>Ga0315290_10003647_pt1 | contig 11028 bp, 12 predicted proteins | sample YL17G12_0_MG_FD_203627 | JGI IMG/M metagenome (GOLD analysis project Ga0315290, IMG submission 203627) | Sediment microbial communities from Yellowstone Lake, YNP, Wyoming, USA - YL17G12_0 | ecosystem: Environmental > Aquatic > Freshwater > Lake > Sediment | place: USA: Wyoming | collected...
AGCGGCGCACGCCCGCGCGAACCCGGTGCCCGTCAGCGACGAGCTGATCCGCTACGGCATGGCGCACTTCGCGGATCACTGCGCTGGCTGTCACGCGAACGATGGCAGCGGGAGTACGGAGTTGGGGCGCGGGCTGTATCCCCGCGCACCCGACATGCGGCAGCCAGCCACGCAGGGGCTGTCCGACGGAGACCTGTTCTACATCATCGAGAACGGCGTGCGCTTCACCGGCATGCCCGCCTGGGGCACCGGTGCTCCGGACAGTGAGGCCGCCACGTGGCATCTGGTGCACTTCATTCGCCGGCTGCCGAAGCTGACTGACCACGAAATGGCCCGCATGCGCGAGCTGAATCCAAAGAGCGCCGAAGAATGGCGCGCCGAAGAAGAGGCGCGTCGATTTCTGGAACCCGACCGAGCGGTGAAGCCGGCTGAGCCGGCGCACAGGCATACAGGAGGACGACAGTGAAGCGATGGATCGTTGCAGTCGTAATCGCCCTGATGGGCGCCCCGGTGGCCATCTCGCTCGCGCACGAGGGCCACGAGCATCGCATCATGGGCAACGTCTCCATGCGGCATGAATTCCATCTGGAGGTGAAGGCCACCGACGGCAAGACGACGGTCTTGACGCTGACGGACAAGACGAAGGTGCGGAGGGGGGACGCGGTCGTCATGCTCGACAGCATCAAGCCAGGCGAGCGGGTCGTGGTGACGGCCGTCGAGACGAAGGGCAAGGACGGTAAGCCCGTCATGGTCGCAACCGACGTCCGCCTGGCCGCCAGCGCGGGTACGGGGAAATAGGTCCGCAGCCTCGGCAGGACTGTGCGCTATTGGACAGCGCCGCCATCGCGCCTTTGCCGATGATCAACGGAAGGGAGACAACCATAACCACTGACGGTGTCTGCCAGCGGCGGGCATGCCCTGGACAGAGCCCCCTCATGAACAAGAACGCCAACACAATCGTCGTCGTCGTCGGAACGGTCGTCGTTGTCTTGCTGCTCGTGCTGGTCTTCGGCGGCGGCACGATGATGAACGGCGGCATGATGAACTTGTGGAGGTAGCCGCCGGCCCGGCGAGCTTCACCGTGCCCCCAACCCCATCGATGCTGACGCCAGTCGCGGATTCCGTCGAATACACCTGCCCGATGCATCCGGAGGTGCGCCAGTCTGGACCCGGGACTTGCCCGAAGTGCGGCATGGCGCTCGAGCCCGTCGCGACCGCGGCGCCGGAGGAGGCCGCCGAGAATCGCGAACTGGCAGACATGACCGGACGCTTCTGGATGAGCACGTTGCTCACCGTGCCGTTGGTCCTGATGGCAATGGCACACGATCTTCCCGGACACCTGCTGGAACACGTGGCGTCTCCGGCCACACGTCGGTGGCTGGAACCGGCCTTGGCAACACCGGTCGTGCTGTGAGGCGGCTGGCCGTTCTTCGTACGCGCGTGGCAGTCGCTGGTCCTCCGCAGCCTGAACATGTTCACGCTCATCGGCCTGGGCGTGTCCGTGGCGCTGGGTAATCTCGCGTTGTTGCAGCAGCTGAACATCGATCCTGGTCCGTTGGCGGCGCACGCCGAGACCCTGCGTGCCGACGGACAGACGGTGATGTTCGTGGCGATCGACGCGCAGCCGGCGGGGCTGCTCGCCGTTGCCGATCCGATCAAGTCCACGACGGTCGAGGCGATCCGACAACTGCACGCCGAGGGTCTGAAGATCGTGATGCTCACCGGCGACAACCGCACGACCGCGGAGGCGGTGGCCCGCCGGCTCGGCATCGACGATGTCGTGGCGGATGTACTCCCGGACCAGAAGGCGGATGCGGTTAAGCGGCTCCAGGCAGACGGCCGGTTCGTCGCAATGGCGGGCGACGGTATTAACGACGCGCCGGCCCTCGCGCAGGCGCAGGTCGGCATCGCGATGGGCACGGGCACGGACGTGGCCATGGAGAGTGCCGGCGTGACGCTCGTGAAGGGCGACTTGACCGGCATCGTTCGGGCCCGACGACTGAGCCGGGCGACGATGGCCAACATCAAGCAGAACCTGTTCTTCGCGTTCGTCTACAACGCGCTGGGGGTTCCGCTGGCGGCCGGCGTGCTCTATCCCTCCCTGGAGCTGCTGCTGAGCCCCATGATCGCCGCAGCGGCGATGAGTGTCAGTTCGGTGTCGGTGATTGCGAACGCCTTGCGGCTTCGACGCGCGCGGATGTGATGACGGTCGTCACGGCCTATTCGACTCGGAGGAGAGCCGCGTGACGTCCAGCGCAGCTGTGGGAACACGGGTCCGCAGCGGCATTACTCGGTGGGTTCGGATGGCACTTGGGGAGTGACGTCCAGGCCATGCGCCAGCGCATGTTTCTGCATGCGATAGATGAGGGTGCTGCGCGTGACGTCCAGATAGGCCGCGGCGCGCGTCTGGTTCCAGTCGTGCTTCTCGAGCGCCGCTCGGATGAGGTCGCACTCGACGGCATCCAGCGAAATCCTCTCGTCGGGGAGTTCGAAGCGGACGTTCCCGCAGTGCTGTGCCCGGACGTGGAAGCGCTCGGGCAAATCGTCGATCCCCAACACCCCGTCACGGTCCAGCACGAGCGCTCGCTCGACGACGTTTTCCAGTTCGCGGATGTTGCCGGGCCACGCGTGGAGGTTGAGCGTTGAGTACACCGCCTTGGCGACCGACGGCCGTGCCCGTCCCAGTCGTTCGCTGTGTTTCTCGATGAAGTGATCGACCAAGAGCGGAATGTCGTCCGCGCGTTCGCGCAACGGGGGCATCCTGATGGGAACGACGGCGAGGCGGTAGTACAGATCCTCTCTGAATCCCCCGTCCGCTACCATCTTCTCGAGATTCCGGTTGGTGGCGGCGATCACGCGCACATCGACGCGCCGCGGACGCGGGTCACCAACCTTGTCGATTTCCCGCTCCTGCAGCACGCGGAGGAGCTTGACCTGCAGCAACAGCGGGAGTTCTCCGACCTCATCCAGGAAGATGGTGCCGCCGTCTGCCAGTTCGAACTTTCCTTGCTTGTCGGCCGTGGCGCCCGTGAACGATCCGCGTCGGTGCCCGAACAGTTCGGATTCCAGCAGTGCCTCGGGTATCGCGGCGCAGTTCACGACGACGAACGGACCGCGCGCGCGCTCGCTATGCAGGTGCAGGGCCTTGGCCAGCAGCTCTTTGCCTGTGCCGCTTTCCCCTTCCAGCAGGACGGTTGTTGCACTGGGCGCCACCCTCGAGGCCATGTCGGTGACCGCGCGCATGGCGCGAGACCCGGCGACCATGTTCGCGAACGAAAATCGTTCGGCCACCATCTGGCGCAGTTGGCGGTTTTCGATCTTGAGATCGGCCAACTGGAGCGCCTTCTGGACGCTGGCCTGGAGCTGCTCCCGCGAGAAGGGCTTCGTGAGGTAGTCGACCGCTCCGAGCTTCATGGCCTCGACCGCCGACGCGATCGTGCCGTGCGCAGTCATCACGATCACCGGCAGGTCGGGCTGCATCGCCTTCAGCCGGCTCAGCAGGTCTATGCCTTCCATCTTCGGCATGCGGACGTCGGTCAACACTAGCGATACGGACGAGGACTGGAACAGCTCGAGTCCCGCTTGCCCGTCGGCCGCCGTCAGTACCGCATAGCCGTCTTCCTGCAGCCGGTATTCGGTTACACGTCTGAGGCTCTCGTCGTCGTCAATCACCAGGATCGCGCGCGTGGTCGTCATGGGCGTGCCCCTTGCGTCGGTAGGTCGCTCGAGCCCCCCGGCAGGAGCGGGAGGGCGATACGAACCACCGCGCCCCCGTCAGCCGCATTCCGGACGTCGATCTCGCCCTGATGGGCCTCGATGATCCGTTGCGAGATGGCGAGCCCGAGCCCCGTCCCGTGGGGCTTGGTCGTGAAGAATGGGTCGAAGATGTGGGCAAGATGATCCGACTGGATCCCCGGCCCCCGATCGGTCACCTCGACGATGACGTGACTGCCGCTCGGGAACGTGGTGATGCGAATCTCACTGGAGGCTGGGCTCGCTTGAATCCCGTTCAGGACGACGTTGAAGAGCACCTGCCGAATCTGTTCCTGATCCACGGCAATCTCGAACAGCGGTTCGCGATCCTCCTGCACGAGGACGACGCCAGCCCGTTCAGCTTCCGGCCGCAACAGGAGAAGCACGTGCTCGACGACGTGCTGAAGACGGTGGGACCGAAGTTCGGGCGCGTGCGGCCGAGCGTAGGTCAGGAACTCTTGAACGAGTTCGTTCAAGCGTTCGACTTCGGTCGCCGCAATCGCCGCGAATTCCGCCTCCGGCGTTCCCGGGGCGACCTTCGTCAGTACGATGTCAAGGGCGCCCTTCATTCCCGCGAGCGGATTCCGGATCTCGTGGGCGAGGCCGGCCGCAATCTGTCCGAGCGCGGCGAGGCGGTCAGCGCGGCGCAGTTGCGCGTGGGACTCGGTGAGTTCCCTGTTGGTGGTCTCCAGCGAGGCGGCGGCGCGTCGGGCCTGCTCGGTCAGCCGCCGCTGCACGTCCACCAGGAAGCCGACCAGCAAGCCGGCGCAGACGAAGATCACCAGCTCCGAGTTCTGGCTGAACGTGTACGGGGCATTATTGGCCCAGGCATGGCGAATGTGCGGGAGGTAAGCGAGCGCGGCGGCTACGGCTGTCGCGAGCCCTCCCCACACGCCGAACCAGTACGCCCCGACGATGATCGGCCCGTAGTAGAGGCGCTGATACAGCACATGGAGTCCCGCATGCTCCGGATTCGTGGTGTAGTGGAGCACTGAGATCACAGCGAGCGTGACGAACAGCCCTGCCCACTTGAGCCCCCAGGAGTTCGTTCGCTTCCACCACACCGCACCAACGCTGTTCACGGGCACCATGTATCGCAATCCTAGCACCGCAGGACTCAACTGTTTGCCTTCGCACACGCACGGCGGAGGGAGTGTCTGAAATCAGACGCCCCACTCCGATCTGTCTACGTGGGCGAAAGGATTCTCGCCGGTTTTCTAGTCAAGCATGACTTGTGCCAGTGGCACTGCAATTGCTTTCAGGAGTTGTGCGGGTGATCCGTCGCCGCCCGTTCTGGGACCGGAGACCTCGCAGCGTTGAGCTTCGTCACGGAGGGGTGACTTCGTGAATCACATCGGGTATGGGCAGATGGCTGCCTGCTCACAAGAAGGAAACTCCAAATGCGTACGTGGATTGTATCGCTGACTCTCTTGACTGCCGTTACCGCAGCCGCCTGCAGCGGATCCTCCGCGGTTACTCCCGCGAGCCCAACCCCCACATCAACCCCTACCACCACGGTGTCGGCTGTGACCGGAACGTGGTCCGGCGCTGCCTCCGATTCCAGTGGCACAACGATGGGCATGTCCATGGGTTCCGGCATGGGAATGGGGTCCGTAGGGACGATGAACTGGCAGATGACCCAGACTGGGAATGCGTTTACGGGGAACGTGACCTTTTCAGGCTTCCAGGGCGGAACCACGATGACCGTGTCTGGCACGATGAACGGGAAGTCCGGCACCTTCACGATGACCATGCCGAACGGGTCGATGCCCATGAATGGATGCAGCGGCGCGGTCACCGGCACCTTCGACATGGACGATCTCATGGTCCAGATGCATGGCGCTTACACGGGCTCGACGACGTGCAACGGCCCGTTCAACAACGGTCAGATGACGATGGCCAAAAGGTAGCATCAGGGCACGGACGCGGACGGCGGTCTCGTCGCGGGTGGCGCGATAGCAGAGCACGCCCGGAAGGTCAACGATCGCGCCCATCCAGCGGCCATCGCTCTCGTGTTCGAGATCAATCCGAGAGCTCACCGTCATCGAACCTAACGTAGCAAGGGGAACGACCGTGCGGCCTCCGGCTGCTTCCGCCGGCGGCCGCAGGTGGCGCAGGGACCCTCACCCTGCGCCTTGCGCAAGTGGAAACGGTTCCGTCTCCAATATGTCTCCACGACCGGGGAAGATCCCTGAGGACTGGCGGGGACTGCCGTGCACGAGTCGATGCCTTTAACTGCCTGAGACTCGAACCCTTAGAGCCAGAAGTCGCGCGCCATCAACCATTTAGAGAAATGCATTGTTAGGGTTCGGATCCCTCTCTCTCCGCCATTCGACTCGCCTCGCCTCCCCCTTCGCGAGCCGCCAGGCTCGCTCATGGCAGGCCAGCCCTTGGAGAATGCCCTGAGCGAGGGAGCGAAGCAACCGAGTCGAAGGGCTCCCTTCGCTCACCATCGGCTTGCCGCTCACCTCGGGTGAGCTACGGCTGGGCAAGCCAGCCACACCAGCGAAGGCTGTCTCCTGGCGTTCAGCCGAGCTTGATTCTAGCGTTCAGCCGACGCTGATTCTAGCGTTCAGCCGACGCTGATTCTTGCATTCAGCCGACCGACCGCGCTAGGATGCCCCGTGCCCAAGAGCGTCAGACCTTACCCGCGTGTCCTCGCGCCGCGGCTGCGTGAGGCGATCGCCGACACGCCAGCGGTGCTCGTCCACGGCCCGCGGCAGAGCGGGAAGACCACGCTCGCGCGTATGGTGGGCGAGCCCCGCGGGTATCGCTACGTCTCCTTCGACGACGATGCCGTCCTTGCCGCCGCGCGACACGACCCAGTCGGTTTCGTGGCTCGGTTGCCGGCGAAGACGATCCTGGACGAAGTCCAGCGCGTTCCGGAACTGTTCAGTGCGCTCAAAGCGGCCGTTGACCGGCGTCGGACCGCCGGCCGCTTCATCCTGACCGGATCGGCCAACGTCCTCCTCGTCCCGCGCCTGGCGGAGTCCCTCGCCGGGCGCATGGGGCTGTTACGGCTTCATCCGCTGGCGCAATGCGAGATCGCGGGCGCGCGGCCAAGGTTCATTGATGCCGTGTTCACAGGCCACTTCAGGACCGGCATGACGGAACGCCTCGGTGCTGACCTCTCTGAGCGCATCGTGGCAGGCGGGTATCCCGCGGCGCTTGTCCGTCGCAGCGCGGGTCGCCGCGGCGCGTGGTATCGCGACTACATCGAGACCCAGATCCAACGCGACGTCCGCGACCTCGCCCGGGTCCACGCGCTCGACGTGTTGCCCCGACTGCTCGCCGTGGCCGCGAGTCATACGGCCACGTTGCTCAACGTGGCGGACCTGGCGGGGCCCTTCGAATTGACGCGCCAGACGATTCACGACTACGTGTCCCTGCTGGAGCGGGTGTTCCTGATCGATCGCCTGCCCGCATGGCACACGAACCACCTCGCCAGATTCGTCAAGCGTTCCAAGCTTCATATCGGTGACACCGGCGTGGCCTGCGCGCTGCTTGGCATGGACGCGCCGGCGCTCGACCGAGATCGGACCGTGATCGGGCCACTGCTCGAGACCTTCGTGCTCCAGGAACTTCGTCGCCAGGCGAGCGGGCGCCCGTCGCCCGTGGACTTCTTCCACTTCCGCGATCGCGACGATTTCGAGGTGGACATCGTCATGGAGCGGGGCCATGCCGCCGTTGCCGGCGTCGAGGTGAAAGCGGCGGCGACTGTGGCGGAACGTGACCTCCGCGGACTGCGCAAACTCAGGGCCGCCGCGGGCACCCGCTTCACAGCTGGCGTGGTCCTCTATGACGGGACCGCGACCATCAAGTTCGACGACAGCCTGTACGCCGTTCCGTTGCGCTCGCTTTGGGAGGCGGCGTGAGGACGCGCTGCTGGGGCCGCGTAGCGGGAATCCAACAGCGCACGATCGCCCTGGGGCGACCGTAGCCGGCGTCACGCCGGCCACGTATTCCGTGCCCTTCATCTCGAGGGTGGACGACGGCTGGCGCGCACCACGAAGGACGCGGCCCGGAGGCAAGACCCTCGAGTTCAAGCGAGAACTCTCTGCGCCGGACCGCGTCCCGAAGACGATCGTCGCCTTCGCCAATACCGCCGGCGGGACACGGCTGATCGGCGTGGACGATCGGACTCGCCGTGTTCGCGGCATCGGCGAGCCGCTTGATGTGGAGGAGCGACTCGCGAACCTGATGAGCGACGGGATCGCTCCGCGCCTGCTGCCGGAGATCGAGATTCTCCCGTGGCGCCGCACGCACAAGGACTGCTCTGGCTGTCTCCGCCGGCACGGTCAGGCGTCATGGATTCCGCGCTGAAGTAGCGGTGCTCCGCGAGGGCCGTTCGTCATCCTGTTCCAGCAGAATGGCCCCGACCAGGCGCACGAAACTAAACCCACAGTTTCGTAACGTGCAGACGAAAGAAGCGCGTGGCACGAAAGGTAACCATTGGTTACTGTTTGTCCATGTGCACAGCGGCGAAGCGACCGGACTGGAACCTCCTGTTCGAGACAGCGATCGCACAGGAAGGCCATTTCACCACCGGGCAAGCAGCCGATGCCGGCTATTCGACTCAGCTGCTGCTCAAACACATCCGCGCCGGGCGGGTCGTGCGGAGACGCCGGGGCATCTACCGACTCGTCCACCTCCCCGCAGGTGAGCACGAAGAGCTGATCACCGTCTGGCTCTGGTCGGAACGCGCCGGCGCGATCTCGCACCAGACCGCGCTGGCTCTCCACGGGCTTTCGGATGCACTCCCAGCGAACATACACCTGACGCTGCCGCGCGCTTGGCGACGTCGCCGGTTCAGGGTTCCGGCCGGCGTCGTGCTCCACCACGCGGACGTGCCGCCAGACGACCGCGCCTGGTTCGGCGCGGCGCCAACCACCAACCCTCGGCGAACGCTGAACGACTGCGCCCGTGAGGCCATGGCTCCCGACCTGCTGCGCCAGGCAGCGCGGCAGGCCATCCGTCGTGGACTCGTCGCCAAGGCCGAGCTTGGCGACGTGGATGAGGCCCTGCGCCCCTCCGGAGGACTCGGCGCATGACGACGCGCACCTATTCCTCACCTGAGGCCTTCAAGCAGGCGCTAAAGCAGCGTCTCCGCTCGCGCGCCCTCATCGTCCACCCCGCTCCAATCGCGGAGGAACCACTTGGGTTCCTTGCGGAGAGCTTTTGCCACGTTCTTGAACCACGGGCGAACCAGAAACCCGTAGTGGATGCCGGTGAGCAGTCCGGTCCAGCGCTTGGCCGTGTCGACCGCCACCTGCACTTCCCCTGCGAGATTCGCGTACACGAGAGGCTGCGCGCTCCGCTCGGCGAGGATATGCATCAGAGTCTCCATCGTGCCGAGGTCGGTGATGCGCGCGAGATCCCGGACGTCCTCCCTTGAGAGTCGATCCCGCCTGAGGGATCGCCCACCGAGGTGAGTATTTGCAGCTTGATACCGTGGCGTAGCCGGTCCACGTTGTGAAGCTTCACTGATCCTGTGCGGCCCGTTCTGCGCGCAATCGTCATCTCTTGGCGTCGCGCAGGAGGAAGGCCGTGAAGGTTGTGGCGACGAGTCAGGACTATCCGCCGGTGCAATGCCCGCGGGGGGTGCATCAACGGTAGCCGAACAGGGGCGGGAACACGACAACCACCAGTGCCGCCCATACGGAGTACACGGGAAGATAGGCGATCTGCCATCGCTCCAGGACGGCAAACGAGCCCCGGTGACGCAGGAAGCACGCATAGAGCCACGCCGACCACACCAGGTTGACGAGCAGAATGAGATTCTCGCCAAGAGCCGCCACTCGGTTGGGAGTGAAGCCAAACTCGGAGATGCGGGCAGCGATCGCCGCGAGCGCCACCCCATCGACCACGAGCGCGCTGACCACGAGCAGCAGTTGCAGCCCGTCGAAGAAGTCGGGCGGTGCCTGCGGGTCGCGCGCGGAGGCGGCGTAGAGCACCAGCCCAACGACCAGCGCCAGCAGCAGGTCGAAGCCGATCAGTACCTCCCGCTTCACGTTGATGGGGCTGCCTGTCCACGCCATCGTGGCCAGAAACACCAGCAGCAGAACTGAGAACAGCGGCGTGAACAGCCTGGTCAGCACCGGTGCCATGTTCTCGATGACACTTTGCTTCGCCTCCACCAGCCAGGATCCGATGATGACGGCCCCCGCCGCTCCGCACGGGATCAGCCAGCCCGCGACGAACCAGTCGGGATTCATGTCGATGGCGCGGAACATCATGAACGTAAAGAGGGTGACGACGAACCCGCCGAGCGCGATGAGCACGTAGTAGATCGCCAGCTCGCCCGAGAACCGGACGAAGTTCATGCGCCCACCGTCGGCGAACCAGCGGCCTCGGACATACGCGACGCCGATGGCCATCCAGAGGGCGATGGGCAGGTGCAGAATGGTCAGCACCTCAGTGTGACTGCCCTTGGGGAAGGGGAAGACGTTGGCGAACACGGCCCCGGCCGCGAAGGGCAGCGCCAGCAAGAGGCCGCTGACAACGCCCGACCCTCGCTTCCACAGGAAGTAGACAGCGAGCAGCGGGAAGACGAACAGGCTGGCGTTCCTGGCGTAGAACAACGGCAGCTCGTCATTAGGGTTGATCGGATGACCGAACAGCGCCGGCACCTTGACGGCCAACGCCGCGGCGACGGCAAGGCTCAGGACGACGATCGTCTCGGCGTGTGAGGTCTTCGCCGGCTCATCGGCTTCGGGGGCCATGACCAGCTGCTTCCACAGCCGCTCGGAGTGCGCGCGTGCAAACTCGCGTGACAGCGCATCGAGGCTGCCCATGCGCTTGACCGCGACCAGGAACGCCTCGTCCCCTGACAGGCCGGCCTCGGTGAGCGCCGCCAGTTGGTCGCGCAGATGTCCCTCGAGCTCCTCCACGTCGGGACCGTGAAGGGCCTGCCGCCGGCGTAAGTACGCCCGCCACTGGGCGATTTGCTCCTCGATCGGTCGATCGGCCACGGTCGTCATACTGTGCACGCCTCCATCCACATACCCCGCAGGGTACTGTCCACGGCTTGCCACTGCTGTCGCTGGGCTGCGAGCTGCGCCCGGCCTTGTCTCGTGATCCGGTAGTACTTACGCCTGCGGCCGTTCTCGGACGCGGACCACTTCGCCGCGACATGACCTTGGCGCTCAAGCCGGTGCAGCACGGGATAGAGCATGCCGTCGGTCCACTGCAGGTGCCCGCCTGACAACTCGGCCACTCGCTTGATGATGGCGTAGCCGTAACTGTCGCCTTCGGCAAGGATGGCGAGCACGAGCG
>Ga0315290_10003648_pt1 | contig 11025 bp, 11 predicted proteins | sample YL17G12_0_MG_FD_203627 | JGI IMG/M metagenome (GOLD analysis project Ga0315290, IMG submission 203627) | Sediment microbial communities from Yellowstone Lake, YNP, Wyoming, USA - YL17G12_0 | ecosystem: Environmental > Aquatic > Freshwater > Lake > Sediment | place: USA: Wyoming | collected...
AACTTCTTCGCGAAGCTTCCGGACCGCCTTGCCACCATCAAGAAGAACGAGAAGAACAGGAAGTTCCTCCTGGCCCTTTTCGTCGTGGAGGGGGCTTCCGTCCGGGCTCATCTTCAGAAGACATACCCCAAAGTAGTTGGTTAGAAGCTTTATGACACAGATCGTTCAAGATGGCTTGGACGATCTACTGTCATACGCTAGTTACTGATGGGCGCCGCTATGTCGGCATTACTTCTCAGACGATGGAGCGTCGCTGGGCCTCGCACGTAACGAAGGCCAAGTACTCAAAGAACGGCCGATGGCATTTCCCGAACGCTATCCGGAAGTACGGGCCGCAAGCGTTCTCTCATGAGGTCCTTGAAGTTTGCCACTCGCTAGAGGTGGCAAATCTAGCGGAGGAATGCTGGATAGAGATCTTCGAAACTCGTGATCCTTCCAAGGGCTTCAACCTCGCAAAGGGCGGCCTGCACATCCCGCATCCAATCCGGCGGAATCCTTGGGATCGACCTGAATACCGAGCAAAATGCTCTGAAGCGTCAAGGAAGAGGTGGGAGGACCCGACTCTCCGAGCCGTCATGACCGCCGCTTCCAAGGACAACTGGTCTCAAGAAGACCTCCGTGAGAGACAATCGCGGACCATGGAAGAGTACTTTGCGGACCCGGAAGCGCGGAAACGAAACTCTGCCGCGCAGGTAGGTCGCGTGCTGAGCGCGGAGCACAAATCGAAGCTTTCGGCTATCTCCAAGGCAATGTGGTCTGAACCGGAAACCCGTCAGAAGTGTTCTCCATCCCTCAATGGTTCCGTCCAGAAGGTCAAGGAAGCCGCCAGGGCCTCTTGGGCTTCACCAGAAGGTCGGGCGAAGCATATGGCTGTCTTCCAACGTCCTGAAGTGAAGGCTCGAATGAAGCAAAAGAAGACTCACTGCAGACGCGGGCATGACCTGAGTGAATCCAGTATCCCGAACGGCCCCGGAGGGAAGAGGTGCTGCGGCCTTTGTCGTCGCCTTCGTGAATCTCAACCCTCTAATGTCGGGTGAGAACAGATGCCCACCCGTCGTCAAGCTGGGGTAACGATTTACCTTCAGGAAGAACTCTCTGATGCTCGTCTGCGAGTTGATGAGCTGAAAGGGTATATCGTGCGCGCCCTGGAGCTCATCAACGGCAGCGCCCAGAAGGACAGCCTCTACGCCATGGCCGGCGACCTCATCTGCGCCATCCCCGAGTGCATACTCAAGGCGGAGCGGGCGCTCGAGGCGACGGCCATGGCGGTCAACAAGATCGACTACGAGGAGCTCCGGCAGACTCTGCGTCCGGAGAAGGTGGACGAGCTGGAGCGAATTCTCGAGGACGTCCGGATCAAGATCCCTCGCAGGATCGGGCGTGCCTCGGCTCTCCCGGAGCCTCAAGAAGAGGTCTTCGACTATGACGCCTGAGATTCCCGACGGGTTCGTCCTGTCCGACGCGGCGATGTACTCGTTCGTCTGTCAGGAGGTCTTTCCCGACATCATCAGCTTCGCTGCGGCCATCCCGGAGCACCTCAAGCCTCTGTTCCTGATCCCGATCAAGCTGGAGAAGGCCACGACCGCCTCCGTGGTCTCACGGCGCGTCGCCCGCCGCCGCTATGCCGACGGCATGACGCCCACCGGCGACACGCCCGAGGCCGAGCTCTTCGGGACGAAGACGTTCGTCAACGACGATAGTGAGCCGACCCTTCCCTCGACCGAGGAAGGGTCGATTTTCCAGATCGACGACGCTCAGTCGATGACTCACCATCAGGAGAACAACTACGACGAGAATATCCAGGTTCCGTCGGAGACGAGCTATAACACTGACGTCGACATTACGGAGTACTTCGAGTACCCATACCGGACCGAGGAGACCCCCGTCCGTCACTCTTCTCAGAAGGCTGGCCGTCCGATCATCGTGAGGCTCGCCCTCAAGCCTGAGGTCCTGGAGCCGCACGCGCCCGAGAAGATCCAGAAGAACGCGCGCTCTTGCTCCGTCAGCCTGACCTCGTACGACAAGCGGACTCGCGTATTTACGTTCTCCGTCGACTGCGGGAACGGCGCGAAGGTCGTCCAGGCCTCCCTTTCAGACATCGACGAAGTGGCGATGGTTTGCAACTGTCCGTTCTGGCAGTGGAACGGCCCGGAGCACAACGCGAAGTCCAACTCGTTCTTGCTCGGCCAGCCATACGGGACCGCCAGCCCTCCGAACGTCCGCGATCCCAACCGCGAATACTGGCTCTGCAAGCACTCGTACGCTGTCCTCCGCAAGCTCGACAACTTTGTCCAGGAGATTGTCTCCGAGAACTGGGAGAAGACGGACGAAGAGCTTCTTAGCGAGGTTGATGAGGAATGGGATCGTCTCGAAGGCGTCGCCGAAGTCCCGATGGAGGAGGACGAGGACGAGGAAATCGAGACGGAGTGGGAGGACGAGGAAGAGCCGGAGGCCGAGGAGGCTGAAGAGCCAGAGCCTGAGGAAGAGCCGTCTGCCCCTGAACAAGGGGAGCCGGAGGAGGTCGAGGACTACTCCGAAGAAGAGGGTGAATCTGAGGAAGAGGACGTCGACTACTCCGACGTGGAACCTGAGACGCAGCTCAAGCCCGTCCCCATGACCCAGGATCAGTTCGAGGAAGAGGTCCTGGAGCCGGAGGAGGTCGAGGACTACTCGGGGGAGCCTGAGGAGGAAGTAGAAGTCGAGGAAGAGGTCGAGGACTACTCTGATCAGGATGAAGAGGAGCAGGAGCAAGGCAAAAAGTAAAGTTCTGTACTTTGCCGACCTACGGATATAGATGCCCCAGTCCGGAGTGCAATGACCTTCGAGAGGACATTGCCTCCATGTCCGAGTACGCGGACCACCACCCTCCTTGCCTCGTGTGCGCGACCCCGTGCAACTACGAGTACATACCGAGCGTCCCGCACGCCATCCTGAAGGACGGGCCTAGCGGATCGTGGCCCTCCAAAGGTGAACGGATCAAGAAGCAGCGTCAGAAGGCGTCCGAGGACGCCGCTCGCCGTTCCCGGGACCGTTACGGGAAAGAGCCGAACAAGCTCGTCCCGAACTTCCAGGGGAAGGAGACCGGGACTTGGGCGGAGGCCCAGTTCCAGGCCGGGAAGGAGCGCGGGGACGCTTCCGCTGCCACCTTCGACAAGCGCGTGACGGAAGAGAAGACCGTGAAGACCGACTGACCTGGCGCGGTTTTCCGCCCTTTTATCGGTCGGACCGTTTTGCGATGGCCAAGTCCCTATCGGTGTACAGGCGGAGAGCGGGTCTCGTCGATCTGTTCCTTGTGTCCCGCGCGGGGGCCAAAAGCTACCTCTTCAAGTCGGCGACGAACTTTGACGTCGGTGCTGTGGCTTTTCAAAGCGTGCCGCAGGACGGGTTCCGGTCCCCGACCGCGTTCGACTCCGGCCCCGCAGAGGGCTTCCGCGGACGGACGAGGTTCACGTTCGCCCCTGTCGACTACGCCCTCGACGACACGAAGCCCATCTGGATCAAGATCCAGCAGGTGAACGTTGACGGGACGGTCGGACCCGACGAGGCGTTCCACCTGGTCCCTCCGTACAACCCTCAGGGGCGCAAGGCTGTCGTCCTGGCCGGGAACGCACCAAACGTGGCGACCCTCGCCCTCGCCCTCGAGATCCAGCTTCCGCACCAGATGCAGGGCATGGAGCTTCAGAACAACGGCGCGCAGGACATGTTCGTCGCCTTTGAGCCGGGCGGACCGGAGTTCACGGTCCCCCCGCTGTCGTCCAGGTTTACGAACCTGTCGTTTAACTACCCCACCGTCAGCCAGCTCTTCGTTCGCGGGAACGGAGCGGTCGTGGCGTTCGCCGCCGTCATGTCCGACAGGAACGAAGCCATATGACGGTTCCCCTTTTATCCGTCTGGCTGAATAGGAGTAGGACATGTCGATCAACCTGATCAGGGTCATCAACCAGCAGACGATCATCCGCTCAATCCTGATCGACAAGATCGACCGGAGCCAGGGCAACTTCACGGGATATGCCCAAGTGCGGAAGCAGCGGGTCTATGTCCCGTTCTCCAACCCGGTCGACTCGTCTGTGAAGGGCTACACGGACTTCGTTCCGACGGACGAAGTCCTTCTGTCCGCCGACTCCGGGACGATCAAGAAGCTCAAGGCCGCCGGCAAGATCGACTTCGCCGTCGTGGCGTCGAGCCTCCTCGCCACGCCCGTCATCACGAGCGCTTCCCACGCAGCCACCGACACGACGGTCAACGGGACGACGTTCCTTTCGGTGACCCCGGACGTGACGTACGTCATCTTCACGACCCTCGTCGGCGCCACCCAGAAGGTGGCCTCGAGCCTCTTCGGGTCCTTCACGAACATCCTGGCCGTCATCCCTGACAGCGCCATCACCATCGGCACTCCCGGCGCCGGATGGAAAGTCCAAGTTCAGGCCAACTCAAAGCTCAGCAATCAGTTCACTCTCTAATGGAGTTGGACCGTAAGGAGGACTGACATGCGCGTCGGAATCGTTCGCTCGGACATCGGAAAGGTTTACCTCTCGGACGTGGAGAACCGCTCACAGCGGAACTTCTCGAGCGAGCCGGCCGGTCAGAGCCGCAACTTCGTCAAGCCTACGGACGACGCGCTGCTGACCGTCCTCAACTCGAAGGCAATCCTGTCGGCGAAGGGTGACATCACCGCGGCGACGTCGAACACGACGGGCGGTAACAACGTCCTCCGGATTCGCACGAACCCGGTCGCCGCCTACTCCGTCATCACGGTGACGTCGAACGCCGCCCTCAGCAAGGCCCAGCTCGTGGCGGAGCTCAACACCGCGTTCCTGAACGCCGGGCTTCCGCTCGTCGCGACGGTCCTCGCCGCCCCCGACCTGAACAAGGTCCAGATCGACACGGTCTATCCGGAGACGGGGCCCTCGGCCACCCTCCAGATCGACACGGCGGCGAACGGTTCAACGCTCAACGCGCTGCTTCACAGCGCGTGGGCCGTCACCCCGCCGAACCTTGTGGGCCTCTCGGTCGCCGCCCTCAAGGCCGCCGTCTACCCGTCGGCCACCACGATCAACGTCGCGACCGCCACCATCACCGCTCTCTCGACCTTCGCCTCGATGCAAGCGGCGGCCCAGTTGGCCCTCGTCACGGCCGTTCAGGACGCCGTGGCCCCGTCTCTCGTCGAGACCGGCCCTGTCCTCCTGTCCTTCGTGTACGGCGTGCTTTCGAAGCTCCGCTCGACGGCCTTCCAGCCCGGCGGAGCCCGCATCGGCCTCCCCTCCGGCGTGGCCGCGGCGATCGTCGCGAACGACGGATCGACCGTCTTTACTTTGTGACGAATATCGGTTCGGTACGGTTCCTTCATGGAACCCCGCTGGACGGTTTACTGTCACACGCACGTTGAATCTGGCCGTCGCTACATCGGGCTCACAAAGCTCACGATGATGAAGCGTTGGAATCAGCACCTTGCTAACGCCAGGCGGAAGCTCGGCAAGGGTTGTCGTCACTTCTGGAACGCCATCCGAAAATATGGGAAGGATGCTTTCTCCCATACAGTTCTTGAGACTTGTCCAACGTTGGACATCGCGAATAAGGCGGAAGACGCATGGATTTCGTCGTTTTCGACGAGATTCTCGGAGTTTGGCTTCAATATCGCTCCTGGTGGTCTGCACGTCCCACATTCCATCTCCAACATCTGGGATCGCCCTGGGTTTCGAGAGAGGCAGATGGCCGCTGTCAAACTGGCGAAGGCCGACCCAGCTGAAAGGGCTCGTCTCTCACGGAGCGCCAAGAAGCTTTGGGCAGACCCGGGCTTTCGTGAGAAGGTCGTTTCGACTTCGAAAGCCGCCCGTTCCACGCCTGAGTCGAAGGCTCGTGCTTCCATGACTCAACGAGCTATGAAGGCCCGTCCGGACGTGAAGGAGCGACAACGTGAGGCAAGTCGTCAACTTTGGCAGTCTGAAGAATACCGGGAGAAGATCTCAGGTCGGTGGACTGATCCCGAATACCGAGCGAAATGCGAATCCGGCCTTTCTCGTGGTGCTTCTTTGAACGCGGGAAAGACTCGTTGTCGGAACGGCCACGAATACTCTCATGAGAACACGTACGTCAACCTAAAGGGTTCTCGAATCTGTCGGACGTGCGCTCGTACGAACGGGGCCAGGCATGCCAGAACTGTTAGGGCCTTGGCACGGGACGTTGCCGCTCAGTAAAGTATTGGCGAGACAGAGACGAATACCATGAGCGGAATCCAAGAAGACGAGACAACCGGGGAGACTGACGATATATACCTGGCCGCATACTACATGCTGGCCGGGTGTTCGTTCGTCGGGAAGCGGAAGGTTGGCCCGAAGGTCTACTTCCGCTTTCGAAACAACGCAGGTCCGATCTCGGAGCTCAGGAGAGCCTTCTTCTCCGGTGAGGCGACCGGCAAGCTGCACGACTACGCCCAAAAGGTCGTCGCCGCTAAGCAGCTGCTTCACGATTAGTCCGGGTTGAATGTCGGACGTTCGAGCTAGGATCGCTGCATCCGTTTCAGCATACTGGGAGGCCCGCAAGGCCGGTCCTTGAAGCTTTCCCGCTAGGGCTCCATTGCGACCCGCTACATATGGGCCGCAATGTGTCTTCCGGATCCCTCGTCCGAGCTCAAGCTGACTTCTTCCTCCCGGCTGGGAGCGTAAACCGGGTCGTGGGCATACAGCCGGCCTCCCTGGCGCTGTACGCGTTTGCCAACAACGCTCCGCTTCCGTGGGCCGTCGCGGACGGGACGACGGTTCAGGACTCGTCCATCTCGGCTGGAACGGTCTACTTCAACGAGGTGCCGGGCGTGCCGGGCTTTTACTCCGTCCGGTTCTTTCCCGACAGGACCGGGTTTTGGAGGCTCATCCTCAAGAGCACGTCCCTGAACGCCGAGGTGGTGCTTGAGTTCGACGTTTCGGCTCCGGCAGCTCCAGCAGGCGGGTTGAACGCAACCTTCGTCAAGTGAAGGGGGACCATGACAGCATTCCTTTCACAGACCGAACTGTCGCGCGGAGGACTGAAGCTCTCTCTTAGCAACGATCTCGGTCAGGCGCAGGACGCCGCGTCGGTCCGGTGGACCGTCTACTCGGCGACCGGTTCGCAGGCCTCCGGGAGGGGCTTGCCAGCTATCAAGTCGATGGTCGGCGAGTACTACGCCCCGTGGTTCACCGACGTTTCCGGCGGGAGTTACCGAATCGACTGGGAGATCCAAGAACAATCGTGCTCCGCGCCGAGGATCATCTCCGAGTACTTCTTCGTCGTCAACCCTGAGATGTACACGCCGTGCGGGACTAGTCCCTCCGTCGTGGTCGGTAAGGGGACTTTCAAGGTCGGATCTCAGCTCGGAGCGGGAGATCTGCCCCTCTACCTCAGCTCGGACGGGATGCCTCAGGACGCTTACTCCGTGTTCTGGACTATCGTCGGGTCCAACGGGTGTGCTGTCACGTCGAGGGCGTACGCCGCAAGGTCCGGAATCGGATCGTACTTCGCTCCGTGGCTTGTCGCAGTGCAGGGTGGCGACTACAGTATACTGTGGGAGTTCCAGCAGGACGCGGACAGCCCGCTACAGTCCAAGACCCAAGGATTCTACGTCCTCAGCCCCGTCCCGTCCTTCACGATCGTCCTCTCTTCGTCGTGCTGTGAGCCGAACCCACAGTCCTGCACGGAGGTCGTACAGACGAGGGCCTCCCCGGTCTTCATCATTCCGTGCGGTTCGGGGTTCTCCGACGTGGACCCGGGTTTTTTCCAATGCGGCTCCTCGTCCAGGGCATGTGCTCCTTGCGCCCCGTCGATGCCGATACCCCCTGTCATGCCGAACCCCAGCCCTGACTCATGTTGTGCGTACGAGGTTCCGAGAGTCGTCCACATTCCTCTTGGGACTCTTCCCGCCGGAGGCGCGTACACTTCTCAGCCGCAATATCCGATTCCGACCGGCGTCCGGCACGTCACCTTTTACATCACCTACACGAGAGGAGCTCCGGGCGGACAGCCTGTCTTCAAGCTGCTTTGGGGCAACGGGACGGAGGAAATACAGGAGACTACCCTGGAACAGTGCGACAACAACGCAACCGCGAACTCCACCCTCCAGTCTCTCCTCCTCCAAAACCTCGAAGGTCCCGTCCCGTCCGACGGTCAGCCTGTGAACTTTGTCCTGTACGCCACCGTTCCTGGAGGATCCAACAGGGTTCGACTTGTCGCAGCCGAGAAAGGCGTACCCGGAATCCCTGGAGTTATTGGCGTCACACTAACCGCCGCCACGTGATCCATGGCGATTGACAACCCTCGTGGAAGCAAGTGTGGAGCGACAGGACCTACCGGACCGCCGGGGCCTACGGGCCCCCTTGGCCCTGAGGGCGTCCCTGGCCCCACCGGCCTGCGGGGCGCGACCGGTCCGCAAGGCAACACCGGCCAAATAGGCCCGCCTGGACCCACGGGCGACATAGGGCCCCAGGGCGACCAGGGATCTCCTGGCGTTACCGGCCCGACGGGCCCGGTCGGGCCGACGGGTCAGATAGGTCCTCAGGGATCGACTGGTCCCACGGGCGCCGTTGGCTTTACGGGGCCCACTGGGCCGACGGGCGCTGTCGGGCCTACCGGCGCGCGGGGGGCTACGGGTGTCGACGGTGTCACCGGCGCGACAGGACCCACGGGCGCTGTTGGCGTTACGGGTCCGCGCGGCGCAACCGGACTGCAGGGCGCGACCGGACTGCAGGGTGCCACGGGCACGACTGGCCCTCAGGGCTCTCCGGGCATCACGGGCGCTACCGGCGTTCAGGGCGCTACCGGCGTTCAGGGCGCTACCGGCGTTGACGGCGTCACTGGATCCACTGGTCCCACAGGTCCGCAGGGTGCCACTGGGCCGCGCGGGGCTACCGGCGTTGACGGGGTCACCGGCGCTACTGGCCCGACGGGCGCCACAGGCCCCCAGGGAGCCACAGGCCCCCAGGGAACACAAGGCTCTCCCGGATTCACTGGGGTGACGGGACCGACAGGCTCCCGTGGCGACACGGGACCGACAGGCCCGCAGGGTGCGACTGGCCCCACAGGTCCGCGCGGAGCAACCGGCGCGACCGGCCCCACTGGCCCTCAGGGCTCGCCCGGTGTCACGGGTTCCACGGGGCCGCAGGGAGTCACAGGTCCGCAGGGTGCCACCGGAGTTACCGGACCACAAGGATCTCCTGGGATAACGGGCGCCACCGGGCCTCAGGGATCTCCCGGATTCACCGGCCCGACCGGCCCCACTGGCCCTCAGGGCTCGCCCGGTGTTACCGGGGCCACCGGGCCGCAGGGAGCCACAGGCCCCCAGGGTGCCACCGGAGTTACCGGAGTTACCGGCGCCACGGGGCCGCAGGGATCACCGGGAGTCACGGGCGCCACGGGGCCTCAGGGCTCCACGGGGCCGCAGGGGTCTCCGGGAGTCACAGGAGCAACCGGTCCGCAGGGTTCGCCCGGAGTAACCGGTCCGCAGGGTTCGCCCGGTATGACCGGCCCGCAGGGTTCGCCCGGTGTTACCGGGGCCACCGGTCCGCAGGGTTTCACCGGCGCTACGGGACCCACTGGTCCGCAGGGTTCCCCTGGGGTCACGGGTCCGCAGGGCGCAACCGGCCCCACTGGAGCCCGGGGTCCTACAGGTCCTGCCGGGTTCGACCCAGCCTATGGAGAGCTTTCAACAAACACTACTAATTGCATAGCGCTGAGCGCTCCGAACACCTTCTATAAGCTAACCGGTCTATGGACCACCGTTGGCTCGTACTATGGAACTGTTCCGAGTACCGCCACCGCGGACATTACGATAGATCGATCTGGCGTTTACGGGATAGCCGCCTCTCTCTCTTTCACAACATCCATCAGCGTCACGCTGACATTCGCCGTCTTCATCAACGGCGTTCAGGACGCCGAAGCGACGATTCGGATATCCGACTTTGCTGTCTCGACCGTCAGCGTAACCACAAGCCTCAGGCAGTTCAACACTGGCGATGTTGTTGACATCAGAGTCAGCACCACCAGCGCGCTGGCTCCGAGCTTTTGCCTTGACTACGGCAATTTCAGCGTATTCACGATAGGCGGCGGGTCCACAGGATTCACGGGTCCGCAGGGGGCTACCGGCGTTGACGGCGTTGACGGCGTCACCGGCCCGCAAGGTGACATGGGCCCCATTGGGCCGGAAGGTCCAACGGGCCCGCAGGGCGCGACTGGCCCGTTCGGCGGCCCTCAAGGCTCGCCTGGTCCCACAGGACCTGAGGGTTCGCAGGGTCCCACGGGCCCGCAGGGTCCCACGGGCCCGCAGGGTCCCACGGGCCCGCAGGGCGCCACAGGATTGCGTGGTGACACGGGTCCGCATGGTGATACAGGTCCGCAGGGGGCGACAGGCCCGACTGGTCCGCACGGTGAAACCGGCCCTCAGGGTGCAACCGGCCCTCAGGGTGCAACCGGCGCTAATGGCGTCACTGGTGTCACCGGCCCGACTGGCCCGCAAGGGGCTACGGGGCCGCAGGGGTCACCTGGGTCAACAGGTTCTACGGGTCCGCAGGGCGCTACTGGTGTTGACGGTGTCACGGGAGTCACCGGTCCGCAGGGTTCTACCGGTCCGCAGGGTCCCACGGGCCCGCAGGGCGCTACGGGCCAAGACGGCGTAACGGGTTCCACGGGCCCACAGGGCGCTATTGGGTCAACTGGGGCAACTGGTCCGCAGGGGGTTACTGGCTCAACCGGCCCCCAAGGTGTCACCGGCGCCATTGGTCCCCAAGGCGCGACTGGCGTCGACGGTGTTACTGGCGCTACCGGCCCCATTGGAGCCACTGGCGTTGATGGCGTCACTGGTACTACGGGACCTACCGGCCCGCAGGGTGCTACTGGACAGGATGGTGTCACCGGAGCGACGGGACCGACTGGTCCGCAGGGGGTCACAGGCCCTACAGGACCGCAGGGCGCGACTGGCGTTGATGGCTCCACGGGGGCGACTGGACCGCAGGGATCCACTGGCCCTCAGGGGGCCACTGGCGTCGACGGTGTCACCGGTTCTAC
>Ga0315290_10003651_pt1 | contig 11018 bp, 15 predicted proteins | sample YL17G12_0_MG_FD_203627 | JGI IMG/M metagenome (GOLD analysis project Ga0315290, IMG submission 203627) | Sediment microbial communities from Yellowstone Lake, YNP, Wyoming, USA - YL17G12_0 | ecosystem: Environmental > Aquatic > Freshwater > Lake > Sediment | place: USA: Wyoming | collected...
CTTATGGTTTGAAGGTCCGTGGAACGAAAAAAAGTGAAACAGAGGAAAAGGTCCACGATGCTCTGGAATTCGTCGGCCTCAGTCATAAGAAGAATTCTCACGCACTGTCGCTTTCGAGCGGCGAAACGCAGCGGCTTGGCATCGCAAGGGCAATTGTAATAGATCCTGCAATACTCCTCCTCGATGAACCGACGGCGTCTCTTGATCCATATAATACGACAATTATTGAAGAGCTTATTACAAAGATAAAGGGACGGAATAAAATAACCATTGTTATGGTGACTCATAACCTCTATCAGGCCCAGAGGCTTGCGGATTATGTCCTGTTTATGCATGACGGCAGGATTGCCGATCATGGCGCTGCAAAGGAATTTTTCGCCAGGCCGAAAGATGAAAGGGCATATCGTTTCATTACCGGACAGATGGTGTATTGAGGCATTGATTGAATAATCCGGGTTAGGAAAGGCGGCTTACTTATGCCCGTTTGAGTCATTACCGGCGGGAGCGGGTCTGTGACCGGCTCCCTGAGTTTTGCGTCTACGGGAATGCATAGCAGAAATAAAAGGTTCAGGTTGCAAACCTGAACCCGCCGAGAGGGACGATTTATTCAGCCCCTGTTTTTTTGAATTCTTCCCATCTTCTTAGCTTTTCAGGGGAAACGAATTCATTGACAAACATGTTTGCTTCTTCAAGCCATTGGAGTTTTGCTTCAGCCGAAAGACCCTGAAACTCCTTCAGTTTTTCTTTTGAGAGGCGAAAACTGAAAGGAGCTTTTCTTTTCGTGGTGTTATTCATCCTTATTTCCCATTTGTTCCAACGCTTCAAGCGCTTCGATATCGGCAATATCCTGCGGCCTGTGCGCTTTACTTTTTAAAAAAATCAGATGTTTTTTGGAAATGACAGGGATTTTTATACCCCTTGCTTCAAATATGACTACCTCTCTTTCTATTTCATCAAAACTGATAGGTTCGTCTATAAAAACATCAACCAAATTCATTGGCTTAACAGGATGGTAAAAACTAAAAACCTCCATGCCTTTCTCTTCCTTCCATGCTTTCCTGTTGAGCGGATTGATAAAATCTTCAGCTTTTACGGGTGGCTTAGGTCTATAACCGAGATCATTCATGACGGAAACAAATTTCTGCAGATTCTCCGTACTCATCTCTACAATAAGGTCGATATCTGCTGTCAGACGTACGACTCCGTGAAGAACCAAAGCTACCCCGCCGGCAACTGAATATTTTACATTTTTATCGTCAAGTTTTCTGAAGACCTCTTCGTAAAGCATATTTTAAAGTATATCAGATATTTGAAAGTCTGACCAAGACTTGCCTTTTGTGTTCTCGGTATCTGGATAGGGATATTCCGTTAACAAAGGAGAGAAGTAGGTTTTGTCTCTTATGCCCCTCTGTGAACGAGGGACATAAGAGACTGGAGAAAAAACTATTTTTTTGCGGTTTTGGGTTGCCCTATCGCATCAGTAAGGTTCTGCTTCTGGGCGGTGATCTCCTCTAAAAGCGATTTTGCAAGGTCTGCGGCCTGACGGATTTTGCCTGCCTGTAACTGTTCTTTTATACCTGTCATGTCGAGTTCAAGCTTGCCGATTGCGGACTGAAGCTCATCCTTTGACGCAACCGCTTTCTTCTTTATTGCTGCAGCAGCAAGACTTTTTGTATCCTCTAATATCTTCTGTACATCCGGCAGCATTTTTTCAAGCTCCTCTTTCATTTTCTGCTTGTTCTGTTCGACAAGGGATGCAGCCTGCCGGGCTATTTTTGCGGCCTCCATAGCGGCTGTTTTGGCCTCGTCATATTTCTTTGCCGCGACCATCTCGCCTGCTTTTTTCATTTCATCCTGGGCCTTTGTGAATACATCCTTAACGTACATATCAGCTTCTTTGGCTTTTGCATCGGCTATCGCCTTTTCGGCGTTGGCTATTTCCTGCGTCGGCGGCTTTGCACAGGCAAAGATTAGCGAAAGAGCAAATACGCATACGATCAACCCCGTTTTCCAAACTGCTTGCTTCATAGTAACTACCTCCCGTATATAATGATTTTTGAAACGTACCATTATAAAAAAAACCGTATTGCAAGGGCAAGAAAAAAGTCGCTTTGCACGTTGAAAGGGAAGGGCAGGCGGGCTTCAGTGAGTCTATCCATGGGCAACCGGAGTATTGACGGTTGGATTATATTGACATAACAGTGAAACAACAGTTGTAAAGAGAAAAGATTTAGAATAAAATGTCTCTGTAAAGCCGTACATGAACATTATTAATAGTTTCATAATAGTAACGACATTTATTTATAAAAATCCCTCCTAACCTCCCTTTACCAAAGGGAGGTTTTATCCCCCTCTTTGGCAAAGAGGGGGAAGGGGAGATTTTCTGATTTATGTAAATTCAATTTTGAGACACTTATTAATAATCTTGAAATAAATTTTACAGGAGGAAGAGGCATATGGCAAAGATCAAAAAGATAACGGCAAGGGAGATCCTTGATTCAAGAGGCAATCCTACGGTAGAAGTTGATGTCAGGCTCGACAACGGTATCCTTGGAAGGGCTGCCGTGCCTTCAGGGGCTTCAACGGGAAGCAGGGAAGCGATTGAATTGAGGGACGGCGACAGGAAACGCTATCTCGGCAAAGGAGTTCTGAAGGCTGTAGAAAATGTAAATAACGTGATCGCCCCTAAAATTGCCGGCATGGACCCCCGGAAGCAGAAGCAGATCGACGCCCTTATGATTAAACTCGACGGCACGGAAAATAAGGCAATCCTCGGGGCCAATGCAATCCTTGGGGTTTCTCTTGCCGTGGCAAAGGCGGCTGCGCAGGACAAAAACGTTTCCGTGTTTAAATATCTCGGCGGCAATAATGCGCAGCGTCTGCCGGTCCCGTTTCTGAATATCATCAACGGAGGCAAGCATGCAGATAATAATGTAGACATACAGGAGTTCATGATAGTGCCGAAAGGCGCAAGGTCTTTTGCCGATGCTCTCAGAATGGCTGCCGAGACGTACCATACGCTCAAATCTGTCCTGAAATCCAGAGGGCTTTCCACTGCCGTGGGTGATGAAGGGGGTTTTGCTCCGGACCTTTCTTCCAATGAAGAGGCAATACAGGTCATCCTTACTGCCATTGAAAAAGCAGGATACAGGCCGGGGAAAGATATCTCTATCGCATTGGATTCTGCTGCAAGCGAGATGGTTGAGGGCGGCAAGTATATATTAAGGGCGGACAACCGCAGACTGTCTTCAGAGGAAATGGTAAAATTCTATGAGAACCTGGTCTCGAAATACCCTATAGTTTCAATAGAAGACGGCCTTTCTGAGGAAGACTGGGACGGCTGGAAGATACTTACGAAAAGACTCGGCAAGAAAGTCCAATTGGTAGGAGACGACATCTTTGTCACCAATCCAAAAATTCTGGCTGAAGGGATCAAGCAGCGGGTCGCGAATTCCATCCTCATTAAACTCAATCAGATAGGCACGCTGACCGAAACGCTTGAAACCGTTGAGATGGCAAAAAAAGCCGGGTACACCTGCGTATTTTCCCACCGTTCCGGCGAGACAGAGGACGCATTTCTCGCAGATGTTGCCGTTGCTACGAATGCCGGACAGTTGAAGACCGGCGCGCCCGCACGGTCCGAGAGAACGGCCAAATACAACCAGTTGCTCAGGATCGAAGAGGAGCTTGGCAAAAAGGCGGTTTTCAAAGGAGCGCTCAAGTGGTAGGGAAAAAATAAGCAGACTCTGAATAGACCCATCAGTTGCATGATAATGACAACATTATTTATAAAATCCCTCCTACCCTCCCTTTACCAAAGGTCCCGAAAGCTTTCGGGATTTGGCAAAGAGGGGTTAGGGGAGATTTTCTGATTTATGTGCATTCAATTTTGATACCCTTAATAAAATCTTGTTGTGCGAGGTTTAAGTTTCTTTACTTGTGGTGACTTTCTTTATCTTCTTCTTCACTGTGTATCCGGCAGTATAGTCCGCTGTTTTAGCATTCCGCGCATCAAAAGGGTTGCAATAAAACTTTTTAAAAGCCGTTTTTCTATGCATCTGTTCATACAATACCTATATTTTAACCCGTTTCATTGTGTTAATAATTGCCTTGACATCATATAAACCATAATTTATATAATATTACTGAAAGGGGGAATATGCTAAAGTTATTCGCGGAATATGTTACATATAGTTTGATAGGATTAAAACAAGGCACACATCTTGCCGATGCGATTGAATTCTTTATCTATGATACAATCAAGATATTTTTACTGCTGTCGATCATCATATTTGCAGTATCCATAATAAGAAGTTATTTCCCGCCTGAGAAGACAAAGAAAATCCTGTCTCATAAAAAAGAATTTATAGGTAACATCCTTGCCGCGCTGCTCGGAATCGTGACCCCGTTCTGCTCCTGCTCTGCGGTGCCCTTGTTTATAGGATTTGTGGAAGCAGGGGTCCCTCTCGGAGTGACTTTTTCTTTTCTTATCTCTTCTCCCATGGTGAACGAGGTCGCTGTTGTTTTGCTTTTCGGTCTTTTCGGCTGGAAAATCGCGGCTATTTATATGGGGACCGGCCTTCTTGTTGCGATCTTTGGCGGTCTTATTATCGGGAAATTGAAGCTTGAAAAATGGGTTGAAGAATATGTCTATTCATTCCACGATGGACAGGAATATGAAATACTCAGGCAAAGCTTCAGAGAAAGGCTCCTTTATGCAAAAGAAAATACCGCGGATATTTTAAAAAAAGTATGGCTGTATATCATTATCGCAATCGGCATCGGCGGGTTTATCCACGGGTATGTGCCACAAGACTTTCTTGTCCGTTATGCCGGACCCCGGAACCCGTTTGCAGTCCCTGTTGCGGTATTGCTTGGAGTGCCACTGTATTCTAATGCCGCCGGAGTCATTCCTATAGTCTATGCTCTGATGGAAAAGGGGTTGAGCACGGGAACAGTGCTTGCTTTCATGATGGCGGTAACAGCATTGTCTCTCCCGGAGATGATAATACTGAGGAAGGTCTTGAAGCTACCGCTATTGGCCGTGTTTGCGGGAATAATGACTGTGACCATAATAGCCGTAGGCTATTTATTTAACGCAATCTTATAGGAGGTCCATATGGAAATAAAAGTGTTGGGTCCTGGTTGTCCTAATTGCTCTATGATGGAAGAACTGGTAAAAAAAGCGGTTAAGGAACTTGGCATTGAGGCAAAAATCGATAAGCTGACCGACATACGGGAGATTATGAAATATACCATGTCAACACCCGGACTGGTAATCAACGGCAAACTGAAGCATGCCGGAAAACCTTTGCCGTCTATTGAAAAAGTCAAAGAATTGATAAGAGCGGCGGTGTAGCCATGCAGGATATTCTGAACATCTTCAAAGCTCTCTCGGAAGAGACGAGATTAAGGGTCTTAAGTCTTCTCCGGCATGGAGAGTTGTGTGTGTGCGATATAGTTGCCGCCCTGGATATGATACAGCCAAAGGTGTCCTTTCATCTTGCAGTACTGAAAGAGGCCGGTCTTATTAAAGACAGAAAACAGGGCAAGTGGGTCCATTATCGGGTCGACGATTCCGACATGTTAAGAAGGCTCCTGCTTTTCTCAACTCTCGAAAGGATTGATGCCGAAGCGGTGAAAGAGGATGAAGACCGGCTAAAAGAATTCCTCAGGAGAAAAAATGAAAAAGCGAATATTGTGGCGTTGCCCGATAGAGAAATCTGCTGCGGGAGGTAAATGCTATGGATAGGGCCGCAAAAAAATTATCGTTTCTCGACCGTTTTCTGACCTTGTGGATATTTCTGGCAATGGCTGTCGGCGTCGGTTCCGGTTATCTTTATCCGCAGATCGTCGATTTCTGGAATACCTTCCAGGTTGGAACGACAAATATCCCTATAGCCATCGGTTTGATCCTGATGATGTATCCGCCTCTTGCCAAAGTAAAGTATGAGGAACTGGGAGAGGTCTTCAGAAACAGGAAAATTCTCGGATTGTCCCTCATTCAAAACTGGATCATCGGGCCGATTCTGATGTTCCTGCTCGCGATCATTTTCCTCGGAAATTACCCGGAATATATGGTCGGCCTTATTATGATCGGGCTGGCCCGCTGTATCGCAATGGTAATTGTATGGAATGATCTTGCATGCGGCGACAGAGAATATGCTGCCGGGCTCGTTGCTTTCAATTCGATCTTTCAGGTCCTTTTCTTTTCCCTGTATGCTTATGTCTTTATCACGGTGCTTCTTCCTCTGGTTGGATTAAAAGGCGCTGTTGTGAACATTACCATTGCGCAGATTGCGAAGAGCGTATTCATATATTTGGGAATCCCGTTCATAGCGGGAATCATAACCCGCTTCAGCCTGATAAAAATAAAAGGGGAAACGTGGTATGAAGAGGCGTTCATCCCGAAAATCAGTCCCGTTACTCTGATTGCGTTGCTTTTTACCATAATTGTCATGTTTTCTTTGAAAGGTCAATATATCGTCCGACTTCCGTTTGATGTGATAAGGGTTGCAATCCCGCTTCTCATCTACTTTTTGCTGATGTTCCTCGTCTCCTTCTATATGGGAAGAAAACTTAACGCCGGATATGAAAAAACAGCCACACTCTCCTTCACAGCAGCAAGCAATAACTTTGAACTCGCAATCGCAGTAGCGGTATCCGTGTTTGGCATTAATTCCGGTCAGGCATTTGCCGCAGTAATCGGTCCTCTGGTAGAAGTGCCTGTTTTAATCGGTCTGGTAAATGTAGCGCTGTATTTTAAGCGGAAATACTTTGCTGACGAGTATTGCGAGGTTAAAGGGACTGGGCCGTTATAATCGGTGCAATAATTGAATAGACATTAAGGAGGTTGTAATTGGATATCAGAAAATTGATTAAGAGTTTGCTCTTCATTTTTGTAGTTGTGAGTTTTGCGGTTCTTATTTATAAGGAATTTTCTCCAAAAAGCGATAGCAATGTGACTGCCGTTGCAGCAACACAGGTTGATAAAACGTCCGTAGCCGAAAAAACCTTGCCGGTTCCGGAGAGTCAGCCCTCAAAAGAATCCGCAGCAAAACAGAAGGAAAAAGCCCCTTCACCTCTTACCGAGGTGAAAGCTCAAGATTCCAAGGTGATCGCATTCTATTGCCATGGGACGTTCAGATGTTCGACATGCCGGACTATTGAAAAATATTCGCATGACGCCATTTACCAATATTTTTCAAAAGAACTCTCAACCGGGAAACTGGAATTCAAGGCGGTAAATATTGAAGAAGAGGAAAACCGTCATTACATCAAGGACTATCAGTTATTTTCTAAATCTCTCATCTTAGTTTTGTACAAAGATGACAAACAAGTGAAATGGAAGATTCTTAAGGAAGTCTGGATCCATGTGGGGGACAAAGAGAAATTTTATCAGTATGTAAAGGATGAAGTAGAAGGGTTCTTAAAGGAAGCCCAATAGATGGAAGGTTTTCTCCTTGTTTCGTCAGCCATATGGCTTGGAATATTGACCTCCGTCAGTCCGTGTCCGCTGGCTACAAATATTGCGGCTGTATCCTTCATTTCACGGCGGATTACGCAAAGGAATACCGTATTCTTATCCGGCATCCTCTATACCCTTGGAAGAAGTCTTACATATATTGTCATTGGAGTCCTTATTGTAAAAACGCTGGTAGATGTCCCGATCCTGTCGGATTTTCTCCAGAGATATGTGAACAAAATCCTTGGTATGGTATTGATTCTCACCGGGATGGTACTGCTTGATCTATTGCGGATACCCCTTTCTTTACCGTCGTTATCTGAAAATGCGGCAAAAAAACTTATTGAAAGAGGGGTTTTCGGTTCATTGCTTTTGGGCATCCTGTTTGCGCTCGCATTCTGTCCCGTCTCCGCCGCCCTGTTCTTCGGAGGGCTGATCCCCATTGCAGTAACAGCAAAGTCAGGAATAGGACTACCCCTGATTTACGGAATCGGTACCGGCCTGCCTGTCCTGCTCTTCGCTTTCCTTACAGCGGCAGGCGCAGGGTATATCAATAATCTTTACCAAAGGATTACCAAAATCGAATTTTATACGAAAAAGGCTACTGGGATTATTTTTATTCTGGTTGGCATTTACTATGCCTTAGCTTATATTTTTGAAATTGTATGAGGAAGTTTATATTTTGATACAGGCAGGGTTACGATGAAGATGACGTTGGAAAAACGTCTGCTCCTGAGTTTTACGCTTACGCTTCTGATTTTGTTCGCCGAGGTTATCGGCGGGATAATCAGTAAAAGCCTTGCGCTTTTAAGTGACGCGGGACATATGCTCACCGATGTATTTGCGCTCGGGCTGAGTATGATCGCGATGCGTATTGGCAGGAGACCCTCAGACCGCAGGGCAACCTTTGGCTATCAGAGAATCGGCCTTCTGGCAGCAGTCTTCAATGCGGTAAGCCTCATCGTAATCGCCCTGTTCATATTCTACGAATCATATCATCGGTTTCTTTCACCGGCTCAAATCCATACCACCACAATGCTTACTATTGCCGGCGTTGGATTAATCGGCAATATCCTCATAGCCTTGATCCTTGGGCACAGTCATAAAGACCTGAATATCAAAAGCGCATGGCTTCATGTGCTTGGAGATACCTTATCATCAGTAGGAGTCATCATATCGGGCATCATAATATATTACACAGGATGGTTGTATGCAGACCCTGTGGCAAGTATTTTGATCGGAATTATCATCCTCTTTGGAGGAATCAGGGTCATAAGGGAAGCGCTTACAATATTTCTTGAAATGGCGCCTGCGGGGTTTGATGTCGAAACTATTATAAAGAAAGTTGCAGAGATACCCGGAGTGATGGGTATCCACGATGTCCATCTCTGGTCTCCATCACACAGAAATGTGGCATTTTCAGCACATATATGGGTGCACGACCAGAAATTGAGCGAGGTCGCAGGACTCAGGCGAACAATTGAAGAGGCGTTGATGGCAATGGATATACGCCATATAATGCTTCAGTTCGAATGTGCAGAGTGCGAGACAAACGGACTTTACTGTCAGATCCATATGGAAGAAAACGGCGACGATGATAGTCATCAGCACTGAAAACAAAGATTCTGAATGCCGATGCTTAAAATCTATTTTGCCGAGTGAACACAATGAAACTATTTGTAATTTTCTGCACTGTTTAGAGAACTCTATGACTGTTTGCATATATATTGAAGCGATTTCCCCTGACAAATCCAATGAGGGTGATATTCGCTTTCTCGGCTATCTCTATTGCATAGCTCGTTGGTGAAGTCCTGCTCACAAGAACAGGGACCCCCCATCTTGCACATTTTGATGCGATTTCCGATGAAAGCCTGCCGCTGACCAGCATCATTTTATCCTCTAAGCTGATATTCTCAATAATACAATGCCCGATCACCTTATCAACGGCATTATGCCTTCCTATGTCCTCTGCGATAACCAGAATTTTTTCTCTATCCGAGATTGCAGCGCTATGCATACAGCCGGTCGCTTGAAATAATGTTGCTTTCCGGTTGAATTCCCTGAACATGGATTTTAATTTTTCCGAGGCAATAAAAAAGTTGTCAGAAGCCTTTTTGTATTCTTTTCTGTCGAATGTGATCCCGCCGATACAACCTGTGGTTCTCACCATTCCTTCTATTGAGGCCTCTCCATCAGCGGGGATATTAACATAAATGTCCATTTTATCCCCGTACCGAATTGTAATAGCATCGGCACAAAAATGACCTTTGATGATTCCTTCATTGAGGAAAAACCCAACGACCAATTCTTTTATCATTGTAGGGGTGCAAAAGAGACTTAATACTTTCTTGTCATTTACAGAGATTACTATCCGTCTTTCTGCGGCAATAATGTCTTCCGTTTCTTCTGAAGCAGATCCGACTATTTTAACAACTTTTTTTCTAACACACGGTTCCATTATGTTTAATACTATCAAAGTCACATTAAGATTGTCGAGAACATGGTCTTTTCCGAATATATCCCGGCTAAAAAACCCCGGAAACGAGACAGGCGCCCGCCCCTGTTTTCCGTTAACGTATATCGGCATTGATAACGTGAAGCTCATCCATCTTAATGATTCAAAGGGCGCAGCCGGTTCCGGTCTTGATCGCCGCGAACATATCGGATGCGGAAAGATAGGCTTAAAAGGACTGAAACAGTTTATCAACAATCCGGCGTGTAAAGCCGTACATCCGGTCCTTGAGACGCCCGGGAAGGAGGAGACCGACGACCCCGCAAACATAGACAGGGTAAGGAAGATGATGAATGCGCAATGATAGTTCCTTATTTGTAAACGACCGTTTCTAAAATAGGATCGTTCACAAAAATGCACTATCTGTTGTCAAATGTAATTTTTTTGTTGACAAATGCAATTTTATCCTGTATAAATATATACAGGTGAATATATGCTGAAAAGTTTATTCTCATCATCGATACGAGCAGACGTCCTCTCGCTGCTGCTGAACAGCCCGGACGAACAGTTCTACATCCGGGAAGTAGCCAAGCTTCTCCGCAAAAACCCCTCGGGTATCAAGAGGGAGCTGGACAACCTCGAAAGAATGGGGATTGTGACCAGCGAAAAGATAGTTAACCTCAAATACTTCCAGGCCAGCAAAGAATCGCCTCTTTTCTCGGAATTGAAGAATCTCATAACAAAATCTCTCGGCCTTCCCGGAGCGCTGAAGGCCGTTTTGAGGGCTTCAGGCGCAAAGGCCGCTTTTATTTACGGCCCCTATGCCGAAGGGGATGATGAAGCTTCCGTAGACCTGTTTGTCATTGACGCGTCATCGTCGCTCACAAGGGACCTTAAAGACATTGAAAAGAGATTCAACCATGAAATTGACTGCACCATGGTGGATGAAGATGAGTATAAGGTCAAAAAGAAAAAGAGAGATTCTAACCTGAAAAAGATTTTATCAGGTAAAAGAATAACGCTTATAGGAAGACTGTAAGCGCGGATTATTGCCGTATTCTTTTGTTGGGATACGGAACGAAAGGGGGTGAAACTCAATGG
>Ga0315290_10003652_pt1 | contig 11017 bp, 11 predicted proteins | sample YL17G12_0_MG_FD_203627 | JGI IMG/M metagenome (GOLD analysis project Ga0315290, IMG submission 203627) | Sediment microbial communities from Yellowstone Lake, YNP, Wyoming, USA - YL17G12_0 | ecosystem: Environmental > Aquatic > Freshwater > Lake > Sediment | place: USA: Wyoming | collected...
CCATCTTTATCCATAATTAGAAACATTGGTACTGGTGATGGAATTAACATCGCAATTATGGATAAAGATGGATTCCGTCTATTGACCGATGAACAAAAGAAAGCAGTCATCGAACTTTAGTGATTTAATGCAAAGAAAACATCAACAAAAAGAATTACCTCCTAGCCAAAATATGATGGCGATCATACTGCAAAGTATACCTAAAGAAGCTAAGGTAACAAAAATAGAGTATGAAGTACCAAGAATTGCTCTGTATACAAATGCACCACATTATCTGATGGAAAACAACGAACTGATTTCAAATCTTGTTAATATAATAAAAAAAAGAATTGTTATAAGAACTGATGAATCTATCAGAAAATCAGAAGAAGATGCAAGAAAAATTCTAGCAGAATGTATTCCAAAAGATGCAAATTTTCAAGGAGCATTCTTTGACACTGCTACAGGCGAAGTCTCAATTGAAGCTAAAAGACCTTGGTTACTACAAAGAGATGCAAAAGAATTCAATCATGCTGAAATAACTGAAAAAATAGGTTGGAAATTACGTATAAGAAAAGCCACTACCATACCATCACGTACTATTCAAACAATAAATGCAACTCTCAAACTCACATCTGCTGAACGAAGTAAGCAATTCAAGCAAATTGGAGATGAGATATTTAGACCTCGACTAGCACAAAAATCTGAGATATCTCTCATAACTCTTGGTGGCTTTAGCCAAGTAGGAAGATCTAGTATGTTATTATCTACTCCTGAAAGTAAAATCCTAGTAGATTGTGGTATTAATCCTGGTGCAAAACATCCAATGGATTCATTTCCTAGATTAGATTTTCTTGATATTACATTAGATGAGCTTGATGCAATAGTAATTGGTCATGCACATTTAGATCACACAGGATTCTTACCTGCCTTATGCAAATTTGGTTACAAGGGACCAATCTATTGTACTGAACCAACACTCCCGATGATGAATCTTATTCAATTAGATGCAATCAAAGTTGCCGCTGCACAAGGTAGAACTCCAATATATTCAGAAAAAGATGTGAAACAAATTATGAAACAGGCAATAACTCTACCATATGATACTGTTACAGATATTTCTCCTGATATTAAATTGGTTTTTGCAAATGCAGGTCATATTCTGGGCTCTGCACTATGTCATTTCCACATTGGAAACGGTGATCACAATTTTGTTTATTCTGGTGATATTAAGTTTGGAAAAAGTATTTTATTTGAAGCAGCAAGCTGGAATTTCCCCAGGGTGGAAACATTGTTGATTGAAAGTACATATGGTGCAAAAGAAGACATTCAACCCACTAGACAAGAAGTAGAATCTGCTTTCATTAATGCAGTAAACAATACTCTTGCTGATGGAGGAAAAGTTCTCATTCCTATTCCCGCAGTTGGTCGTGCTCAAGAAATTATGATGGTAATTGATCATTACATGAAATCTGGTGAAATGGTTGAAGCACCTGTTTTTACAGAAGGTATGATTTCAGAAGCGTCAGCAATTCATGAAGCATATCCTGAATACCTATCTAGGGAACTAAAACAAAAAATCTTGGAAACTGATGATAATCCATTTGATTCAGAATACTTTACAAATATTGAACATGCTGATGCAAGAGAAGAACCCATGAGAGATAACTCACCTTGCATTATTTTGGCAACATCTGGAATGTTAGAAGGTGGACCTGTTTTAGAATATTTCAAAAATATTGCACCTGATAAAAAGAATAAGGTCTTATTCATTTCATATCAGGTTAATGGAACTATGGGAAGAAGAGTTTTGGATGGTTCAAAACAAGTTACTATGTTAGGTAAAGAAGGAAAAGTCGAAGTTGTTACAATAAATTGCAGCGTTGAAAAACTTGATGGATTCAGTGGACACAGCGATTATAATCAACTGATGTCTTTTGTTCAAAGACTTAGACCAAAACTTCGTAGAGTACTTGTAAATCACGGAGAACGAAGAAAATCAGAAAACTTAGCAATGAATATTAGAAGAATGTTTAGAGTTCCTGCTCATTACCCTCAAGTTCAAGAAGCAATAAAACTATTTTAGATCGTATTCTGGTTTCCAGATTTTGATACTGGATGGTGCTACTATAATTCTTTCTTCACCTAATCTTGCAATATCTGCACCTTCAGTTTTTGCAATAGAATATAATTCCTCAACTACTTTCCGAAGTTGTTCTACATCTTTTTGAGCCAACGGTGTTACTCTAAGAATCAAAATCATCTCTTTTTTGATGTCTTCTTTTATCGAATGAATATCACTAATATCTCGTATAGTGATGGCTTTCAAATAGGTGGGATTTTCTTGTTTTTGCATCCTTGAATAAAATGCGATCTACCCCTTCAAAAACTCTTCCTTAGTTTTAACTAATTTTAAAAAATCATCATGCCTAAATTCTAAATTTAATGTAGGACTCTTCTTCAGCATGCTGTGTAATGATTTCTTCTTTTGTACTGTCCTTATTGATAATAATTGATGCTTGTTCTCCTTTTGGCGCATCTGAATATCTTAAGGTAATAGAAGATGCAAATTTTACATATGTGTCTGCATTTTTTCCGCGTAAAATTGAAACTGGTCCCATATGATCACGAGCCTGAAATAAAATATCTCCAGGTAATGCAATTGCCTTTATCATTTCGTTTTCATCTTTATTTCTTCCAACAACAAATTTAGTTTGTTCATCTAATCTGAAATGTCTTCCAATCTTTAACAAATCAATATCATTTATTGTAGGAGTTTCAGTATGTGCAAACAAATCTTTTGCACGTAATCCAAATGTTGGATCAGTTAAAAGACATCCACCACCTGCATTTGGTGGATTTTCAATTCCGTATTTTTTTGCCATATCTAATTGTGCTCTTCTAGTTCTCCCTTTAATCATTCCAAGATTTTCTCTTTTGATTAATCCATCTCTCTCAGGATCTGTTTCTGGAAGTAATGCTGCAGATAATGGCCTAACAATTTTTCCTATGAGACCTGATGCTTTTTCAATAGTTCTTAATGCAGGACCATGTTGACTCATTGGTCTTTGTCCTAATACTTCTCCTGAAATTATAAATTCAGCTCCGATCTCATCCATGTGTTTTTTTGCAGCGTTAAACATCATAGATCTACAATCTATACATGGATTAAATCCAGAACCAATCCCATATTTTGGATGTTTTAACATCTCAATGTATTCATCACCAAGATATACTGTTTTTAGATTGACATTAAGATCGTCTGCTCTTTCTCTAATCTCAAACCCACAACCTCTACCACAGTCAAAATCACAAAAAGGAGTCTTTATTGCAACAGCTGAAACTTCAAAGCCTTGTTCTTGCATCATTTTTATTGCAAGCTGACTATCTAAACCACCAGATAGTAGAGCAACTACTTTCTTTTTTTCTTCTATCACAATCATAAAAATCAAAATTCCAATATACAAACTTTACATCCAACCCATCCTAAAACTCAAAAAACATCCAAAATTAGATCAGATAATGGAACACGGTTAATTCATTTGTTTTGTCCTGAATTTGGCAATTATTACTACAAATCGTAGTTTTAGGATGAGTTGATCATACATAAATTGAGAAACGAATGATATTTTTTTGTGAAGGAACGAAGAAAAAATCTTCTCAAATTCGCTCAAAAAATCGATTGTGATACACTAGTCACATTTGAACCTGAAAATTTATTCTACATGACTGGATTCTGGGGTGAAGCTATTGGAATGTTGGAAAAAGGAGGAAAAACTACCATAATTGCTCCGGAACTTGAAGTTGGTCGTGTTAAAGAAGAATCTGAAAACTGTGATATAATTACAGCCGAACGAGGCATAGGCCTAATTTCTTCATTAACTAATAAAATAAAAAAAAAGAAAGTTTGTACTGATTGCCAAAATTATTCTATAGTGACATCTCTCAAAAAATCCATTCCTACAATAAAATCATCTACTGAACCATTTTACAATTCTCGTATAATCAAAGATGAAAAAGAGATCAATATTCTAAAAAAAGCTTCAAAAATAATTGATGAAATGTATGACATTTGTTATAAAAAAATGAAAATAGATCAAAAAGAATCTGAACTACAAACAATTTTGATGTCATATGCAATGGAGCAAAAAATGTTTGATACTGGATACAAGTCTACTCTCAACCCTTTGATTATAGCTGGAGGACCAAATGGATCTTTACCACATGCACAAGTAACTGATAGAAAATTTAAAAAAGGAGATCTTATAGTTATTGATCTTACATTAAGATACAAAGGATATGTTTCAGATGCGACCAGAACATTTGCAATTGGAAAAATATCGCCTCAGGAAAAACAAATTTATGAAATTGTAAAAGAATCACAAAAACTTGGATTGGAAGCTGTTAAACCAAATGTAGATTGTAAAGATGTAGATTTTACATGTAGAAAATACATTGAAGAACAAAACTATGGAAAATACTTTATTCATTCAACAGGTCATGGTATAGGACTAGAAGTTCATGAGTTACCTACTATTTCATACAGAAGCGACACCAAACTAAAAGAAAATATGGCAATTACAGTAGAACCTGGAATCTACATACCAAACAAATTTGGAGTTAGAATTGAAGATTCTTTAATTGTAAAAGATAAACCTATTATTCTACACAAATTTACAAAAGATCTAATTACTATCTAATTTTAATCATAATAGTTTACAATATCAATTATATGTTTTGCATTTGAATTTTTAGCCTCAATTTCTTTTGTATCCTGATTTACATTCCAAACATATTCTGTCTTTCCTTTATAGGATTCAAATGTCAAAATTACTCTGTAAATATTTTCAGTAGATTCGTCTGCACTAGAAACAACAAGATCCACCTTTGTCCTTTTATCATCATATATTTTTTCATCAGGATACGCTGTTGTAATTTGTTCAATTATAGCATTAATTACAGTTAATCCTTTTTCATTTGGACCATTATATGACATTAAAATTTCCACAATTTGTTTTTGTTTATCTGTTAAATTATCTGGAAAACTACTTTGCAAATCACCCTTTGTTAATTCCGGAATTACAAAAATCACAAATATCGCTATTATGCCTAGATAAATTGGGGCTCTATTCTTTAGAAATGTCTTAAAATCTGATTTTTTTGGTTTTTCTTCTTTCTTTTTGTTGTCTTTGTCCATTTTATTTTCCTTGTTATCAATCTAGTATTTTGCAGTTAAAATTAAAACTTGCCAAGGAAATACAATCACACCATTTTTTTTAGTATGTGGAATAGTATTTTGTTTGACTGCTTGTTTCAATTCTTTTCTTTTAGATATGTCTAATGAATTTAATTTTTCTTTGAGTGGTTTGGCAATGTATTTTAGATAATTTCCCCAATAATCATCAAATTTTCCTGGACTATAACTAAAAGTAAAATCCTTTATTGAAATTTTTGAGAATCCTGCCTTTCTAACTTCATTGTCTAACGTACTTTTTGTTCCAAATCTATCCATATTAGGTGAATCTGGTGGTACATAATCTGGAATGAACTCTGTTACGGCATCTAAAATATTACTAAAAAATGGAACTTTATCCTTGTGTCCATGAACAGATATCCCAAGCGTTCCTGTTTTTTTGAGGCTGTTTCTAATGTTTTTCAATGCTTTTTGCGCATTAGGGAAAAAGAATAATGCATACTGGCATGTTACAATATCAAACTTGTGAGAAAAACTAAATTTTTCAGCATCAATATTTACAAAATCTAAATTGGATTTTATGCTGTTCCATTTTTTTGCAATTTTAATTGCAGCAATTGAAGCATCTACTCCAACAACATATCCTGAATTTCCAACTTTTTCTCTAATTTTTTTTGTTACTACTCCAGTACCACATGCAATATCTAAGACACTGTTCCCTTTACTTACATTAATCAGCTGAACTAATTTAGAAGTACTCTGAAATGGACCTTCATTAACACTTGCCCATCTTTTATGGTATCGTGATGCTATTTCATTCCATATTTTCATATTATTTTGTTTATATTTTGTATGATTGAATTTCATCATGTCTTTGTTAATTCATGATGTATTTTATGTAATCTCTTTGAAATCAGATTGAAGAGTTCTTCCTGTTTCATGAAAATATTTATGTTCAATTTCTTTTAATTTTTCTGATATTTTTTTATTTTGTGCTTTTTTTATCTTTAATTTAATTTCTTTATATTCAGCAACAAGTTTTCTAATTTCTGATTTTTTCATTTTAAGTTTTTAATCTCTGCTCTATTTCTTTTCTGATCAATTTGGCAATTTTTTCTTTTTTTATCCATCCTGAAGAAATCACTTTATGCGAATCTATAATTAACACTTCATTACTTTCAGGATTCTTTCTATATCTAATTGAACCGATATCGTTTGCCACGATCATATCTGCATCTGATTCATTCATTTTTTTCTTAGCTAGCGTGATTAACTCCTTTTTTGAAAGATTTGTCTCTGCTTTGAAACCTACCAAAAAAACATTTTTTTGATATTTTTTAATCTGATCAATGATTTTTGGTGCCTTTTTGAGGCTGATTTTTATTTTATTTGTAGTACTTTTTATTTTCTTTTTACTAGGATTCTCCGGAGTATAATCTGATACGGCAGCTGCCATTATTACTATGTCAAATTCTTTACTCATCTCTTTTTTCACAATATCAAACATTTCTTTACTTGTAGAAACTTTAATTATTTTTGCACCCTTTGGTGGTTTTTCAATTCCAGGACCATAAACTAAAGTGACTTTAGCTCCTGAAGAAATTAATTCTAAAGCTAACAATACACCAGTTTTTCCTGAACTTTGATTTGTAATTACACGAATAGGATCAATGTATTCAATTGTCGGTCCCGCAGTAATTAACACTTTTTTATTTTTTAAAATAGATGAAAACCCAAATTTTCTTAATACATATTCTAAAACGTCTTCTGGTTCAGATGCTTTTGCTTTTCCTTCAGTTATCTGTGGCGTTAGAAATTCAATTTTATTTTTTAAAAATTCCATATTCTTTTTTACAGCTGCATTATCATACATGGATGCATGCATAGCAAGACACATCAAAATTGGAATCTTTGAGCCAAATCCTACTGTAAGAACTGTCGATATTGGTGTATCATCAATACCATTAGCTAATTTTCCAAGTGTATTTGCAGTAGCTGGATAAACTATGATAAGATCTGATCGATTATAATCTGCTAATCTAATATGTTCTAATTCCCCTGTTAATTTTGTTATAACTTGGTTTCCAGTTGCCCACTTGAAATAATCAGGCTGTACTAGTTTTGTGACTGCATCACTTGTAACACATGTAACATCAGCACCATGTCTCATTAATAATCTTGCTAATTCAATTGCTTTGTATGCTGCAACACTTCCTGCAACACAAAGGACAATTTTTTTCTCAGAGAGTTCTACTCCATAAGAACCTACAATATCTAATGAAGGATGATTCTTTTTCTTGATAATTTTATTTTTAACTGCCAATTTGCTCTCGTAATTTTTTAAATTCTACATCATCCATCGAAAACCAATTCTCTTGAGCAGGAAATGTACCCGATTCTACATCGTTTTTATAGTTTTCAAGTGCTTTTACAATATCATTAGATAAATTCAAGTATCTTTTTGCAAATCTTGGCTTAATTTTTTCAAACATACCCAACAAATCTTGTACAACTAATACTTGACCATTACAACCAACACCCGAACCAATTCCAATAGTAGGTACACTGATAGTTTCAGAAATTATTTGTGCAACTTCATGACTTATCATTTCTAATGCAATACTGAATACACCAGCTTCTTCAAGCTCTTTTGCATCTTCAATCAGTTTTATTGCAGCATCTTTTGTTTTCCCTTGTACTTTGTATCCTTCTGATAACATTGTTGTTTGTGGTTGTAAACCAATATGACCCATTACTGGAATTCCAATATCTACAATCGCACTGATCGTTTCTGACATAGAAATTCCACCCTCAAGTTTTACTGCATCAGCTCCTGCTTTTATTAATCTCCCTGAATTTTTTATTGCATCTTCAATACTTGCTTGATATGACATAAATGGTAAATCTGCAACCAACAAAGCATTTTTTCTTGCTCTACTAACTGCTTCTGTAAACATACACATCTGATCCATTGTTACAGGAATAGTGTTTTCATAACCAAGCATTACCATTCCTGCACTATCTCCAACAAGTAGTATATCTATTCCAGATTTGTCACATAATGACGCAAGTGTATAATCATAACTCGTAATCGCTGAGATCTTTTTTCCATCTTTTTTCATTTTAATAATATCACAAACTGTTTTATGCAATATGTGACCTCTTTGTTAGATTATCTCTAATTTCAATAATGTTATCTGAGAGATTTTTTTTGTTATTAAAATCCTTAACAATTTTTTCAAGCATTTTTTTATTCTTGTTTGATAATTTTTTACATGTTATAGTTAACAAATCCATCGCGCGTGTAACATTATCTACTATTGTTATATTGGCAGTTTGAGAAGTTCTTGAAAGTGGATTTAGATCAAATGTTATGACTATTTTTCCAGATTTTTTTAATGCCATAGTTCTATCCCCGTCTTCTAATGGAACAATCACCACATCAGCTGCAAAAATCCCATTTTTATCAACTATTCTTCTTGCCGAATCCAATCTTGGTAATGTAGTTGATGAATTATGATTTGTACCTAAAATCTCCTTTGCACCACTCTTTTTGAGAATCTTTATGATGTTCTGTTTTCGTTTCTCATTTACATAAAACAGATTTACTTCGATTTTTGCCCCTGATGTATTGGCAAGTCTGACTATCTCTTTTGGACATAATGCAGCAATATTGCCATTGACAGAGATTACAGGTAAATCTGCCAAAAGAATTTGTGCAGCAGCTGCTTTGATTGCTAGTTTTGCAGTCTTCCTTGTTTTTTCACCAAGTAAATAATCAAAAGCTTCACCTCTGCCATGTGCTAAGAGACCTTCTTTAGATACCAATCCATAATCAAATCCTGCAACAAGTTTTTCTCGAATTAAAAGAGACTTTGCTCTGGGATGAGATTTTGGAATTAAAGACATCAACATTCAATTAATTACTAAGTACTCTTGCTCCCTGATTATCTAATTCTGATCTTATGATTATTCCTTCAGGATACTTTTCTAAAATTTGTAGAACATAATTTTCTTTTTCTTTTGGTATCATTGTAAACACAGTTTCACCAAATAATGCAACACCGCATTTTATTCCATTTGAAGCCAAATCTTGAATTAAATTTTCCATTCTCAAAGTAATTACTTGAACATACTTTGCAAATTCCAAAGACATATCTTGAAAATGCTCATAATTCTTTGATTCTAATAATCTATTTACCATTTTTCCACCAAGGCCATTAATTTGAGAAAGACGTTCTTTAATGAATTTATTTGTTGAAATTGGTGAAAAACAAATCATGATTATGGAGATATCTTTTATGTTGATTTTTTCTACTTGGCCTATTCCTGGCGCTCCTGGTTTAATTCTTATTTCAAAACCACCATGATATGATGCCAAAACATCACCCAATCCTGTCTTACAATTTATCTCGGCATTATGTGCAATCTGACCAATAGCTGTCTGTTTTAATCTTGTTTTAAGAACGTGATCTAGTGCATATGATAATGATAATGCAACAGCACTGCTAGAACCTAAACCATATCCAACTGGTATGGTGATCTCATGTTGAATATCAAAAAATATATTTTCAAAATTTCCAAGCTTCAAAAATTCATTTAATACATATTCTGAAACATCTATCTTATCTGATTGATAACCTATCGTAGTAATTTTAAAATTAGAATTTTTATTAATTCTAGGTAAAATATTGATATGAGTAGTAACTCCTTCTCTAATTGAAAATCCTGCTCCCATGGAACCCAATTTTTCAGGATTTTTTTGATTATCTTTCTCTAAGTAAGCTTTGAAAAAACCTGTAATATGTGCAGGACAAAATGAAGTTGACTCCATTGATCTCAGTTTAAATTTTACATAAAATATAAGAATATGGCTTAAATTAATTAAATTAGTATAAATTGACTAAATTTATTCGACGCCTGCAAAGGATTGGTAGTAGCATCCTAGTTTCATTACCTAAAGACTGGGTAGTTGCCAATAATTTAGATAAAGGTAGCCAAGTTGAGCTGGAAACAGGACAAGATACCATCTCAATTTCTGCAAACAAAGAAATGCGTCCTACAAAAGAACTTGTAATTTCATATCCATTACCTAAAGATGAAAATATTGTAGCTGACATCACTGGGGCTTATCTTTTAGGATATGATATTATTCAAATCACTTCAAAATCAATCATACCAGGTGAGGATAGAGAACAAATTCGAAACTCAATGAGACGATTAGTTGGCATGGAGATTATTGAAGAAGATGCTTCAAATATTAACATGCAATTTCTTTTAGATGCCACAACCCTAAATCCAGAAAAAATTCTAAAAAGAATGAGTTCTATTGCACTTGGAATGTATGATGATGTATCAAATGGGTTAATTTTAGATGATAAATCTAATTTACAAACATTATCAAAAAGAGACGTTGAGGTTAATAGACAATATTTTCTTCTAGTACGTTTAATCAGGAGTACACTTGTTGATAAAAGATTAGCTAATGTATTTAATTTAGAAAATATTGATATTTTAGATTATAGAGTAGCTGCTAACCTTTTAGAAAATGCAGGCGATACAATAGTAGAACTTGCTAATTTTATTTATAATTCTTCTTTATCTAATGAACATTTGAAGAAAATTTTTGATGTAGTACAAAATTTCAATATTCTTGCAGAAAAATCTATTGATGCTTTTACCAAACCTGATAGACGTTTAGCCATAGAAGCTATATTATTACATAAAAAACATCAAGAAAATCTTTCTAAACTCAGAAGTACAATAGGAAATAAAAAACAAATTCCTATTGATCTTCTTGATCTTGTTTATATGTTTGAACGAATTGCAAAATCCTGGGCTGAT
>Ga0315290_10003657_pt1 | contig 11011 bp, 11 predicted proteins | sample YL17G12_0_MG_FD_203627 | JGI IMG/M metagenome (GOLD analysis project Ga0315290, IMG submission 203627) | Sediment microbial communities from Yellowstone Lake, YNP, Wyoming, USA - YL17G12_0 | ecosystem: Environmental > Aquatic > Freshwater > Lake > Sediment | place: USA: Wyoming | collected...
AAGTTTCACCATCAGCCAAAGATTCTGAAGCAATATAAAAATACACTCTGGTGTAAACTTTAGGTGGGAGGGTAGGCGCACATTCAGTTAGAGTATCAGCATTTACTGAACCATCAGTACATAGAATACGACAACAATAAGAACCAGAGTCACGTGGATGAATACCTGGAATAGAAGCATTTGGAGTTCGAGTGTTACCTGCACCAAGTTGATTCTGCCAGACATGCTCGGCACCGGGAGCTTCAAAGTTTTCAGTCCAGACGGGAATGAAAGAAGAGTGAGAAGAGTGACTCGAAGATTTAGATGAAGAACTGTGAGATGAGGAAGAATGACTAGAACTCTTACTAGAACTAGAGTGAGAAGAACTTGAATGACTAGAACTTTTACTAGACGAAGAATGGGAACTAGACATGACAGTTCCCCCTTATGGCTTGATCGGTTCTGCGGAGGCCGCTGTCATCTCGCCCTTGCTCAAATCATAAGTCCACGACTTCCCGACTAGGATCTCGTTCTTCACCGCTGTATCGAGGCTTACCGCAAGCTGTCGGCACTGCTCCTTCAGCTTCGAGAGCATGTCCTCGGAAGTGATCTGGTAGAACTGATAGTCCCGGTCGAAGCTCACCTTCCCTTCCTCGAAGTGGACCCTGACTTCCAGGTGCCCGTCCATCGTGATCATAACTCATGCCTCCTTATTAAACCATCTAACGAGAAGACTTTGCAATCTTTCATTTATTGATTTAGTTCCCGGCCCATTGCGTTCCTGAACATGAGTACTCCATGAAATAGTATTAACCGGATTAAAATGTGCAACCTTTACTGGCTTATCAGCACCTTCTAAACGTTTAACATACCCGCTACAACCAACATTGAAAGTAGAATTCATAATTGTAACTCGATCCTTAATTTTTTTGCTATGCAATATTCTATTCAAAGTCGGTTCTTCTACTTTCTCGCCTAATTCAATTCGAGCAACTACTTGATCGACAATATCATTAGCGGAATTTTTCCAAAAAACACTTCCACCGTTAAGAGTTCTACCATTGTAAGTAGAAATACCTACATCTTTAATTTCAGGTGGTTCAAACACCGCGTTTTGCCATGCGTCTAAATCATGCGCCCAAATCATATCATCTACCATCTTGTTATCCATCAGCCATTTAACAGCAAACATTTTGCTTCCAGTTAGACATCCATCATTCAACACAGTTACAATAGCACCAACCCCCCTAAAAGTAAACGGGAAGTTTGACACAAGAAGCATATTTTCAGGATCCCAACCAAGCTCTAACGCATTCTCAATTTGTGCTTTAAGCAAAACTGAAATTCTATCATGGCTATATTTTCCCTTGGGTTGACGATTAGCAACAAGCAATTGCTTCATATGTTCATCTCCGTAGAAAAGTTATGAACGAGATGAGCTTTCCCCCAATGATTGCCTTCATTTGCTTTATACCGTTCCATATGAATATTAAGAAGACTAATCAAGGCATTCCTTCTTTGAGTATATTTCCAATCGCTTATTTGGTAATTGCCTGATTGATGCCTGTGATGATCGTCAACAATTTTACAATAATCCCCGCCAAAAGGGGCTACTATACATTCAGAACGGTACGCACGCGCAAGCAAATCTTGATCATCAAAACCATAACCACCAATGCTTTCGTCATAACCGCCAAGTTCCATAAAGGTTGTTTTGTACATACCCAACCTACCACGATTTGTTTGCCTGGTTTTAACAAAAACAATTTTCTTCGTATCAAACTGATTAGCAATGGAATTAATACGTTCAGCAAATCCTGCATTTGTGAAATGATCGGCATCTACGTTATTAACAATATCCCCAGTTGCTACCTTGAAACCAATATTCCTAGAATGAGTCATTGAATAATATACAGGTTCGGTAGTCTTATAGTAGTTGACAATGCCATCACGAATGTACGGCATCAAATTATCAAACGCCCATAAGTCAAGATCATCTTTACTTCCATAATTGAGAAGAACGAATTCCACGTTGCCATAGGCCCGATTATCTTCAATATTTTTAATGAATGTTTGTTTGATATTATTCAAACGCCCCATGCAATTAGTAATGATGGAAATTTTATGTTTTACAGATATCTCCGTTTCCGTTTTTGGAAAAGTATATATAATTGTGAATAACTTCTCCCAAGCTTCTTGTTTAGTCAATTCTGCAAGAACTTTATCTGTTGTTTCGCCCATTCTTTTAGGGTTACTCATACTATACCCTCCTAATTAAATACTCACCAAGATAAAACTTTCACATTTAGCCAATTGCTTATACCTCTGCTGCAAAAACAAGATTAGGATAAACTTTAACGTTAGGAAATATTTCATCTACGGCAACCTTACACCCACGATGAACCTTTCTATGAGAACCATAATCATGACCGGCAAATAACCCCCCTTTCTTTATTTTAGGAAGCCAAGCCGTAATCTCTCGTTTAGTGTCTTCATAAGTATGAGTTGTGTCTAAAAACACAGCATCAAAATAACCATCACGAAAAATTTCTGTAACCTCTGTTGAATCCATTCTAACAACCCGAAGAATTGGAAAGTATGACATATTCCTACAAACTCGTTCATACATATGTTCCCATTGTTCCTTAGTGTGAGTTTTCCAATATGGCCTCCATACATCAATAGCCCAATACTCAGACATTTCACCACCAAGATGCCTTATAATATCTTGAGCCATATAACCGTGATTAACTCCAATTTCAGCAAAAACACGAATATTATATTTATGAACTAAATCCAACATAATTTGACGGTGTGCAACTGGTAGTCTACGCCTAGCCACATTCATATCCATCTACCCCCCTATAACCGCTTAATGAAAAAACCTACTACCCCATCATCCACAACTTCGTAGTCAGTCCATATTTCATCTAATGCTTTTTTAACCCCACCGTGATATTGCCCTTGTGGAAGATAAAGATCATGGCCAGTAAATAAGCCCCCCTTTTTAATTTTAGGAATCCAAGCAAGCACTTCATTTTTTGTGCGGGCATATTCATGCGAAGTATCAAGGAACACTGCATCAAAATAACCATTTTTAATAACGCTTGCAGCCTGAACAGCATGCATTCGAAGAACACGCAAAGATGGGTAATGAGTCATTAGTGTGCAACAAAGTTTATGTCTTCGATCCCACACCCACTGATTATCTTTGCGTGTTCCTTCCCAACGATCAATAGCCCAATATTCTTTAATTTCCGCACCTATATCGCGCATAATGCTTTCAAACATCATACTATTTTTAACACCAATTTCAGCAAAAATTTTGATATTATGCTTTTGAATTAAATTTGCCATTATATAAGGATGGCGTTCCTTTTCTACTGTCATAAAAACTTCCTCCAATATCCTATCTATTAAGCCTGTCAATTACAAAAGCATCGTATTCCATACCTATGACCTTAGTAAAATTATCAAATCCTAAAACGTCACAAGGCGGATCATGCCAAGCACCCTCGACCACAAACTTAGAATTGACTAATTTTCGAATTGTAAAATAGAAAGTTTTCCGATTAGAAAATCTGAAATATTCTGTTATTCCAATTTGAACATCTATAATCTTATATGAGCAATTTTTTGCAAGCCATTGGAAATACTCCTCATTATAAAACCAAAATCCGTGACCTAACGATTGCCCTGGAGCATTAAATCCGTGAAACATGACTCCAGAAGGTTTCAATAAATCATGTATATTTTTGAATGTCTGCCATTGATTATGCAAAATATGCTCTGTAGTTCCTGAATTATGAACTACATCAAACTGACCAACTAATTCTTGAGGAATTGGTTTAGAAAAGTCCATCCTCAATGAATTATCTTTACCATTTACGTCAATGCTTTCAACTCTGCCAAATCCGTGACCCACTAAAAGCCTCTTGAAAGTCCTATAATTATACTCTAGAACAGTATGAGAAGGCGACCGCATATTCTGATTCCCAAGAATACAAACCGATATCTCATTAAAATTACGCATCTCAACCGCTCTTAGAATATTAAAAAAGTGGTCAGCACTTTTAGGATTCATTCCCACAATAATTTAACCTCCATAAAATACATCTTCCAAAACCTTAATCCATTTTCTAGGGTCTAAGTTATACCGCGCCCATTCCCTAGCAGTAAGACCCATTTCATGTCTGTAATCTTCTTTACGTTCCAATATTCTCAAGGCATATTCAAATCCATCATAATCGACGCAGTAGAATCCGGTATCACCGTGTTGTACTCGGTCCTTTGTTCCGTCTCTAGGTTCAGTAAGTACGGGCAAACCGGCGGCCAGAGCCTCGCCCACCACTCTCGGGTACTGATCCCTCCACAAGTTGGAAGTGCGGTAGAGGTACACATGCCCTTGGGCAAGAAACTTTTCCACGGGCATAGCGTCCCATTTGTGGAACACCATCCGGGGTTCATTGGGAAAGGCGGTAGAGAGTTCACTATGTGCCTCCATAAATTCAAATCTAATTTTAGGAAATTTCTTTAAGAAACGTTCGTAAAATTTAGCATCTTCTTCCTTAACAATTTTCCTTTGCCAAACATGAATACGGTTACCAGAAGCAACACTTTGCTTAGTCACATATTTTCTATAATCAGCAACACAATGTTTGAGAACAACCAGCGGTTCATCTTTCCCCCGTTTTCGAATAACACTTGACATAAACTTATCCAAATCAATTGCCCCTGGCTGAATAATAAGCTTTACATGCTCGATAAACTGACCGGCATCTGCATGAAACTCGTTACGCTTTTCTTCATTCTGAAAAAATACTGCACGTAGTTTCCCATTCAAAAGCCATTCACATTTAGGCAATGGTCCGTTTACGTAATTAATAGCAATGCCAACACCAGAAGAATTTTCAACTACCGTCATTGCATTTTCACAAAACTCATAGATTTGGTCATTAGCATAAAAAAGCAAGGGAATATTTTTCTTCATTTCATCGGCCAAATTTCCACTCTTAAAAGAAATTTGAGAAACATCAGCATTCTTATAATTATCATGCACTTTATCCCAAGGGTGGAAATTAACTTTCCACCCAACATTACGAAGTACATCAACCAACTTGCATACCGATTGTTCCCCACCCCCCTTAGAACTTAAACTTGCAAGCACATTGATTTCTCCATGAACATCACTCTTAGTAACTACTTCAAGTTTTTTTACTTCCCTATATGGCGCAATCACCTTTGTGTCCTTCACAATATTACTAAAAGTAGGTTTCCGTTTTGATTTATGATCAAGAATTCCACCAGCATAATAGTTCCTAACTGCTGAAACAATATGTGCAGGTTCAATCATTTTGATACATGGGGGAACTACACCATCATACGATTTAAGCCCAAATTTTTCTCTTGTTTTTTTACAGGATTCTACTTCACATTTCCAACAAGCATGAGTACCGGAACAAGGCAAGCAACCATTCGTTGATAAATATTGATGCCCATAATAATGAGTAAACCACGCTGGCTCGCGTGCGCCCGCTACAACCACGCATGGATTATCAAAAGCTGCTGAAAGGTGCATGTGCATTGACACAAGCCCCAAGGTTCCTTGAGCGTGGTAAAAGATTTTAAACAAATCTCTCGTGCTATTTGTTTTACCCTTAAAGTCAACAACATTTTTTAATATTGGTCTAGGATCACTAGCTGTAGCAATTTGAACAAATTTAATTTCTGGAAGTAGGTCTATAACCTCCTGCCAACCATCATCGGGATACATTTTAGCAGTCCATTGGGGTTCTCCACCTGTTGTGAGAAGCCAATAAGGGCCTTCTATCATAGGGGAAGTTTTGATTTCTTCTTCAGTCATCCAAATATCGGGTTTAATAGGGCCTTGCGGAAAGATTATTCCAAGATGCTTTTCCAAACTTACCCGAAAAGCATTAGCCATATGAAGATCCCATAAATTTGACTTATTCGTTAAAAACCCTGTACCAAATAGAATTGTATCGCTACTTTCAAGCGGGTGTTCACTTATATATGGATTGTTGTACCACACTTCAGGAAAATTAGTACTCAAATGAATTTTACACTTCGGGTATGCTGCTTTAAAATCCCGAATTGCACAAGTAGCAGTAAGCGTATCACCAAGCCTTTGAGAAGTAGATGAAAGAGAAATATACGGTGGAACTGATTCTAAAGGTTTAGGAACATCGAAACCAGTTTGAGTATGAAGAGCATCTAACAGTTCTTTCATTACAGGTTGATTATCTGTTGGGCCATGAACGTGGATATCACCGGTGTTGATATCTTTGGTTACTAACAAATGCTCCGCATACCTCATGTCAGGACATACTTTACATTCCATGACTTACCTCATACTGAAAGGGTTATTTCAATCTGAACCACCATTAGTGAATCTGTTACATTTTGATAAACTGTTTCAAGTTCTCTTGAAGCAGTTACATTGACAGACATTGAACTAATACTACATTCACAAGAAGTAGAATCTGCATCAGTAGTAATGAAAATATTATCTTCTAACATAACACATTGCCCTTAACTTTATGGTACTATTGCCGGAAGAAAAATACTCTGAAGTAATTCAGCCAAATCAGTAAGCAATAAATCTGTATCACATTCACAAGCAGTAGAATCAGATTCAGGAGTTATGTGAAAATTATCTTTTATCACACTAACTATACCTATTCAGGCGTATGTTCAACTACTGTGTTAAACCCAGTCAAACGGAAAGAATCGTCATATGTCATTGTTAAAGTTTTACTAACTTTGCCATCACTAATTTCTACAATATTAATCTTGCCATCAAGCGGCCCACCAGAATTTCTAATAATTGCAACCGAATTGCTTGTGTATAAGCTAGTCACCGGCGTATAAGTGATAGATGTTTTTGGCGGTTCTTCATCGCTAAATGGTCTTCGTGTAAGAACGCCCATTGCCCTTGCCATTTATTTTTTACTCCCAACTGCTTTCTCAAGCATTTCAAGTATTTTTCTATGATCATCCTCAGAAAGTTTCCGATTCATTGCTTCATATAGAATCTCAATATGGAAATCCATCATATAACGAAGCGCCCGAATAATGTCTTCAGTTCCCATGAGTTCAAACTGATAGATAAAATCAGTCCCAGACCAAACCTTGAGACGTGTAAGAGCGACTTTAACAGACATTAATCCGTCAGGACCAGAAAGTGCTTGTTTCATGAGTTCAAGTCTAATTTTATCCACCATTCGTACTTCGCCATTTACATCTACTTCAGGTTTATAAATATCTAAATAACTCATACCCCCATCATCCATAAATTCACCTGGGTCAGTAGAAAGTTTTGCTTTTGCCCTTATTTTCTCAGCCCTATCCCCACCTGGGGTAATAGTTTTACGGTCAACCTCACGGCTTCCAGGGAAGCTTTCACGTTTCGCCCTACGTGGAACCGCCTTACCACCTGGAAGCACCTTGGGGGGCATTTTTTGTGTGCCTGGGGCGGCATTTGCAGCAGGTGGTTGGCCAGCAGCACCGGGGGCCACTGGAATTTCCACTTCTTCAACTTCTTCATCAAAACTTTCAACCGGAACATTAAGAATATTTGCCAACGCTTCAAGCGATGGAATTACACGCGGACGCAACCCAACCTGAACCATATTATCCATATTCCGAAGCATTTCAATAAAAATTTCTTTTAAGGCAATTTTTCGGTTCCAATCCAAACTATCCATTTTTAAATAAGCAGGTTCACGTTCTTCAGGTTTAAAATTCGCATCAATAAGAATTGGAAGCACCTGTTCATCAATTGCTGATTCAACATCATTGATAAGGCCAAGTTCTGACTGTAAGAAAAGGTCGGCATGAACACTGGCCAAACTATAACCGCCGCCGCCACCTTCTTGAGTAATTACCCGCTCAGGAATCCACAAAGAACGAAGAATAGCTGCATCCAAATGATTGATGGCCTGAATGAACATTTCGCCACGCTTGTCATCGGACAAATATTCAACTTTCCACATATTTTCCCGGCCATTCTTTGATTCTTCATAAGGAATAGCCGCAATAGTATTCGAAAGAAGCGATGCCCCTAAATCAAGCGCCAGTTTCATATTGCTTGTGCGAACACCACCCGCAGTTTGACTTTCCCCCGGCGGTGCCGTAGCAATAATGGGCGGTGAACCACGCCGCTCAAAATACATCAACATGAATTGATACAGAACTTCTTTCCAGTACCAAAACTTATATGCCGCAACTAACCGAGAACGACCAAATATATTCCCGAACTCTTCATCATGCGAAAAGAAGAAACATTTATCTTTTCGCAGAGCTATATCCCCATGAGAACCAGTTTGCACTACGCCAATGAAATTTTCCTTATCATCAAGTTGGACTTCAATATAACCCGGATAATGAGCCTTGAACTTTCTGTAAATAAGCGCACGCCCATCATAATAGGTTTCCTTCTGACCGCCCTTGGTAACTTTCTTCACTGTTACATTTGTAATAGTAAAGACTTTCTCATGCGAAGCAAACCCATAATCAACTGCTGTAAGAGTTGACTTAATCAATTTGCGCCAAACACGTTTCATGACATGTTCGAGAAAATGCTTGATTCGTTCGTTATCACATTCAATTCGCCAAGGCAAAGCAGTAATTGGCAATTTAATAAAAGCCAATCCTGCACTAATCATTGGGTCTTTTTTCATCATCTCAAAAGTTTCAACTGTAATAGTCTCAGGATTGTAGACTCCCAATGTTGCTGTAACATTAGCAATGGCAGGATTTTCATGCCTGGTTAGCTCAATAAGGTCAACCTTGATGGGATCATCTGGCTTGACACTTTTTCTGCCAGCAACTTTTACAGCACCATCTTTAATATAGTCTGCAAAATCATCCTGCAAATTTTTATCAAAAAAGGCTCGTGTAAACTGCAACAATTCTTTTGTTGCTCCATCGCCCATTGATTCTTTCGGAGGAACCAACCGAATACCGCCTTTATTTTCCTTCTCGTTATTAAACATGTTGTATTTTCCGCCTTGCTATAGCTGGTAGTTCTAGGCCAAAAGGTCTATGCCCACCTGGCATAAACGGCTGCTGTACCATAGGTGAAACTGTTGTGAACAGCCTTTGTCCTGGACGTACAATTTTAATATCAGCGTCGGTAGATTCATCCATATGCATTCCACGACGCAAACTATCGCCAAAATTAATTTGTGGTTTATTGCGAATATACATACACGCAAGCGCACAACCCCAAACAATATCGCCATGATGCTGCGTATTAGCCGCAGCATCAATACGCAAATTACCATGTTCAGTAACAATACGCTTAATTGAGTGAAACTGGTTACGAAAATCTCTATCATCAGGAAGTGCAAGCCATTGACATTCCATCAAACGGCGAAGGTTAGAAGCGCTTTCATCTTTCCACGAGTTAGTGAAATTTATTTCTTCACAAACACCAGGGAAAGCCCTAGCCGTTTCTTCTGCTAATTGTATACCAGGACCAGTAGCATCAATACCAAATTTTCTAATATTCGCATTTCTAAGAGCATAAAAAGTTTCGCCCTTCATTATTTCGAAAGGTTCATTTCTAAATGAACGCCGTAACCGTAAAATTGTAAGGTTATCTTTTAATTCTTCGAACACAATAAATTCTGCCGTATTATGCCTACGTCCTACATCAAAACCGCCAACAAGTCTACCCACAATTTTGCCAGCTTTAATAGCTGACAAGAAGTCGTCAATCGTGGTGTAATAATCAAACTTAGTATCCGGGTGTTTTTCTTCAATTGGGTTACGAAGTACTTCCCCGGCATTCTCGTCATCTTCATCAAAAATACTATCTTGCACAATTCTAAACATACATTGTTTCAAAAGCCCCATTGGAAAATATGCAACGCTTTCGTCAATATGATGACACTCATATTCTTGACGAAAACTTTCAATATCCATTCCAATAAAAATATGACGGAGTTTTATACTTCCATATTTTTTAACACGTTCAGTTGTAGTTAATTCAGCAGCTTCTATTTGAGCGGCTTCAAACAAATCTTCGCCCACAAATTCAGGGCAGTCCCACCAATATGTTGTAAAATAACTATAAAGATCATGATATTCACGATTAGCCAAAATTTCCCAATGTATACCGGTTTTTCCAAGCGGGGTACTTCCAATGGTAATACCCCCGTACCCACGGGAAATAATAGGCATAGCAGCTACATAAATCTTTTCACCAAACATATAATGAGCGGCTTCATCCAAAATTATTTTCGTATTACCGCCCTTACCACGCGGTTCACGTTGGGCATGGCTAATTATACGAGTTCTACCACGTTTGCCACTAACATTTTCAAATTCAAGACTTTTCTTGTTATCAACAACCAATTTTTTCTTGAAAGCTAATGGAATAGTGTCATATAATGCCCGAGCATAAATAATTTTCTCATTAGCTTCTTCTTGATTAATTGAAATAAAAATTTCCGTATGTCGATCCATCAAATGCGCTTCAGCAACCGCTTCAGCAGCAAAGATATAAGAATAGCCAGTCTGGCGAGATTTATCTATATGTTTAAATGGGTTAGGGTCAATCAGATAATCTATTTGATACCGATAAAGTTTTGTAGACTGATAATCAGTTTCAGTTAGCCCTTCAATAAACCCAGGTTTAGTAGATAGCCACTTTTGAATATCATCGGCACCAGCAGCACGTTTTACAACTATGAGCGGGCCAGCGCTCTTCATGGCTTTTCGCTTTGGGCGAATAGTTATGCTTTCAGTAGGTACAGCAACCGCTTCCTCATGAACAGGCAACGGAGCTTTAGCCTTCTCAATAAAATCATCAAGTGAAATGCTTTTCTTATTGTTCATCAAGTGCGTCTTCCATATTCACTACTTTTTTACTTACCGCTACCCTAAGTTTATTTTCTTTATGAAGGGTTCCAGACAAACTTTTTTGATATCGGTCAGAAAGATCAGGTAAATTTCCAGTTGCAGACTTAGAAGTAAAATCACCGGGAGTATCAAGCCTCTGTTC
>Ga0315290_10003661_pt1 | contig 11010 bp, 9 predicted proteins | sample YL17G12_0_MG_FD_203627 | JGI IMG/M metagenome (GOLD analysis project Ga0315290, IMG submission 203627) | Sediment microbial communities from Yellowstone Lake, YNP, Wyoming, USA - YL17G12_0 | ecosystem: Environmental > Aquatic > Freshwater > Lake > Sediment | place: USA: Wyoming | collected...
GCCGGGTTCACCACGGAGGCGGTGTTCAAGATTCTCGGCGGCAAGTACCGCCCGAGCTTCCGGCCGCTGAACGACGGCATTCAGGCCGGGCGCGTGCGGGGCGTGGCGGGGGTGGTGGGCTGCAACAACCCCAAGTTCCGCCACGATGAAGGCCACCTGGCGATGGTCAAGGAGCTCGTGCGCAACGACGTGCTGGTGGTGCAGACCGGGTGCAGCGCCATCGCCTGCGGCAAGGCCGGCCTGCTGACGCCCGAGGCGGCCGAGCGGTACGCGGGCCAGGGGCTCCGGGAGATCTGCCGGGCCGTGGGGCTCCCGCCCGTGCTGCACGTCGGGGCTTGTGTGGACAACTCCCGGATCCTCACCGCCTGCGCCGCGATGGTCCGGGAAGGCGGCATCGGCGATTCGTTCGACAAGCTCCCGGTCGCCGGGGCTGCGCCGGAATGGATGAGCGAGAAGGCCATTGCCATCGGCATGTACTTCGTGGCGAGTGGCATCTTCGTGGTCATCGGGCAATCGCTGCCCGTGGAGGGGAGCCCCCACGTGGTCGACGTGCTCACGAGGACCTTCGAGAATCGCTTCGGCGCGACCTGGGCCTTCGAGCCCGACGCGATCAAGGCCGCCCACCTGATGATCGACCACATCGACCGCAAGCGTCGCGACCTCGGGCTGCCGCCGCCGATGTACGACGTGCCGTACGCGCCGAAGACGGTGGAGGCCGCCCCCGCGGCGGGGTCGGCGCGAGGGGCAGGGCCGGGCCCGGCCGCCGAGGCCGTGGGAGCCGGGGCGGCAAGCTGCCGCGCACCAAGGGTTGAACACTGATGTCTCGCATGGTAGCATCCACGCCGGGTGCTCCCGATGGTTGGCTGCGGCCCTGAGGCCGCGTGAGGAGGGAATCGAGGGTGAAACGCATCGTCGCGGACCCGAAGAGGTGCCTGGCCTGCCGCACCTGCGAGCTGGCCTGCGCCCTGGCCCACGCCGGCACCGACGATCTGGTGGAGGCGATCTCCAGCCGTTTGGCGAAGCCGCGGATCTACATCGAGTCGGCGGGCGATCTGGCCGTGCCGCTCCAGTGCCGGCACTGCGAGGACGCCCCGTGCGTGCGGGTGTGTCCGTCGCGTGCCCTGTGGCGTGCCGACCCGGCCGGACCCGTGCTCGTTGAGGAAGAGCGGTGCATCGGCTGCGCGTTTTGCGTGCAGGCGTGCCCGTTCGGGGTGATCCGGGTGGCCCGCCGCGTCGCGGCCGACGCCTCGGAGAACCGGCTGGCCGTGGTCAAGTGCGACCTCTGCCAGGAGCGTCAGGCGGCCGGCCTGGAGCCGGCGTGCGTGGCCTCGTGCCCGGTGCGGGCGCTGGCCTGTGAAGAGGTGGACCACAGCGCACGGAGGATTCGAGCGGCGGCGGCCATGAGCCTCGCGGCCGGCGGGGACAGGCCCTAGGCGGCACGCGACGCGCGGAGCGATCCGGGAGGACGAGACGTGCCCACCAAGGTGACGGTTTGCGTGGGGAGCTCCTGCCACATTCACGGCTCGCGCAGCGTGCTGAAGCGGTTTGCGGAGATCATTCGAGCGGAAGGTCTCGAGGAGGAAGTGCTCCTGCTGGGCTCGTTCTGCATGGAGCGCTGCGGCGAGACCACGAACTGGAAATTCGGCGAGGAAGACGTCGCCAGCCCGGGCCTCGCCGAGGCCGAAGAGGCCTTGCGCGTCAGGCTCGCCAGGACCAGAAACAACGTCGCCCATGATCGTTAACTCGTGGAGGTTGTCCGATGAGCGCCGAAGGGATCCGGGAGGCGAGCTCCGTCCTCCAGCACACTCCCAACGGGGTCTTGCTGGTGGACGAGGAGGCCCGCGTCCGGTTCGTCAACCCGGCGTTCCGGAAGATGTTCTCCACCGGCAACGCGGACCTGACGGGCCGGAAGGTCGAGGAGTTCATGGGCTCGGAGTCCGTCGAGCGGGCAATCGGCTCCGAGGGCGACGTCGTCGTGCGCGGCCGCGTCCTGGAGCACGACCTCTACTACCGTGCCACGATTTTCAAGGTCGAGGGCGAGCTCCGCTGGTGCGGGATCTTCGTGGACATTTCCGAGGAGGAGCGGGCGAGGGAGGCCCTGGCCCAGGTCCGCAGCGAGACCCTGGCCCGCGCCGAAGAGGTCATCCACCGGCAAATGAAGGCCGCCCAGGAAATCGCCGGACTGCTGGGCGAGACCACCGCCGAGACCAAGGTGCTCCTGGCCAAGCTCATGGACCTGTTCCGCCAGGAGGGGACCCCGTGAAGGTCTTCTACGAGTTCGGCCTGCGGCAGATCAACAAGATCGGAGAGGAGCTCTGCGGCGACAGCGTGGAGTTCTCGCTGCGCCCGGACTGCGCCACGCTGGTCATCTCCGACGGCCTGGGGAGCGGCGTCAAGGCGAGCATCCTTTCCACGCTCACCACGCGGATCGCCCGGGGGATGCTCGACGGCGGGCTGCCGCTGGGTGAGGTGGTCAGCACGATCTCCCAGACGCTGCCCATCTGCCGGGTCCGCAAGATCGCCTACAGCACGTTCTGCATCGTGCAGTTGATGACCGAGGGACACGGAAAACTGGTGCTCTTCGACAGCCCGCACCCCTTCGTGATTCGCCGCAGCAAGCTCCAGCGCGTGCCGTGCACCGAGCGCGAGGTGGGCGGAAAGCGAATCTCCGACTACACCTGGCCGCTGCGCGCCGGCGACTGGCTGGTGCTGGTCTCCGACGGGGTGGTCAACGCCGGGATCGGCGGCGCCTATCCCCTGGGCTGGGGCTGGGACGAGGTGGGCAAGTACCTGGAGACGCACGTCCACGACGCGCTCTCGGCCGACGAGATGGCCGGCAAACTGGCCGTGGTGGTCGAGCAGCTTTACGGCGGCCCCCCCGGCGACGACGTGAGCATTGCCGTCGTCAAGGTCCGCTGCAAGCGAATCGTGAGCCTGCTGACCGGCCCTCCGGTGGAGGCCGAGGACGACGAGCGGGCCGTCGAGGCCCTCATGGCTTCGCCCGGCAGACGCGTGGTCTGCGGGGGCACCACGGCGAACATCGTGGCCAGGCAACTGGGCCGGGGAATCGACGTGGACCTGGAAACGGGCACCGAGACCGTTCCCGCCATGGGCCGAATCGAAGGATTGGACCTGGTCACCGAGGGGACGCTGACGCTGACCAGGGCCCTGGAGATCGTCCGCGCCGAGCCCCCCAGCAGCGATCTGAGGCTGAGGGTCGACGGGGCCAGCCGCCTGGCCATGCTGCTCAGGGAGGCCGATGAAGTGCGGATCCTGGTCGGCAGGGCGATGAACCCCGCCCACCAGAATCCCAACCTGCCCCGCACCCTCGGACTCAAGGCGCAGGTCATCGAGGCCCTCGCCGAGGAGCTGCGGCGCAGCGGGAAGGAAGTTGAGATCGAGTACTTCTGAGGGCCTGGAACGAGGTAAAAGGTAGAACCCCTATGGCCGATGCCGGCACCAGCACGGTCGTGAGCATCGTCGACCGCTACGGCGGCGATCCGGGCATGCTCATTCCCATGATGCAGGACATCCAGACCGAGCTCGGCTACCTGCCGCGCGCCGAGCTGGCCGAGCTCTCCGGCCGGCTCCAGGTGCCGCTGGCCCGAGTTTACAGCGTGGCCACGTTCTACGCCTCGTTCCGGCTGGTGCCCAAGGGGGAGCACACCATCCAGCTCTGCATGGGCACGGTCTGCTTCCTGAAAGGAGCGGACCAGATCTCGCGGGCGCTTCAGCGCGAGTTCGAGCTGGTGCCGGGCGGGACGTCGCCCGACGGCAAGTTCACCTTCTCGCCGGTGAACTGCGTGGGAGCCTGCGCCCTGGCGCCCGTCATGGTGGTCGACGGGCAGTACTACGGCGGACTGGTCGTCGACTCGGCCGTCGAGCTCCTGCACAAGGTCGCTGCCGGCAGCCCTGCAGCCCAACCCGCCGCCCAGCCGGCCGCCCAGGCCCCGAAGCCCAAGAAGGCCCCGAAGACCAAGAAGAAGGGGGGAGGGAGCAAGCCCACGTGAGCACCCTGGCCACACGCCTTCAGTGCGCTTCCGACCTCGAGCGCTACCGCAGCGAGCTGGTGGCGGCGCGCGATCCGCGCGCCCGGCGCGTGCGGGTCTGCATCGGCACCGGCTGCACGGCCAAGGGATCGCCCAAGGTCCTCGAGTCCTTCCGCCGGGCGGCCCAGGAGCTTGGGCAGGACGTGGCCGTGGTGGAAACGAAGTGTACCGGCTGCCACGGCTTCTGCGAGCGCGGGCCGATCGTGATCGTCGACCCCGGCGACGTCTTCTACCAGGGCGTGCGCGAGGAGGACGTCCCCGAGGTATGGCGCGAGTCGGTGCTCGGCGGGCGCGTGGTGGAAAAGCTCCTCTACGCCGACGAGGCGTCCGGCACCGTCGCCCGAACCCATCAGGAAATCCCCTTCTACCGTGCCCAGCAGAGGGTCGTGCTGGCCCTGAACGGCGTGATTGACCCCACCAACATCGAGGATTACCTGGCCGCGGGCGGGTACGCCGCGCTGGCCAAGGTGCTCACGTCGATGCAGCCCGAGGAGGTGATCGACCAGATCACTCGCTCGGGCCTTCGCGGGCGCGGCGGGGGCGGATTTCCCACCGGACGCAAGTGGCGCTCCGCGCGCAACGCCCACGGCGAGCCGAAATACACCATCGCCAACGGCGACGAGGGCGACCCCGGCGCGTTCATGGACCGCTCGATCATGGAAGGCGCCCCGCACGCCGTGATCGAAGGGATGATTATCGGGGCCTACGCCATCGGCTCGTGCCAGGGATACATCTACGTTCGCAACGAGTATCCGCTGGCCGTGAAGCACCTTTCGATCGCCCTGGGCCAGGCCCGGCAAATGGGCCTGCTGGGCGAGAACGTCCTGGGCAGCGGGTTTAGCTTCGACGTGGGCATCAACCGCGGGGCGGGGGCCTTCGTCTGCGGCGAGTCGACCGCCCTGATGGCCTCGCTCGAGGGCCGCGTGGGCGAGCCCCGGGCCAAGTACATCCACACCGTGGAAAGCGGGCTCCACGGAAAGCCCTCCCTGTTGAACAACGTGGAAACCTGGGCCAACGTGCCCCAGATCCTGCTGAACGGCGCCGAATGGTTCGCCTCCATGGGAACCGCCAAGAGCAAAGGGACCAAGGTCTTCTCGCTGGTCGGGAAGGTGAAGAACACCGGCCTGGTCGAGGTCCCCATGGGAATGACGCTCCGCCAGATCATCTACGACGTGGGCGGCGGCATCCGCGACGACAAGGCATTCAAGGCCGTGCAGACCGGCGGCCCTTCCGGCGGCTGCATCCCCGGCGAGTTCCTCGACGAGCCGGTCGACTTCGACCGCCTCACGGACCTGGGCTCGATGATGGGCTCGGGCGGCATGATCGTCATGGACGAAGACACCTGCATGGTGAGCGTCGCCCGCTACTTCCTCCAGTTCCTCAAGGAGGAATCGTGCGGCAAGTGTACGCCCTGCCGCGAGGGGATCGCCCAGATGCTGGAGATTCTCACGCGCATCACCCGCGGCGAAGGCCGCCCGGGCGACGTGGAAACCCTCCAGTCGCTGAGCGATCTCCTGGAAGACACCTCGCTGTGTGCCCTGGGGAAGACCTCCGCGTATCCGGTGCTCTCCACGATTCGCCACTTCCGCGGGGAGTACGAGGCCCACGTCCTCGAGCGGCGGTGCCCGGCCAAGGTGTGCTCGGGGCTGTTCCGCTACTCCATCGACCGCGAATCGTGCACGGGCTGCGGACTGTGCTCGAAGAAGTGCCCGGCGGAGGGCATCCACGGGGAGAAGAAGCAGCCCCACGTCATCGACCAGGTCAAGTGCATCAACTGCGGCTCGTGTTTTGAAATCTGTCCGTTTTCGGCAGTCGTGAAGATCTAGCCGGACAACCGCCCATGCCCCTCGTGACCATCGACGGAAAACCGTGCGAAGCGCAAACCGGCCAGACGATCCTCGAGGTCGCCCGGCGCCACGGGTTCTGGATCCCGACGCTGTGCTACCACCCCGCCCTGGAGGCCTACGCCTCCTGCCGGATGTGCGTGGTGGAGATCGACCGCGGGGGGTGGTGGCAGGTCGTCACGTCGTGCAACTACCCGGTCCGCGGGGACCTGACGGTTCGGGTGAACTCCGAGCGGGCCGTGCGCAACCGCCAAGGCGTAATGCAGTTGCTCCTGGCACGCTGCCCGGAAAGCCCCGAGCTCGCCGAGCTGGCCGCGCGCATGGGGGTCACCGCCTCGCCCTATCCGAAGGTCACGGAGGCCCAGCGCAACTGCATCCTCTGCGGCCTTTGCGTGCGCGTCTGCGAGGAGCGGATCGGGGCGTCGGCGATCTCGCTGGTCGGGCGGGGCGTGGAGCGCTCGGTGGCCGCCCCCTTCCGCATGCCGTCGGAGGACTGCATCGGCTGCGGGGCCTGCGCCGCGGTCTGCCCCGTGGGCACGATCGTCGTGCGGGTCCACGAGGAGGACGTGGAAATATCGCCCTTCAAGACGCGAGTCAAGCTCCGCCGCTGCGACGAGTGCGGCCGGGCCATGGAAACCGAATTGGTCGAGCAGGTGCTCCGCCGCCGCGGCGGACCGACGCTCGTGGAGTGCCTCGCCCGCGAGCCGCTCTGCCCGCGGTGCAAGCGGGGCAAATCGGCAAGGAGTATTACCGCCGCCGTCCCGAGGGACGGGATCGGCAAGTCCTTTTGACCAGTTTCGCTCGAATTGATTTCGGCACGCGGAGATACTGATGTCCAAACAGGTTTTCACGCAGGTGATTCGCGGGGCCCACGAGTGGGTCCGGCAGGCTGAGGAGGCGTTGGAGAAAGCGCTGGCCAGGCACGGCCCCGACAAGCCCATCGGCTGGGGACCGCAAACGGCCTACTACCTTGCGATGTCCTACTCGCTGATGGGGCTCGAGGTGAAGACGGTGGGCGAGCTGAAGTCGCAGGTGGAGCACGCCCGCGAGCTGCTCAGGCCCGTCCCTTCCGAGGAGCTGTGGCTCCCCTACCTTGGCGACGGGCTGGACGCCGGGGCTGCCACGATGCTCGCCCAGGAGGCCCTGGTGGCCTTGAGGACCGTCAACGGCTACGTCACGCCGCCCGGCTGGCAGGGATTCATCTCCGACAACATCATGCGCGAGCTGGGCATCCAGTTGGTCGACGGCCGGATGCCGGGCTTCGCCCTGATCCTCGGTCCCGCCCCGACCACGGAAATCGCCGTCAACACGGTGCGCGAGCTCCAGAAGCGGAGCATCCTCGTCTTCCTCTGCGCCAACCGGGAAGGGAAGACGATGCGCGAGCAGATGGTCGAGGGGGGCGTGTTCCCCGACGACGCGCCGCTGGAAGAGTGCTGGGACCTGTACGTCGTCCCCGTCGGCCCCGACACCCTGGACGGCATCTACGTGCTGAACTGGTCGATCCGCAGCGCCCTGACCTTCGGCGGCCACAAGCGCGGCGAGTCGCGCAAGTGCCTCGACTACACCAAGCGGCGGATCAACGCCTTCGGGATCACCTTCGGCGAGATCTCCGACGACTGGTTCGCCATGGGCGCCGGGGCGATTCTCATGGGCTATCCGGTCATCTCCGACTCGACCACCACCCCCGAGATTCGCCCCACCGGCGTCACCGTGCGCGAAGAGCTGGTCGTCGAGACCGACTACCAGAAGCTCGTGCCCACCTGCATCGACACCCGGGCCGTCAAGGTCAAGGTGGAGAAGATCGACATCCCGGTGGGCTACGCCGCCGCGTTCGAGGGCGAGCGCGTGCGCAAGGAGGACATGCACGTCCAGTTCGGCTACAAGTACTCCCCGGCCGTCGAGTACGTCCACATGGCCGAAGGGAGCGAGATCCAGGACGGCCAGATCGAGCTCTTGGGCCCGGACGTCGACTCGGCCAAGCCGGGCGGCGCCATGCCCCTGGGACTCGAGGTGCTGGTGTCCGGCCGCAAGATGGCCCGCGACTTCGAGGGCATCCTCGAGCGACAAATCCACCGCTGGACCAGCCACGCCATGGGCTTCATGCACACCGGCCAGCGCGACCAGATCTGGTGCCGCATCAGCACGAAGGCATTTGCCGCCGGGCTGAGGCTGAGCCACCTCGGGGTCATCCTCCACGCCAAGCTCCACGACGAATACGCCGGCATCGTCGACAAGGTGGCCGTGCGGATCCTCACGGAGGAGGCCGCAGTGAAGGCCAAGACCGAGGAGGCCCGGCGCGCGTTCACCTACCGCGACGACCGCATCGCCGGCATGACCGATGAATCCGTCGAGACGTTCTATAGCTGCACCGTGTGCCAGAGCTACGCCCCGGACCACGTGTGCGTCATCACGCCGCAGCGCCTGGGCTTGTGCGGGGCGTACAACTGGCTGGACGGCCGGGCCAACTTCGAGATCAACCCCACCGGCCCCAACCAGCCGATCTCCAAAGGGCGGACCATCGATCTGAGCAAGGGGGAGTGGGAAGGCGTCAACAAGTTCGTCTACGAGAACTCCAACCGCAAGGTGGAGCGGTTCTGCGCGTACAGCCTGCTGGAATCGCCCATGACCAGTTGCGGCTGCTTCGAGTGCATCATCGCCATTCTGCCGATGGCCAACGGGGTGATGATCGTCAACCGCGAGTTCGGCGAGGTGACCCCCTCGGGTATGAGCTTCGGCGAGCTGGCCTCGGTGACCGGCGGCGGGGCGCAGACGCCGGGGTTCCTCGGCGTCGGCCGGCTGTACCTCTCCAGCCCGAAGTTCCTCTCCGCCGACGGCGGCATCAAGCGGATCGTCTGGATGCCCAAGCAGCTTCGGGAGGGGATCCGCGAGCGGTTCCAGAAGGAGGCGGTCCGGGTGGGTGAGCCGGACCTGCTGGACAAGATCGCCACGGAAGAGAACGCCAGGACGGAGGAGGAGATTGCGGCCCACCTCGAGAAGGTGGGTCATCCCGCGCTCGGCCTGCCTCCGCTCATGTAGACCGACAATCCGGGACAAGATCCGGGACAACTCGAACGATCGGGAGGAAGACGGATGGCTCTTACCGGCCTGGAAATCTACAAGCAACTTCCCAAGACCAACTGCAAGGACTGCGGGCTCCCCACGTGCCTGGCGTTCGCCATGAAGATGGCGGCCAAGCAGGTGGCCCTGGAGAAGTGCCCGCACGTCACCGAGGCGGGCAAGGCGGCGCTGGAGTCGGCCTCCCGCCCGCCGATCCAGCTCGTCGTCATCGGAACCGAGCAGGCCGAAGTCAAGATCGGCAACGAGACCCAGCTCTACCGGCACGAGGAGAAGTTCCACCGGCCCACGGCCGTGGCGATTCGCGTGTCCGACGCCCTGGACGACAAGGCCCTGGCCGAGCGCCTGGAGGCCATCGGCAAGCTTTCGTTCGAGCGCGTGGGGACGCGGATTCGCGCGGAGCTGATCGCGGTCGACAACGTCTCCGGCGACGCCGGCAAGTTCGAGCGTGCCGCCAGGCTGGCCGGGGAGCAGGCGGGCCGGGCCTGCGTGCTCATGTCGGCCAAGGCCGACCACCTCAAGCGGGCCGCAACCGCCCTGGCCGGGCGCCGGCCGCTGTTGTACGTCTCCGATCCCGCCCAGGCCGTCGCCGCCGCGCAAGTGGCCAAGGACCAGAACTGCCCCCTGGCCGTCCGGGCCGAAGGGCTCGACGCCCTGGCCGAGCTCACGCCGAAGATCGCCGCCGCCGGGGTGGAGCAGATCGTCCTGGACCCCGGCACCCGGGGGCTGAAGGCCACGCTGGAGGCCCTTGCCCGGATCCGCCGCTTGGCGCTGAAGGGCTTCCGCCCGCTGGGCTACCCGGCGATCGCGATGACGGCCGATCCCGACCCGATCGTGCAGTCGATCGAAGCGAGCACCTACGTCGCCAAGTACGCGGGGATCGTGGTCACCGACGCCGTCGAGCCCTGGCAAATCCTCCCCGTGCTGGCCACGCGCCAGGACGTGTTCACCGATCCCCAGAAGCCCGTGGCCGTGGAGCCGAAGCTCTATGCGGTGGGCGAAGCGGGCAGCGACTCGCCGGTGCTCGTGACGACCAATTTCTCGCTGAGCTACTACTCGGTGGAAGGCGAGGTCGAGTCGAGCCGCGTGCCGGCGTACATCGTCTCCGTCGACACGGAGGGGACCTCCGTGCTGACGGCCTGGGCCTCGGACAAGTTCAACGCCGCCACGATCACCAAGGCCCTGAAGAACGCGGCGGTCGACCAGAAGGTTTCGCACCGCAAGCTGGTGATTCCCGGGCTGGTGGCCGTGCTGTCGGCGGGGGTGGAAGACGAGTCGGGGTGGTCCGTGCAGATCGGTCCCAAGGAGGCCTCGGGCATCCCCGCCTATCTCAAGAAACAGTGGAAGGCCTGATGGTGGACGGCTTTCGCATCCGCTTCCTTCCCGACGGGCAGGAGACGACGGTCGACCAGGGCAAGACGCTCCTGGAGGCCGCACGCCAGGCCGGGGTCTACGTCGGCGCGATCTGCGGCGGGGAGGGGATCTGCGGGAAGTGCCGGGTCATCGTGCGCGAGGGGGAGGTGAAGGGGGAATCGACCGAGTTCCTCACCCGCGACGAGATCCGCCGCGGCTACGTCCTGGCCTGCCAGGTCGTGCCGCAAAGCGACTTGGTGGTGGAGGTCCCGCCCGAGTCGCGCCTGGCCGGCTACGTGGGGATCGGCCGGGACAGCGAGCGGTTTCGCGATTTCGCGCATCGCAAGGCGCGTCGTCCGGCGGTGGCGTTGGCCCCGCTGGTCGAGAAGTACCCCTTCACCCTGCCCGAGCCCACCCTCGACGACCCCACCGCCGACCAGGAGCGGCTCCTGGCGGCCGTGTCCCAAAGGCGTCCCGGCCCGCTCCAGATGGGCCTGAAGATCACCCGGGAGCTGCCCCGGCTGCTGAGAACGATACAGACCGGGCGATCGACGTGGAGCTGGAAGTGGGACGGCCGGGTGACGGCCACGGTGGCGCTCCGCGGCGCGGTGAACGAGCTGCTCTACGTCGAGCGCGGCGACACCGCCCAGCGGAACTTCGGCCTGGCCCTGGACGTGGGCACCACGACC
>Ga0315290_10003662_pt1 | contig 11009 bp, 10 predicted proteins | sample YL17G12_0_MG_FD_203627 | JGI IMG/M metagenome (GOLD analysis project Ga0315290, IMG submission 203627) | Sediment microbial communities from Yellowstone Lake, YNP, Wyoming, USA - YL17G12_0 | ecosystem: Environmental > Aquatic > Freshwater > Lake > Sediment | place: USA: Wyoming | collected...
AGCTTGCCGCGGATTTCTTTGGGCATGGCCGGACGCTCGACCGGATAATTCTTGGTGGCCGGTTTCTTGAAGAAGTTAACCAGCACCTCCCAGATCATTTTACCGGGCAGATCTCTCATAGCTTAATAATTCCTTTCAGGACCAGATTGATCAGCAGCTGCAGCAGCGCCAACGGGACAAGATATTTCCAGCAAAAACTGATCATCTGATCAATCCGCAGGCGGGCGAAGACCGTACGCGCGAGGGAAAATAAAACTACCATAAAAAGGACCTTAAATACAAAACCGATAAAACCGATCACCGGACCGGAGTGCAGACCGAAGGGAAGAAAAACCACCGCCAGCAGAGCACCGGCTACGATCATCTCGATATCGATGGTCAACCGGAAAAAAGCCAGCAGCCGGCCGCTGTATTCGGTAAAGCCGCCCGCTACGATCTCAGTTTCCGCTTCGGGAATATCAAAGGGGGTCTTTTCTAATTTACCATGCACCGCAACCAGCGCCACTACAAATCCGATAAGGTTGATCAGCCAGTACCAGGGATGCTGGCTGTAAAAGCTGACCATTTCAGATAACGACCAGGTATTGGCCAGAATGGCGGGAGAAAGGATCCCCATCAGCAGCGGGACTTCGTAAGCAAAGAGCTGCGTTACCGTCCGGACCGCGCCCAGCCGGCAATAAAGGGAAGTCGAATACCAGCCGCCGATAAAGAAACAGAGAGTAGGGATAGTTAAAAGGTACAGAATTACGATCACATCTCCGGTGAAGGAAAAGAGCGATACCGGTCCCCAGATCGGGATGTAGAGAAAAGCGGTAACGGCGGCCGTCAGGGCTAAGATCGGCGCCAAAATAAAAAAGGTCGGATTGGCATCACGCGGGATCAGATCTTCCTTGGCCAGCAGTTTAATAAAATCGGCGGTCGGTTGGAACCAGGGCGGGCCGATCCGGTTCTGCAGACGGGCGTAGATCTTGCGGTCCAGGTATTCCACCCACAGAGCAAAAAAGCTCAGGAAGAGAAAACCGGGAAAAACCAAAATATAGAATAGTGAACTCACGCGATCTCCCTTTTCTTCATCCGGCTAAAATCGATCCCCTGCTTTTTGTACCAATCAATGCTGTAATTATGCAGGCTTTCCCAGTCCAGCACTTTTGATTCGCCGTTATCCAGATTATTGACCTCGATCATGCGGTCGGTGCAGGAGAAACAGGGATCAATAGCCGCTACTACAATCGGCATATCAGCCAGATAGCGGTCTTTGAGCATTTGCTTGACGGATTGTACATTGGCCAGGGTGGGGGCTCTCACTTTTACCCTTTCCGGCTTATCGGTCCCGTTAGCTTTAATATAGTGCATGCATTCTCCGCGCGGCGCTTCGTAGCGGCTGACCGCTTCCCCGGCCGGGATGCGGCGGGGAGCCCTGACTGAGATTGCACCTTCCGGCAGATTAGCCAGGATCTGGCGAATGATCTTATATGATTCCATTAGCTCTAAAAGCCTGACCACGGTTCGGCCGTAAACATCGCAGCGTTTATCGGTGCAGACATTGAAATCCAATTCGGCATAAGCGGCATAAGGGTCATCTTTCCTAATATCGCGCGGAATGTCGGAAGCCCGTCCGGTTGGGCCGACCGCTCCCAGCCGGAGCGCATCTTCTTTTGATAGCATTCCAACTCCGGATAGCCGATTAATAATGGTAGTTTCTTGCGTGGCGACTTCAATATAATATTTGGTCCGCTCTTCCAGCTTATCAACCGACGTCAACACCTCTTTGGCCATTTCGGGGGTGATGTCGCGCCTGACCCCGCCGATGGTATTAATTCCGTAATTGACCCGGTTGCCGGTGAGAAGCGTTAAGATATCCATCACCACTTCCCGATCGCGCCAGGAATACATCAGCAGAGTGTCGAAGCCGATCTCGTGCCCGGCCACTCCCAGCCAGAGCAGGTGGCTGTGGATGCGTTCCAGTTCACCGATCAGGCTGCGGATATAAAGCGCGCGTTTCGGCACCTCTAGCCCGGCGATCTCTTCCACTCCCTGGACATAAGCGGTAGAGTGGACATGCGAACAAATTCCACAGATCCTTTCGATCAGATAGATATCTTGAATAAAAGTTCTTTCTTCGCAGGCTTTTTCGATCCCACGGTGGTTATAGCCCAGCCGGATATCGACTCCCAGGATCTTTTCTCCCCGCAGAGCGATGCTAAAACTCTCCGGTTCTTTGAGCGCGGGATGCTGCGGTCCGAACGGTATTTTAAATTGTTCTGGTTCAGACATGTTTAATTTCTCCTTTCGGAACATCGGGGGTCTTCCAGCTTTTGCGCAGCGGGAATTGATCGGTCGGCCAATCGTCGGTCAGGGGATAGCGGAAAGCGGCTTGCAGCCCTTCCACTTTCGCTCCCAGCAGATCGACCATCTCCCGTTCATAGATCTCCGCGCTGGGAAAGAGATCGGTCACGGTTTTCACTTTCGGATCGCTCATCGGGACCCGGGTCTTGATGCTCAGGATGATCCCACTCTCGCCGCTCATATGATAAATGATACCTAATTGGTCGCCCTCGTCCAGACCGGTGATAACGCACAGGTAGGGGAATTTTAACAGGCCAATTGCGAATTCCAGCAGCGGGCGGAAATCCTGATATTCAACATCGACGAAGATCCGCCGTGCCCGTTGCACTCTGACCTTGCCGGCCAGAGCCGGGAATTTTTTTTCTAATTCTTGCTGGACCGTTTCTTCTGCTGTCATATCATTCCTCCAGACTTTTTAAGAGTTTTACAACTCCGTCAATGATCGCTTTGGGGCTGGCCGGGCACCCTGGGATATAGGCCGAGACGGGAATACTTTGGTTTATTCCTCCGCGGACATTGTAGCAGCCTTGAAAGACGCCGCCGCTGCAGGCACAGGTTCCGACCGCTACCACAAACTTAGGTTCCGCCATCTGCTCATAGATCCGCACCAGCCGGTCTTCAATTTGCCGGGTGACCGGTCCGGAACAGACCAGAATATCGGCGTGGCGGGGCGTCGCTTTGAGCTGGACGCCGAATCTCTCCAGGTCATAGAGCGGGGTGAGCGCCGCCACGATCTCGATATCGCAGGCGTTGCAGGCGCCGGTGTTAAAGTGCAGGATCCAGGGAGATTTGATGCGGGCCCAATTGACGAGTTTATTTAATATTTTCATGTCCGGTCCTTCCTAACAAAATGAATAATCCGACCACCACCGCCAGCAGGTAAAAAAGAGCCATGATCATAACCGCTTTGTTTTCCAGCGGAACCGTGATCAGCATCAAGGTCGCGACATGCGCGATGGTAAAAAAGAAGGCAAAAGGGAAGAACTGGGTGTAATCGGGCTGCGCCATATTATCGTAACTGCTCTCTCCACAGGCGTATGATTCTCCCGCTCCGTGAGGGATCTTTTTCGGCCGGTAAGCCATGAAAGAAAACAGGTAGGAGATGCCTCCGATGAAAACGAAGACGATAAAAAAAGCAATTGGTGGCGTCAGCAGCCAGTTTTCCATTTTATCCTTTCAACAGCTTGATATATTTGGTGTTCAAACTCTTATGGTAGCTGTGCAGGCCAAGGATGATCCCGGCGCCCACTACCATTATTACCACTTCGATCACGATCAGCGTGATGACCAGCGATTGCGCTAGCCCAAGATGTCCATTGCTGTAGCCGACATTGATCAGCAGCAGTGTCACCGCTTTGATCATCAGTTCCAATCCGATCAACAGACGCATCAGATTGAAAGTAGCGAATATACAATAAAGTCCGATAATTAACAGCAATAAGACAAATAAATAGATCATTTACTCTTTATCTCCCGGAATAATATTACCACACCATAGGCGCCTGCCAGCAGAATGATGATCTGTCCCAGCAGATCAAAAGGGCGAAGGTTCCAGAGCACATTACGAACGTTGCCTTCTACTTCCGGCGAAGGGAGAGGAAGGCTGAAATTTACTCCGCTGACCAGAACTAAAATTGCGGTAAAGATCACCAGCAGCGGCAGGAGCCAGAAGCGGCGCATTCTTCGTTTAGCATGGTCGGCGATCTCAGACCAGGTGAGCGGTTGGGTCAGGCTGATGGTGGTGATAAAGATGACCGAGATCAGTCCGGCGCAGACCGATAATTCAAACACCGCAGCCAGGGGAGCGTTCAAGCGATACATCATCATGGAGACGATCACGCTGGTCAGCGCCAGGCCGATGGCCGCGCGCAAAAGACTCCGCGCCATCACCGTCCAGAGCGCGGTCAATATCATGGCGATCAAAATTATTAAATCGATCTTGCTCATAAAATACTCCCTGCCGGGAAAATAATGCTGTTGATGAACAGAGGGAAAAACAAGCCCACCACAATGATGATCGCCGCCAGGATAACCGCCGGCAGAGTAGGGCCAAGCCCCCCTTCTTTAATATTTTCCAAACCGTTGGCCAGTTTTCCAAAAAATACTCTTCGCTGGATCGAGAGCATATAGCTAAGAGTAATTATACTGGCCAGAATAGCGATCAAAGCGTAATAATGATAATTGGCTTGCCAGAGGGCGATGACAATGGCCAGTTTGCTCCAGAAGCCGGAAAGCGGCGGCAGACCGGCGGTGGACAGCGCAGCAATGGCGGAAGTCGCGCCGGTAACCGGCATTTTCCCGGCCAGGCCGCCCATCTGATCCATATTTCTTAAGCCGCTTTCAGCTTTTACGGTGCCGGCATTCAAGAAAAGCAGTGATTTAAAAATAGAATGGTTGAAAAGATGCAGAATCGCACCGGCCATTCCCAGCGGCGTCCCGCACCCCAGCCCGATAATGATGTATCCTACCTGGCTGATACTGGAGTAGGCCAGTATTCGCTTGAAATCGTTTTGGCCCAGCGCCGCCAGCGCGCCGAAAACGATCGATACCGCTCCGACCAATAATAGGACATTTTGAATCGGGCTATTAAAGCCAAAAACCGAATAAACGATCCGGATCAGGGGATAAACCCCGACCGTTTTAGTAACGATCCCGGCCAACAGAAGTGAAACGGAAGAAGTGGATGCGGCATAAGCGTCCGGCAGCCAGCCGTGAAAAGGCATCAGACCGCTCTTAATAAAGAGGCCGCAGAGGTAAAGCCCGATGGCTAAGCTGATGACCGGGCTTGAGGCGGAAGCTTTAAGGCCGGCCGCGATCCCGGTAAAAGAGGTATCCCCCGTGACCAGTAAAATCAAAGCGATCGAGGTCAGAAGCATAACGGTGGCGATCGAAGAAAAGATCAGGTATTTAAAAGCCCCCTCCAATCCGTCCCGTTCTTTTTTGAGCGCGATAATAATGAATGAAGCGACGGCCGTGATCTCAAGGAAAACATAGAGCGTGAAGATGTCTTTTACCAGCACGATACCGTTCATCCCTGCCAGCAGCACCAGCAGGATATTGTAAAAGTTAAACTTGCGTTCGTCTTCTTGAATCCAGGATTCGGCTGCCAATAAAGTGGAAAAGAGCACGATGCCGATCGAAAGCAGCATCAAGCGGCTCAGCTGGTCGGCGAAGATTTCAAAATTGATCAGGGGGAACGGTCCGTTCCAGAAATTTCCGTTGACGGCAATAGCTAAGACAATTTGCAGCAGTGACAGCAAAATGATCCACCAAAAAGCGATCGTTTTCATCTGCTTCTGGCTAAACAGGCTGATGACCATTAAGCTTAGCAGCGGTATTAAGATAAACCAGGCGCCCATTATTTTGCCCCCAGCATAAAGATTATTACCGCCGTGCCGACCAGCGACCAGACCAGGTAATTGATGTAGTTGCCATTGTGAGCCCGCCGCAGACCGTTAGAAAATAAAAAGGCGATCCCTACGATTAATTTTTCTTGGATCCAGTCGATAAAGCGGTCCAGCCACCAGGCGGTCCGGGCAACCGCTCCGAATAACTTAAGGCTGAGGTCGTAAGGATCAAAATATCTTTTTTCAGCGCGATCATAGAGGGGAGAGAGAATCGGAGCATAATGGATATGATCGGCCGCTTTTAAGCCGCTCCCCTTTTGCACCGCTCCGAACCAATGGTTGAGGATCGCGGCCAACAGGACCAACAGGGTGGTAATCACCAGCAGGTTATTGGTCGGCCAGCCGGCAAAACTCATCCCTTCCAGTTTATGTCCCAGGATCGGCTGGATCAAATTATTCAGCGGCAGAGAATTGAATATTCCGAATATGACACAAAGAGCAGCGATGGTGATCATGGGGACAAGCATGGTCCAGCTGGCTTCTTTAACCTGATCATTTGAGCGGTCGGATTTTCCAAAATAAGCGGCATGGCCCAGTTTTAGGAAAGAGGCGGCGGTGAAGAAGGAGCCGAGCACCGCCAGCAGGTAGAAAATTTTTCCCCGCTCCAGCGCGCCGTCGTAAACCAATTCTTTTGAGAAGAATCCGTTAAAGGGCGGGACCCCCGAGATCGAAACGGCAGCCACCAGGAAACAGGCAAAGGTGATCGGCATTTTTAAACCGATCCCGCCTAACTTTTGAAGATCAGTGGTTCCGGTCTGTTTTTCGACCGCTCCGCCGGTTAAAAATAAGCACGATTTATACATGGCATTGTTGAGCATATGGAAAAGGCCCCCAACCATTCCGGCCGGAACGGCGGTCCCGATCCCCAGGATCATGTAGCCGACCTGGCTGATGGCGTGGTAAGAGAGAAGCCTTTTGTAATCTTTCTGGATCAAGGCCATCATCACCGCCAGGATAATGGTGGTGACGCCGATGATCATCAGCATGTAACTGACCCAGGAAGCGGGGGTCAATACGAATAAATCAAAAGAGATCCGGGCCAGGAAATAAATGCCGAGCAGCTTTTCCAGCGCCGCCGGCATGAAAGCCATAAAGGGGAGAGGAGCATCGGTCGCCGCGTCGGGGATCCAGCTGTGGAATGGCATTGAACCGGCCTTCGAGATCGCTCCGATCATCAATAAAGTGAAAGCGATCGCGGCGGCTGGATCAAGCGCTAAATGGATCTGGGAAATGGTCAGCGTCCCGGCCAGGATGCCGGTCAGAGCGATACCGACCATCATGCACAGGTCAGCAATACCGATGATAATGAAGGCTTTGATCGCGGTCTTGAAGGCGTTTTTATTGCCGATCGCGATCATTCCGAACAGGGGGAGGAGCAAGCTTTCCCAGAAAAAGAGCATGACGATCAGGTTATCCGCCAGGACGGCGCCATTGACCAGCGTTAAGGTCAATAACAGATAGAAATAATAACTCTTGGCATAATCCTTTCCGCGGACAAAAGCGATCGAATAAAGAGCGATCAGAAAGGAGAAAGCGGCGGCGGCCGAAATGATAAAGCTGCTGAAATGGAACAGGCGGAGAGAAAAATCGATCCCAAAACCGGCCCAGGGAAGAGTGTAATAAATATTTTCGCCAAAGAGAGAAAAAGCAATCAACAGAACAAGGAGCGTGCCCGCGAGGACTAAAGTTTCTTTGATCCAGCGGTTATTTTTAGGAACCATTAGAATTAAAAGAGCAGTTATCAGGGGAATAAGAATTAAAGCGGTCATTTTACTACCCCTAACATTGACTGCACGACAGAAGCAGCGACGCCGGAAGGATAATTAATGAAAAGTCCGCCTGCCAGCGACAATAAAGCCAGAGTCATAACTGAGTAAACCATCAACCTTGATTTTTCTTTTGCCGGGACCCGGGCTTCTCCCAGGAAGACCAGGTTAAACACCCGGAATAAATAGATGATGGTAAGGAAGGCGCCAAACAGGAAAGCGGCCGTGATCAGCGGTTGGCCGTTCTCGACCGCTCCCCTGAAAACCAGGTATTTGCTGAAAAATCCTCCGAAAGGAGGGACCCCCATGACCGAAAAAGCACAGAAAGCGAAGGCAAAACCGGTCAATGGCATAGTATGTAACAATCCGCCCAATTTGGTGATATCTTTGGTTTTAGTGTTTTGTTCAACAATACCAGCGCAAAGGAATAAACCCGCTTTGGCCAGCCCGTGCATTAATATATATAGTAGGCCGCCAGTAATGCCGACCAGGCTGCCGCTTGCCAATCCCAGAAAAATAAAGCCGATCTGGCTAACGGTCGAGAAAGCAATGAGCCTCTTCAGGTCGGTTTCGATCAGAGCTGCGCCGGCGGATACGATTACGCTGGCGGCGGCAATCGCGGGAACGACGGTATGCCAGAGCGCACTGATCGGAAAGGTGACAATGAATAGGCGGGCAAAGACATAGACACCAATCTTGACCAGTACCGCTGCGTGCAGCAGAGCGGTAACTGGAGAGGGAGCGACACCGGCATCGGGCAGCCAGGTATGGAAAGGAAGGGTAGCCGATTTGGATAATATTCCAAAAAGGATCATGAAAACCAGCAGATCGGAAATTGGTCTGGCCTGCAATATTTGTTTTAAGGCCAGCAGATCAAATGTGCCGGTTTGGCTATATATTATGATGAAAGCCAGCAGCATGACCAGGGCGCCGAAAACGGTTACCAGCAATGCTTTATCAGCGCGCAAGACATCATTTCTGCTGCGGAAAAATCCGATCAGACGCCAGCTGGCGATCGCTGTCAGCTCCCAGAAGATAAAGAGCAGGATCAAATTGGAAGAGAAAATTATTCCCATCATAGAACCGAGGAAGAGGACTACCATGGTGTAGTATTCATTCCGATTGTCATAGTGGGATATGTAGTCAAATGAAAAGAGTACTATGATCGCGCCGATGGATGAAGACACAATCGCCATAAAGATCGCCAGCGGATCGGCAACGAAGGAAAGATTTAAACCCAGCGGGAAGTTTATATTATATGTAAGGGTGTGGCCGGAAAGGATGCCGGAGAGGGCGGAGGCTGAAAAGACAAAAGAAGCCAGGACAAAGATCAAGGCCAGGAAATTCCTGAGCTTTTCAGACAGCAATCCCGCTAATGGTAGTAAAAACGCTCCGAAAACCGGAACAAAGATTACCGTTAAAAAAAAGAAACTGTTGTCCGCCAAACCAAACAACCTTTCTAAGGTCAATGACCTAAGGCTATTATAGATCATGCTGTTTAAAAATTCAAGGATTTGTAATTGCGGCAGATTTTATGTTAAAATTAAAAAAGTTACTGGGTTAAACCAGAATTTAAGAAAGAAAGAAGGAAAAAGAATGTCTGAAGCGAATGTGGTATTGCCGGCTCTGGGAAATCTGGAAATGACCTTATTATGGTTGGTGCTTGGTTCGGCGGTGATCGCCTTATTATATGGTATATATCTGGCTTGGAAGGTTTTGGGCGCTCCGGAAGGTTCAAAAGAAATGATCGCGGTGTCCAAAGCGATCAGGGAGGGGTCGGATGCCTATCTGGCCCGCCAATTCAAGGTAATGGGAATATTTATCATTGTCCTTGCTATCGTCCTCTATTTTATGTACATGCGTGTCTATCCCAATAATCCTATTTTAGCGCTGGGGATCGCCTTGGCCTTTTTACTCGGCTCGATCGCTTCGGCGGGCGCGGGCTATGTCGGCATGGGTTTAGCGGTCCGGGCTAACGTCCGGGTAGCCAATGCCGCTTTGACCAGCTATAAAAAAGCGCTGGAGATCGCTTTCCAGGCAGGGACTATTTCGGGTATGTTCACGGTCGGTTTCGGCCTTTTAGGCGCGACCATTATTTTCATGATCTTTAAACAGGACGCGATGAAAGTGCTGATCGGCTTTGGTTTTGGAGGGTCGCTGGTCGCTCTCTTCATGCGTATTGGAGGCGGCATTTTTACCAAAGCGGCGGATGTGGGCGCGGACCTGGTCGGTAAAATTGAGAAAAATATTCCTGAAGATGATCCCCGCAACGCGGCGGTGATCGCCGACAATGTCGGTGATAATGTCGGCGATTGCGCCGGTATGGCGGCCGACGTTTTTGAAAGTTATGAGGTAACCCTGGTGGCGGCGATCATTCTGGGCGCGGCGGTATTGCTCGACAAAAGTTTCCTGGCTTTTTACGGTGCGGCCGCTTCTTTAATGGCACTAAAGCTGGTCATTTATCCGTTGCTGGTGCGCGCGGTCGGCGTTTTTGCTTCGATCATCGGGACCTGGTCGGTGAGAGGAAAGGATGAAGAAAATATTGGTGATCCGATGAAACCGATTAATTTTGGATTCAGGGTTTCGGCCGTTACCGCCACCATCGGTTTTGGATTGATCAATTACTTCTATCTGAAAAATCCCGACGGCAGCCCGGACTGGAGATTTTTCTTTGCTACTCTGACCGGTATTATTTTGGCGATCGTGATCGAATGGATCACTAATTACTTTACCCATACCGAAAACCGGCCGGTCAAAGAAACCGCCTATTCTTCCAAGACCGGACCGGCGACCATGCTGCTGTCCGGATTTGGACTGGCCAAGGAATCATCCGTTTGGGCGATCCTGGCGATCGCGGCTACCATCTTTGCTTCGATCAAGATCTTTGGCGGAGATATCGGCCTATCCGCTTATGGGGTAGCGCTGGCCGGCCTGGGACTGCTTACTACCACCGGATTTATTCTGGCCGAAGATACTTACGGACCGATCTCGGATAACGCCAATGGTATCTTTGAAATGTCGGGAGCCAATAAAGGAGCGGGGAAGAGGGCGCAGGAAATTATTACCAAATTGGACGCGGTGGGCAATACCACTAAAGCGCTTACCAAAGGCTTTGCCATCGCGACCGCGGTGATCGCAGCGATCGCGTTGTTCCGTTCATTTATTTCCGAGGGCGGATTGCTCGAGACCGGGATCCAGATCAATATGCCGGATGTCTTTATCGGGCTGCTCATCGGCGGTGCCGTTCCTTTCCTTTTCTCTTCTTTGCTGATCAATGCGGTTGGCCGGACCGCTTTCTTTGTCGTCGAAGAAGTGAGACGCCAGTTCCGCGAAATCCCGGGAATCATGGAAGGGAAAAACCCGCCTGAATATGATAAATGTGTTGACATCGTGACCGTTGCCGCCCAAAAAGAACTGATCGGTCCCGGCATCATCGGAATATTCACGCCGATCGCGGTGGGATTCGGTTTGGGTGCGGCGGCGCTGGGTG
>Ga0315290_10003663_pt1 | contig 11008 bp, 10 predicted proteins | sample YL17G12_0_MG_FD_203627 | JGI IMG/M metagenome (GOLD analysis project Ga0315290, IMG submission 203627) | Sediment microbial communities from Yellowstone Lake, YNP, Wyoming, USA - YL17G12_0 | ecosystem: Environmental > Aquatic > Freshwater > Lake > Sediment | place: USA: Wyoming | collected...
GGGCCTCAAGGGGCCGGGTGGTCTGATCATGGTGGTGTAACCCAAACGGTGAGGGCCTGGTCTGTGAAGCCAGGGTTAGCGGGTTCAACTCCCGTACACCACCCCAATCTCATCTCTCTCGATTGTCACGAATCTGTCCCACCCGAGGGATTGCGGGCGCTGGTCTACGAAGCCGGTTGACGAGGTTCGACTCCTCGGTGGGGCACCATACCGTACTGGTGTAGCTGGAGCGCACGTTGGGTTGTTACCCCAAAGGAACTGGGTTCGATCCCTAGGTGCGGTGCGATTACAACTCAATCATGCCCCTCAGGTGTTACGGCAGCATCCCAAGCTCTTACCTTGTGTGGACACAGTTCAATTCTGTGGGGGGGTACCAATCTAGTCCCTGCTGAGGGAAGCAGGTCCGGCCCTCCGAAGGCTGGCACGCAGGTTCGACTCCTGCCGGGGACACGCTCTCGGCAAGGATGCAGGCACCCGTCCTAAGGGCAGCCATCCTGGTTCGAGTCCGGGCGGGAGCACCACGCCAACGTAGCTCAATGGATAGAGCAGCCGGTTTCTACCCGGTCGGTTGGGGGTTCGAGTCCCTCCGTTGGCACGAGTAGGCTGGTGACATGTTTGAGTACAAGGTGACTCTAGTCCGTGTTGTTGACGGCGATACGATCGAAGTGGATCTGGATCTCGGCTTTCATGTGACGTTGCGGCAGCGGTGCCGACTGTACGGGCTGAACACCCCGGAGCGAGGCCAGGACGGCTACCACGAGGCCACGGCAGCGTTGGTTGCCCTGCTCGCCCCCAAGTTCTCGGTCAAGTCGATCAAGCCCGAAGACAAGTACGGCCGGTGGATCGTGGAGATCCCCGGTGTCGCTGAGTCGATGATCGCATCGGGACACGCCGTGCCGTACTTCGGTGGGGCACGCTGACCGCCGTTCTGATCGGGTGCTACCATAGAGACATGAGCGACACACAGACGTACTCGGACGGACCCGACTTCCCGTCCGACCAGGAGATGGAGGCCAAGGGCTTCCAGCGATGCTGCGGCGGATGGGCAACCCCGAACACAGCCGCAGCCTGCGATCAGGAGAAGGTCGAGCGCCGTCAGGTGGTCACTGCCTCCGCAGCCGAGGTCGGCAACACTCTGCTCGGCACGGTGCCCGCATGAGTGAGACCCGCACCAACGCCGCTGTCTTCCACAACGGTGCACGCCGTTTCCGCAACGTCAATGTGGAGATCACCGGCAATGCGCCCGGTGATCAGGTCATCGTCCGCAACGCCTCATCGAATGAGGCGATCTCCACGTTCCAGATCGTGGACACGGCGAAGTTTGGAGAGGCATGGGATGCGATCGCTCTCGACGGTCCGACCGGGGGTCTCGACCCGTTCCGTCTCACCGTGCAGCTCGGTTGCGGCTGTTCCGGCATGAAGCCAGTCGTGGACGACGCCGAGTACACAGCACGGCACACTGTCTCCGTCTAGGGTCCCCGGATTGCCCCCTGTGTGCCCCGTAGAGCGGCGCTAGGGCTAATCTGGTCCCTCACACAGCCAGGAGCAGGAAACGCCCTGTAGGCTTGTTGTAGCGTGAGAGGAGATTCAGATAACCCGAAGGTTTCAACCGCACTGTGTCTAGGGGCACCGGTCGAGTGGTTCTTTCCGGACTTCGTTGATGAAGACGGCAACGAGTTCTTGGACGACGGCACGGTGTGGGAGCAGTATGGCGACACGTCACAGTTCTACGAACGTGGACGAGAGCTGTGCGTGATCTGCCCGATGCGGGAGGATTGCCTCCAGAAGGCGATGGATCGCCGTGAGAGATTCGGGATATGGGGAGGCTTGATCCCAATTGAGCGCCGAAGAATTGAGAGGCGAGACCGGAGAAAGAGACTCCAAGAACGGCGAAGGTGCGAGGTTCTCGGCCTTCCGATGGACGACCAAGACCCGGATGATGATGATACGCTGGATGATGACGATCAATGATGAACATCACCGAAGCTATCTCAACACTCAATCCACTGGTTGCGATCCTCCTGGTTCTCGGGGCTATCGGCTGGTGGAGACTCATCGCACGTGATTCTCTATTTGAGAAGCAGCGCAGATGGTTCTGGCATCGGTTCCCTCACGAGGGGTACCAGGAGCCGGATCAGCTCAAGCGCCCGAAGCGTGGCCGTAGCGTGTGGTCCGGTGGTGTCTGGTACTGCCAGAAGGGCACGATGCTCGGTGAGCTGTTGTACTGCCACTACTGTCTCTCATGGTGGGTGGCACTGGCCCAGCTCGGTGCGTACCTGCTGTTCCCGAACGTCGTGCTGTTCCTCGCTTTGGCACACGCCGGACGCTTGGCCGCAGCACTGTTCGACAGCAGGGTAGGCTAGTGACATGGCGTGTTGCGGGAGATCAGCTCCAATTGTTCCAATCATTCGGCAAGGACTCCCGACCATCTGGTCGTGGATCACTCACCCGACCCCGTTGATCACTGTCCCGCACGAAAGACTGGCTGAGGTTCTTGGGCGAATCAAGCCTGAGATGGTTAGTGTCTGATGGGGATCTTCTCGAAGAAGCACATTGAGATTCCCCCGGTGGCGATGGGGGCCTTTGTGGCCTCTGGTGCCACGTATCGGGTCTCGTCGTACGCTGACAGTACACAGCTCGGCCTCCAGCGCCAGGGCTGGCAGCAGAAGGCGTTTCGGATGTACGACTGTGAAGGCCACCTGTACTACGCAACCAACTACGTTGGCTCGGCCATGTCTCGGCTCCAGCTCGTGGCCGCTCGCCGCCCGAAGGACGACGGTGAGCACAAGCGCCCGGAGATCATTCCGTCCGGTGTGTTCACCGACGCCGTGCGGAACATTCGGTCACCTCGTGGTGGCCAGCGTGGTCTGCTCCGTCAGGTCGGACGTAACGTATTCTTGACAGGCGAGGTCTGGATGATCGGCGCAGCCGAGATGCTCCCGACCGGCGAGGTGGTGCAGACGTGGGATGCTGTCTCGATCAATGAGCTGATTACCGCAGGTTCGAGCTACCGGTTCCTCCGTCGTCGTCTCCCAGGACAGAACGGTGAGCAGCTCCCCGATGGTGCGCTCACGATCCGGATCTGGAAGGAGCACCCTGAGTGGAGCGACCTTGCCGATTCTGGTACACGTTCCGCAATGGAGCTTCTGGAGAAGGTCGTCACCTTGAACCGTGCTGAGCGTGCGATCGCACGTAGCCGACTGGCCGGTTCCGGTATCCTGGCCCTGCCACAAGAGCTTGTACCGCCAGCGTGGCAGAACCAGGGGAGCAACCCCGACGCCATGCAGTCGAACCCGCTGTACCAGGCGCTCGCAGAATCAATGACGGCACCGTTGAGCGATGAGGATCACCCGTCCGCTGTCGTTCCTCTGCTCCTCGTCGGCCCAGGAAGCGTGATCAACAATATCAAGTACGAGCCGATGACCCGCTCGTTCGACACCGCTGCTGCCAATGCTAGTATCACCATCGCCATTGAGCAGATTGCGAACACGCTTGAGCTTCCGAAGGAAGTTCTGCTCGGTGCCGGTGAGGCGACCCACTGGACGGCATGGTCGATCCGTGAAGACACGTTCCAGGCCCACATCCAGCCGCTCGCTGAGCTGGCTTGTGATGCGCTGACACAGACCTACCTCAAGCAGGCGATCAATCGCATGGAGCCGTCTGTGCTGGCGCTCGCCCTCAAGCAGGCAGGTGTTGACGACCCGAACGACATCATGGTTTGGTACGATGCCAGCCAGCTTGTGATCTTGCCGGACAAGGCCGCTCAGGCTGATGGTCTGCACGACCGCTTCGTGATCTCGGACGCCGCCCTTCGCCGTGAGCACGGCTACTCGGATGCTGACAAGCCAGACGAGGAAGAGTACGCCAAGCGTGTCGGAATCAAGATGGCCGACGCCAAGATGGCGCTCACAGGCAAGCCGACCGAGGCCCCCACTGCCCCTCCTGCTGGTGCCCCGAAGGGTGTCAATGGCCCGCTCAATCAGTCGCCGCAAGGCCCCAACTCTGCCCCACCGAAGACTCCCGCCGAACGGAGAGCCACGGTCGGACTTCCTCAGGACAGTGCCACGAAGAAGGGGTAGACTCTTCTCATGACTCTCGGGATCAACATCGTTGAGACGGTCTCAACTACGGACTACCTGGTAGCATCGGCTGCCCCGTACCCGCTCGCCCAGTTCGAGGTTGATGCCATGATCCTGATCCGCAGGTTGGCGCAGAAGCATCTGGACAGCATGGCGCTGACAGCCAGCGCAGGGCCGGGATGCCATGACGTATCTTGCGCCCCTCCACCTGCGGGCACAGGGGGATCGAAGCCGACCTCCCGCACCGTGGGCCGGGTGAAGCTGGAGGGTCCGCTCGGTTCACCTTTGACCGAGGCGATGCTGTCGAACCCCGTGGGGCCGGTGTTCCTCACACTCGGCACCCCGGACACGTTCTCCGGCTACAAGGCGCACATCTATGCCGAGGACGTGGGCGGTATCGTGTCGATTCTCGGCCGTCTCCAGGACGAGATCTTCTCCGACGACAACCCTGGTGGATGGGGAGTCAAGACGGCCACCCAGTCGTTCTTTGACAAGGTGGACGAGAACCACCAACAGCGGGGCAAGGCCGTGACCGTGTACTTCCCGCACAAGGCCACGTGGAAGAAGGACCTGGACTACCTGGTGCAGCTCATGGCTGGACTGCCGCCACGTCAGCGCAAGCCAGTGGCCAGCGAGGAGTACGTGGACAACGGGGTGAGCTTCCGCTACGAGCTGCGAAAGGACGCTCCGGATCACGACCTCGACTACTCCGAGTACCACCGCTACTACCAGGCATCGTTTGAGCTGGACGAGGCGCTGACCGCCGCAGCTATTGATCCGACAACGATGATCACTCCGGAGATGGAAGCCGAGTATCTCGCTCTGGCTACTTCATTGTGGGATAACTTGGATAATCTGTCCGAAGGTTTCGGACTCGACACGCTTCCGTGGGAGATGTACGCACCGCTGATCGTACAGGCGATTGAGACCAGCAGAAACAGCTACATCGACATCCTCAAGGCATTGATCTATAAGCAGGCCGAAGAGGGAACGGTATACGGGGAATACTTCCTGGTACCTGACTACATTCCTGGCACCGGACTTCGCCCACCGGCAGCGTACCTCGTGCAGTTCGGTGATATTCGGGACTCGTTGAGCGCCCTTGGTGGTGGTAGCGCTGATCCGACGACACAGTTGACGACCGGAATCACTGGTGGATCTGTGTACGGCCAGGTGCTACAAGACAATGGACTCGCCACGAACGACAAGCTATGGCTGTATGGGGAGACAGTTCGGCGCACATTCAATGGACATCTCCAGATGGACGGTCTGGTGTTCTCCGATTGGGAAGATCCTGCGCTCGACATTGCACCACAAGACCGGTGGCTTCGCACGCTCAAGTATCGGCCGGGGGACCACTGGGGCTGCGCTTGTGTCGTCGTTCCGTACATTCCGAACTTCGGTGAGCCTTTCACCATGACGATCCAGGCGAGCGCCGTAGAGGAGTTCTACACACCCGGACAACCACGAGACCGTGAGGGCCAATGGGCCTCTCATCGTGGCCGAATCACGAGCCTCGCTTCTGAGTCAATTGAGCGTGTGCACGGGAAGGGGATCAAGAGCATGTTCCCGCATGGTGGCCTGACGACCACGACCCCGTGGCCAAGCGCTCCCAGGATGAAGGGCAAGCCCGCCTATGATTCTGATCTCGTGCAGCGTGAGCTGGCCAAGTCAACGGTGCTGGAGAAGGTTGACCCTCGCCTGCTCTACTCCACACAGCCAGGTCTCGCACGAGAGCACGTGGACTACTACCTGAGCGGTGCCTACGAGCACGACGGGAAGACATCGGCGGATCGGTCCAACAGCGCCAACGCTTTCCCGGTGGTCTACGTTCGGAACGATGGCCGGATGCTGATCCTCGCCGGTCATCACCGGGCCGCTGCCGCCCTACTGGAGGGCCGGGATCTTGAGGCAAGGATGATCCACGAGCCGTGAACCGACACTACTACAATCTGACCCCGACCATCATCGTCGGATCAGAATGCACTCCGACCCTGGTAGACGCACTCAATTGCCTTCGAGATGACGGTGTGGACCCCGACTGGCTCTTGGTTCTAGAGGCACGTGCATTGAGCTGGGAGGATCAGTCCATCACCGCTTAGGCAATGGACTATTCTGGTGGTATGTCCGACCAGGCTACCGATCACGCAATCCCCACCTTCACGTACGAGCCAGACGCCGCCGCAGGTAGCTTCGTAATGTTGATCGCTCAAGAGAACACGCCGACCGTTGACGGAAGAATGTTCACCGCCAATTCCATCGACTGGCGACCACTTCCCCTCCCGCTGACGATCAATCGACTGAACACCCCCGAGGGCCAGCACAAGACCGCCGAGTCTGTTGGGATGATCCACGACATCTGGCGTGACGGTGACTTCATCTATGGCAAGGGCTACTTCGCTTCGGACGAGGCAGGACAGGACGCTCGCCGTCTCATCAAGGAAGGTGTCATCGCTCACGTCTCTGCTGATGTCGGTGGTGTCACCTCTGAGGAGCTGGACGTGGACACCGAGTACCCGGAAGGCGTACGCAAGGTCCTGACCAAGGGAACCATTCTCGGCGTGACCGCACTCCTGCACTCCAGTTTCAACGAGACGAAGATCGCCGTGGACGAGACACCGATCACCGCTGCTGGCGGAGAGCGCTGGGAGCCTGAGGCCAAGTGGTTCGACAACCCACGGCTCACCGGACCCACCCCGCTCACGATCACGGCTGATGGTCAAGTGTTCGGGCACGCCGCACTGTGGGGCACGTGCCACGTCGGATACAAGGACCGTTGTGTCACCCCGCCACGTTCGTCCTCCAACTACGCATACTTCGCCAAGGGCACCGTCCTCACCTCTGACGGAATGTCACGCCGTGTCGGACGAATCACCGCCAACACCGGCCACGCTTCGATGGAGCTGAGCGCCGCCCCGGCAGCCGCTCACTACGACGACACCGGTTTCGGTGCTGCGTTCGTGTCGGCCGGTGAGGATGAGTTCGGGATCTGGTACGCAGGAGCGACCGCCCCCGAGGCAACGTACGCACAGATCGCAAACATGCGTGCCGCTGGCGTGTCCGGCGACTGGCGCTCAATCTCTGGTGCTCTTGACATGGTTGGACTGCTCGCCGTGAACACCCCCGGCTTCCCGCTTCCCAACCCGCAGATCGGAATGGTGGCCGGTGCACAGATGTCGCTCGTGGCCGCTGGCATTGTCTTCGGCAACGAGAAGTACAAGGTGACGGACGGCAAGCAGGTTGACGACCCGGACTACGACGAGGATACAGCGTACAGCGAGGGCGGTGCAAGGATCACCGTTGGCGACTCTCAGCGCCCCAACTCCAACCGCACCCTCGTGACCGCCTCTGGAATGCCCTGTGACGGCCACTGCACGAGCTGTGACGAGTGCAAGCGCAAGAACAGTGTCAAGGTAACCGAGTCGGTCGATATGACCGCTGAGGACGACTGTGGCTGTGTTCCGGAGAACTTCACGGTCATCGAGTTCGACATGCACGAGTACATGGGCGGAGCGCCCGTGAACTGGGCCACCGATCTTGACCAGACCTACCTCGCCGCAATCCAAGAGAAGCTCGAAGACGTGAGCGAGTCCGTTGCACAGGCGAACGATTACGGTAGCCCTCTCGGCCTCCAGGTACAGGCGTTCGGGGCGTGGATCGGACTGCTCGTTGATCAGCAGGTTGCGTACATCAACCGCTCTCTCGGCCGTCCGGTCGAGGATGTTGAGGACGCCACCGAGTCGAACGACGTTCCAGAGATGACGTACGAAGTTGAGCAGACTGAGGCTCTGGCTGTCGCTGCTCGCATCGCCATCTTGGATGCTGACCTCTTGGTCTCAGCGTTCTCTGCGTCAAAGCCCCGCAAGCGCAAGATGGCCACCGCTAGCTACTGATGTCTTCCATCGGCGGTAAGCGTCGAAAGGTTCGCTCAGAGATTCTGATTGAGAAGTACGGGCTGACCTGTTTCTGGTGCCGGTGCGTCTTGAAGAATCTGCCGATCACGCTCGACAGAGATTGTTCAGATCACATCACGGTTGAGCACCTGCAACCGGTGAGCCTCGGTGGTGGACACGATATTGCGAACCTTCGACTGGCCTGTTTCCGATGCAACAATGCCCGTGGTGGGTCTCCAGATCCGTATTGTCCAGCAGTGTCATAACGACATTTCGGTGCGTTCTACACTTGAGACATGGCAAAGGATTCAACCCCAATCGAGGGCACTGACGAGGAGAGCTTCGAGCTGGATCTCACAGAGCTGGACAATGATGAGCTGGCTCAGTTCGAGACCAACCTGGTCGAGGAGTACGCCGAGATGCGTTCTTCCGAGACTCTCTCCGCTGACGATGCTGATGAGCTGACCGCTCTGGCTGCTGCGATCGCTGAGGTTCGTGCTGAGATGGAGAGCCGTGTTGCTCTCTTCGAGGCCGACGAGTTCGTCGCTGACGCAAAGGCTTCCGACTTCACGTCGAGGATGGCCAAGAAGGTTGCAGCGCCCGCCGCCGCAACATTCGAGGAGGAGGCTGCTGAGGTAGTCGTACCCGAGATCGTGATCTCCCCGAAGGGTCTTGAGGGTGACATCCCGGCTTCCGACGTAACTGTCGTAGCCGCCGCCCGCAAGCCACTCGCCAAGATCGCCGCCGATGTGCGTGGGTTCCGTTCCGGCCAGGAAGTCGATTCCTGGACGAAGGTCGCTTCGGCCTTCATCGCCCGCCACCCGGACATCCGCAGCTCCGATGTGTCCAGCGGTTCCCGCTTCCTGGTCGCCTCCATCGAGGCCGAGTTCCCGGAGGATCGTATCCTCGGTGACGACGCCGTTGTCAACACTCGCAAGATTGAGTCGATCACTTCCGACACAGCCATCACCGCTTCTGGTGGTCTCTGCGCCCCACTCACCCCGTGGTACAACCTCCAGACCTACGGCGATGTCTGTCGTCCGATCCGTGACAGCCTCCCGTCTTTCAAGGCCGACCGTGGTGGTATCCGCTACGTGACCCCGCCCCGCCTGAGCGACCTCGCCGGTTCTTCCCGTGTCACCACGGCAGCCCAGGACGCACTTGGCTACACGACGCAGACGCCCGCAGGGCCGACCCCGCCGAAGCCTTGCCTCCACGTTGTCTGTGGCGCTGAGAACACCTGCGTCATCCAGGCCGTCAGCTCTTGCTTGACCTTCGGTAACTTCGGTTCCCGTACCTACCCCGAGCAGGTTGAGGCGTGGCTCAAGCTCGGTCGTGTCGAGTTCGCTCGGTACCAGGAGCAGGAGCTTCTCCGGGCCATCAACGCCGGTTCGACTCAGATCACCGCAGCCCAGGTCTACGGAGCAACCTTCTCCATCCTGGAGCAGATCGGATTCACCGTCGCTTCGTTCCGTGATCGCTTCCGCATCTGCAACTCGGTCAACCTTCGCCTCATCGCCCCGTTCTGGCTGGCCAACGTCCTCAAGGACGACCTCGCCGCACAGGCTCCTGGCGATGGCCTCGGCCGCTACAACGTCTCGGACGCAATGCTCAACGACTGGCTGCGCCAGCGTGGAGTGACGGTCACTTGGGCACAGGACACCCTGGCCTCCGACCCGCAGCTCCCTGCCCCGGTCGCCGGTCCGATCGGTTCGTACCCGAACAGCGTCCGCTGGTTCATCTTCCCTGAGGGTGAGTGGCTGTTCCTTGACAACGGTGTGCTCGACCTCGGCCTGGTCCGTGACTCGCAGCTCAACAGCGTCAACGATTACCAGGTTTGGTTCGAGGAGTTCTCGGGCATCTGCCAGGTCGGCCGTGTCGAGTCTCTCGCCATTGTTTCGGACCTCTGCGCCAACGGCACCTACGCCAACGGTTCTGCCGTCCGGGTTTGCCCACTGCCGTGACCCTTGGCCTTCGGGCCTGACACGAAACCCAAGAGCCTCATTGTTCGCAAGGACAGTGAGGCTCTTGTCGTTGTACTACACTTGACTCATGGCCTCGTTTGTAGATCACCTCCCGTGCGGCCCGTATGTCCCAGCGCAGACGGTCCTGGACTGCTGCCCCGCAGCTACAGCCTCAGGCATTCTCCCGAATGATCCTCGGCTTCTGGACGCCATTGAGGATGCCACGCTGATCCTGTACTACCTCACGGGTCGGCAGTTCGAGGGGACCTGTCTTGAGACGATCCGACCGTGCATCCCTTGCGGCTGCCAGGGTGGATGCTGCTGTGAGGCCAACACGATTGATCTCGGTCTGTGGCCAATCACGAGCATTGTTCGTGTCCACTATGAGGGGATTGATCAGCCACTCACGGACTTCCACATTGACGAGTACCACTACCTTTCTCGGAGCAACGACCAGGATGCTTGGCCAACCTGCTCCAACATGTGGGCGGCTGCCGGTGGACCACACGACAATCTCACAGAGGGCTTCGTTTGGGAGATTGATGTCCTTCGGGGGATGACCCTGCCGACGCTCCTCGTTCGTGCTGCACGAGACCTGGCCTGTCGGCTACTCACCCTATCGTGCATTGACGATACCTGCATCCTCCCCGAGCGTGTCACATCACTCAGCCGCCGTGGTCTCACAATGGACATCGGGGATGCGATGGACTACTTGGACAAGGGAATGACCGGAATCTACACGGTGGATCTGGCGATCAAGGTGCTCAACCCGTCCCGTCTCCAGTCCCCATCGTTCGTGTGGACCCCGGATCTGCGCCGCAACTTCAACCATCGAATCGGTACGTGACGATCGGGTATCCTGGTTCTATGACCGACGCACTTGTCGCAGACGCAGGAACCAACGCATCGCCAGGGAGCGTCATTGCTCCCCCGGCTCTTGTTCCTCCCCGGATCTCACTCCTCTCTTCTTCGGAGGTCATCAACGGTGACTCGTCTCGCTGGGAGGGTGGCTACAGCTATTCCCCGGAGGGGTGTGGAGACGGCGGAATCGGACAGATCTGCCCTGCCCCAG
>Ga0315290_10003664_pt1 | contig 11007 bp, 11 predicted proteins | sample YL17G12_0_MG_FD_203627 | JGI IMG/M metagenome (GOLD analysis project Ga0315290, IMG submission 203627) | Sediment microbial communities from Yellowstone Lake, YNP, Wyoming, USA - YL17G12_0 | ecosystem: Environmental > Aquatic > Freshwater > Lake > Sediment | place: USA: Wyoming | collected...
CCAGCGGCGGGCTGTACAGCACCTACACGTACCGGAGCCTGGTCAAAGACCTGAGCTGGCGGGCGGAGGAGATGCCGCTGGCCTCGGAGCTGAGCCGCCGGGTGGGCGACCTGCGGGTGACGCTCGGCGAGCTGCTCGCGTTGGGCGAAGCCGCGTTCCCCCAGGGCGACTCCAGCGTGACCCCCATCCGGCTTCGCCCCCTGGGCGACCAGTTTCGCGAGGGCTTCCGAGCGGTTGAGGAGTCGCTGGACGACTACCGGAGCCAGTTGGAGAACGAGCTGCAGGCCGGCTCGCCGATCTCCGACAACCAGAGCGAATGGGCCACCGTCAAGCAGATCGACGCCGCGCTGGCCGAGATCGGCCGGGAAGACGCGATGGGGGCCGGGGCGTTCGACCGCGTCAGGCTGGACCGGCTCGACAAGCAACTGAAGGACCTCCAGGATCTCAGTGCCGAGCTGCCCAGCCACTTGTACGACAAGATGCGCGGGTTTGCCGCCGAGGTCCGCAGCCAGTACCGGGCGCTGATCGTCGGCACCTGGGTCACGAGCCTCTCGGCCGGACTGGTCTTTGCGCTCTTTCTCCGCCTGTTCTATCGGTGGGTTTTCCAGCCCTTGCGGGTGCTGATCGCGGGATCGCGCAGGGTGGCGGCGGGCCAGTTCGGCCACCGCATCCATTTGCAGACGCACGACGAGATGGCCGAGCTGGCCGAGGCATTCAACCAGATGACCGCCCGGTTCCAGGCCATCCGCGACGACCTCGACCGGCAGGTCCAGGAGCGGACCAAGCAGGTGGTCCGCAGCGAGCAGTTGGCCAGCGTCGGGTTCCTGGCGGCGGGGGTGGCCCACGAGATCAACAATCCGCTGGCCTCCATTGCCATGTGCGCCGAATCGCTCGAGGGACGGATCGGCGGACTCATCGAGGAAGGCGACCCCGAGCACGCCGTGATCGACCGCTACCTTCACATGATCCAGAGCGAGGCCTTCCGCTGCAAGGAGATTACCGAGAAGCTGCTCGACTTCGCCCGCATGGGCCAGGCCGAGCGGCAGAACACCGAGCTGGGGGAGCTGGTCCGCGGGGTGATCGAGATGCTCGGTCACCTGGGCAGGTACCAAGAGAAGGAGATTCGCGTCGAGGCGCCGGCCGGGGTGGTGGCGCCGGTGAATCCCCGGGAGATCAAGCAGGTCGTGCTCAATCTCCTGACCAACGCCCTGGACAGCATCGAGGAGGGGGAGGCGGTGCGGGTGGAGGTGGGCCAGCGTCAGGGGTTCGCCGAGATCGCGGTGATCGACCGCGGCTGCGGCATGACCCCCGAGGTCATGGAGCACGTCTTCGAGCCGTTCTTCACCCGCAGAAAGCAACGGCAGGGCACCGGCCTGGGGCTGTCGATCAGCTACCGCATCGTGTCCGACCACGGCGGGCAGATCGAGGCCGAGAGTCCCGGACCCGACCGGGGAGCCACCTTCCGCGTGCGGCTCCCCCTGGTTGCCAGCCAGAAGGAGATCGAACATCAGCACCGCGCCGCGTGACCGACTGAGGCTCCTTTTCGCCGACGACGAGAAATCGCTCCAGGAGCTGATGCGCCTGGAGCTGCCCCGCATGGGCCACGAAGTGACGGTCTGCCCCGACGGGCTGACCGCCGTCGCCGCCCTGGAGCGAAACACCTACGACTGCATCCTCGTCGACCTCGACATGCCCGGGCTGGGCGGGATCGAGGTCATCGCCCGCGCCAAGCAGTTCTCCCCGGACACCGAGGCCGTCGTGCTCACGGGGAAGTCGTCCCTGGAGACGGCCGTGGCCGCCCTGCGCCACGGAACCTTCGATTACCTGACCAAGCCCTGCCGGCTGGCCGAGCTCCAGGCCGTGTTGAAGCGGGTGGCCGAAAAGCGCGAGCTGACGAACAAGTACCGGGCCCTGAAGCAGCGCTTGGAGCGGATCGAAGGGCACTCCCGGCTGATCGGCAGCTCGGCGGCGATGGACCGGGTCCGGGCCCTGATCGCCAAGGTCGCCCCCACCGATTCCACCGTGCTGGTGGTCGGTGAGACGGGCACGGGCAAGGAGCTGGTCGCCCGGGCCCTGCACGACCAGAGCCTCCGGGCCGACATGCCCTTCGTGCCCATCAACTGCGGGGCCCTGCCCGAGAACCTTATCGAAAGCGAGCTGTTTGGCCACCGCAAGGGGAGCTTCACCGGCGCGGACGAGCACCGGACGGGCCTGGTGGAGGTGGCCCACGGCGGCACGCTCTTGCTGGACGAGATCGGCGAGCTGCCCAAGGCGATGCAGACCAAGCTCCTGCGGTTCCTGGAAAGCGGCGAGGTCCGCCGCGTCGGCGAGAACCAGGCGTTCACCTGCGACGTCCGCGTGCTCTGCGCCACCAACGGCAAGCTCGACGAGATGGTCGCCGACGGGCGGTTCCGCGAGGACCTGTGGTTTCGGATCAACGCCTTCGAGATCGAATTGCCGCCGCTGCGCGAGCGGATCGAAGACGTTTCCGAGCTGGCCCGGCACCTGGCCACCCGGCTGCGCCCCAGCCTCCGCCCCGACGACGCGTTGTTTACCGCCGACGCCATGGCGGTTCTGACCGACCACTGCTGGCCGGGGAACGTGCGCGAGCTGGCCAACGCCGTCGAGCACGCGATGATCCTGTGCGAGCGGCTGCCGATCTCGTCCGAGCACCTTCCGTCGAGGTTCGCGTCCCGCCGCCTCCGGGCCGTGCCGGCGGCCGGCAACGGCATGGGCAACGGCGGGCAAACGCTCCGCGACCTCGAGATGCAGGCCATCTACGACGCCCTGGACCGCGCCGGCGGCAACAAGCCCAAGGCCGCCCAGGAGCTTGGCATCAGCCTGAAAACGCTCTACAACCGCCTGAACCAGGCGGCCGGGATGGGGAGAATCGCTTGACGCCGAATGAGCCGATCGCCTTGGCAGCGTTCTGCGACCAAGGTTGTTCGGCTCATCAGATCCAGGCCGGTCATATGGGTGGCACAATATCCCACGATCGCAGGAGACGTCTGCTACCCAAAGGGCCCTTGACACGAGAGGCCCCTTCGGGCATCCTAGGTTCCCCCTGTTTATCAGGTGACGGATGGTGCGCCGTGGAACCCGAGATCGACAGGGAAGGCGCGTTTCGCGAAAGGTCGCGCAAAAAAAATGCAACCGGGTGGCGGTTGCCGCGGGCCGCCTTAGACAGCCCTTCCCAGTCGCACTTGAACTATCGGTGGGCATCGGAAAGTTGTCAATAGACGAGTGACTGCAATCGCGGCTTTTTCCTCGTTTGAGCACAAGCGCCTTCGTGCCTTCCCTCAAAAATTGCTATACAATGTACCTCCTTTAGTTAGACCATTCGGGGGAGATACAGAACCCCTCGGAGACCTACTTTGTGGTGGGCGGCGCCGCAGTGTTCGAACGCCAAGCGTACTTTATCGAGCGGCAGTTGGATCAACTCCAACTGAGTGCATTCCCTGACAAGTCCGAGAGGGAGGAGTTCCATGCGTCGGCAATGCGTGGTCGGAAGGGCATGCCGTGGAAACCGATGGCCAAGGGGGTCGTGCAGTCTCTCATGACCGATGTCTACAAGGTGATAGATACAGCTCACGACCCCGGCCTGTGCTTGTTCGCAGTCGCGGTTGACAAGACTTTCTTGGTCCCCGACTTCCCAAGGGCCATGTCCGAAGCCCTTCGAGCGAAGAAGGAAGCCGAATCTGCACTACAGTCAGAATCAGGCCCCGCCGACATGAAACGACAGAGGAGGGAGTCTCTGTCTGAGGCAAAAAGGGAGATCCATCGGCTGACGTCGGCCATCATTTGCACAGCCTTCGAACGGGTCTGTACCCAGTTCGAATTCTTCTTGCGAAGGTTCTATGCGGACCGTCCGGAGAACGAGCAAAGGGGTGTGATGATCCTCGACCACGCAAGCTATGAGAGGGACCTGGGTGCGCTTATCGAGTCCTTCCGAAAGATCGGTACTGGCGCCACCAAGATACACAACATCATCGATGCCCCGTTCTTCGCAAGCAGCAGCTCCACACGCCTGCTTCAAGTCGCAGACTTCGTGTCCTACGCGGTCTACCGCCGGTACGAAGCCGCCGATACACGTTACTTTGACCTGATCGCGCACCGATTCGACAAGGACGCTGGTATCTGTCATGGCCTCGCCCACCTCAGCGCCGCGTCGAATTGCATGTGCCCTGCCTGTCTGACAAGGAGGATAGGTAGAGCCGCCCTCCGCGAAAGCACCGCCAAGGGCTCCTCAGGCCATCCCGAAGAATCGGGGGTCCGCCCGGATTCATGAGTTGAGATACCGCGTCAGTTCTTCAGGCGCGTACTGCGGCTCGTCGCGAGCATACGCGCCTGGCGACTCTCGCGATCACGCCCCAGGCATCGCCGCACTCGTCCGGTCAAGAAAGCAAAGCTGCTTCCGGCCCGGCCGGCAACGGCCCAACCGGAAGCAGCTCGATGCGTGCGCCTCGGGGCAAGCGGCGCGGAGTTACCAACTGCGTCGGGAACCGCCGCCGCGGCGGGGTTGGTCGCTCTTCGGTCGCGCTTCGTTGACCGTGATCGACCGGCCGCCGATCTCGCGGAGGTTCAGCTCCTTGATCGCGCTGGCCGCCTCGTTGCCATCGCACATTTCGACGAAGGCGAAGCCGCGGGACCGGCCCGTGGCACGGTCCTTGACGACGTCCACCGCCGACACGGCGCCGTACTGGCTGAACGCCTGCCGAAGATCGTCCTCGGTCGCCGTGTGCGACAGATTGCCCACGTAGATACGTTTCATTAGCAGGACTCCTTGGTGAGAATCACCCGGGTCACACCGGCTTGACGTTCTCCGCGCGCGGTCCCTTGGGGCCGCGACCCTCGTCGTAAGCCACGGTCTGCCCGATCCGCAGCGCTTCGATGCTCGTCCCCTGGACGGCGCTGTGGTGGAAGAACAGCTCGCCTCGCTCCCCCGCGATGAACCCGAAACCCTTGTCTGCGATCACTTTTTTGATCGTCCCTTGCGGCATGGTGCCACTCCTTCAAGAAAACAAAGCTCAGAAAACACACAGGCCGCCTTGTCTTCACCCAGAGCCCCTTCCCGTTAGGGAAGATTGCGGCCAAACGGTAGAGGGAGAAAATCAACCGCAATCGGAGATCGGGACCTTCCGAGGAAGGCCGCCGGGACGCAAATCGCAGGGTGACTAGAACGAGAGCACTTCTTAGGAGTCGGGGCTCACATCGCTTCTCACCACTATCGGGTGAATCATACCACGGGGGCGTGGGCCGGGAAAGGGGGGCTGGCGGATTTTTCCCGTGGTAGTCCTTCGTCGGAGTGCCCCCACATTGGGGCCGGCGCCGCAAGAGCCGCAACGGTGCCCCCACAACGCCCATCTGCACCCCTACGCGCCGTAGTCCTCCGCCGGATCGTAGGATTCCGCTATCTCGTCGATGAACTCCGGCCTGAGGTAGGGGATCACGTTCTTGACCTCCTCTAAACGCTCGCAGAGCATCGAGTAGGGCAAGAAGCTGCATAGTGTGTGCAAGGGCTTGTTGCTCGACGCAAAAGTGGGCCGAGAAACTTCCTTGGTGAACTTTTCGTACCGCTCATCCGGTCCGACCAGGTAGAGCTTGATGTCGATGTTGGCCTGCATGTAGAGGAGATCCGACATACGCAACAGGCCCGAGTAGATCGACGTCGTGTGTTCCACCTCGAAGGCTGCCACAAAGGTCTTACCGCTCAGCCAGATGGCGTCCATACGTTCAATCGTTTGGTGCGTGCCCGGTTCGAACTGAACGGGCAAGGAATCGAGGAGGTTGGGTATGTCCTCGATGGACTTGCCATTCCAGGTCCGGCCGCGGTCGTTCCTAGGGGCCCAGACGTTCAGTCCCATGCGAGAGCCGAGGTCCAACAGTCGCCATTGAATCTCCGTGTGCGTCGGTGCGCCCGGCGCGATCGGTTCCGTCTCCTCGTCGTCTTCTGTCGGAATGGCCACCACCGTTTCCACTTCTTCATCGCTCTTGTCATACTTCGTTGGCGAGCCCCGCACCAAACCGGACCATCCTCCCGGTGGCGTATCGGCCGGGAAGAAGGAGACCTTACCCTTGAATTTTGAATTCTTCCATGGGGACCCCGTGCTCGGGCTTGAGCATGACGAACGGCTTGACGGGGAACCGAACCGGAAAAACCTCCTCGGCCCAGATTCGCGACGGATCGTCGAACATCGGACCAGTCACTTCCAGTAGCCCCACCCAGCGTTTCACGCCCGTCATGTAGCACAGGAAGATGTCCCCCGGCCGTATTCTGCTGGCCCGTTTCCGATTGTGCGAGCGAAACCCGCTGATGGTCGCGCCAGCTTTCTGGAATTCGTCCCATGTTGTGCCTGTAAACAGGTCAAGCCAGTAGTTCATGGCCATCACCTCGGCAGCCATACAAAAGGGGGGGAAGCATTGGGAAGCCCCGGGTTGTCGAGCTCCTCGTCACGAAGTCAAGAGTGCGGCCAGGCGGGCGCACAGTCGCTTGAGTCGGTCGGCGTCGATGCGACCGATGACGCCCAAGACGTCTCGAGCATCCGCCGCATAGAGATAACTGAGCCGAATGGCGGAGGCGCGGCGAAGTCCGGAGCCGGCAAAGTCACTGTCTTTCGGGCCGATGGATTCATCCCAGGCGGACTGCAAGTCCTGGAGTTGCGTGCTGATGCCGCAAATGAGGACGTTTTGAAACGGACCCGGCAGCAGGCCCAGCACCAAAGCGGGCCGCAACTTCGGCGGGCCTCCTCCAACCTGCGGCAGCCGAATCAGTACCACGTCGCCCGGTGTCATGGATTGAGCCCCGGGGCGAGGTCGTCAAGGGTGTAATCCGGCTCGTCGGGGCCGTACGCGCCGGCCAGTCGCGTCTGGCCGAACTCCCGCCACGCCTGGCGTTCTTCCTGCCAACTCAGGAACCGGGCATAATCCAACAGCTCGCTGAGCCGAGTCTCGGGAAGCTCCTGGAGAAGCTCCTCCAATGCCTGTCGGGCTGTCATGACGGTCTATCCTCATGCTAGGGAGTGCGTTTGCCTCAGGTTTCCTTCTCCGCTTCCTTGTCCGCCCCAGGCGCCGACGTTTGGACCCGGGCAAAGAACTCCGCAAGCCCCAGACGAAAGCCTGGAAGCACGTCGCCGCCGTCGAGCGTGCCCTGCTGGTCGACCACGGCGACCTGGTCGGGGGCGGTGTAAACCTGAACGCTCCGCACCTTGGGGTCAAGATACCAGACCAGCCGCACCCCCGCCTGGAAATAGTCGCGGAGCTTTCGCTGCATCTCGCCGGGCGTGTTCCCGGCCGAAAGGACTTCCACCGCCAGGTCGGGGGCCACCGCGGGAATCGGCTCCGCCGGCAAGCGGCCATCGGCAAAACGCCCCCAGGCGATGAAGCACACGTCCGGGATGCGGACCTGCCCGGGCAGAACCTTCAGCGTGCCGCCCTCCCCAAGGACGATCCCCAGACGGTGCTTCTCCACAAAGTCCACCAGCACTCGGATCAGAAGGGCCGCCACAAGCGATTCGTAGTATCCCATGGTCTTCTCCACCAGCACTCCGTCGACCAGCTCGCAGATCCGCCCGATCCGCGACTTGGCTTCCAGCACGTCGTTTTCCGTCGCCATGCCCAGTGGCGGGACGGCTCGCACCCGATGGAGCGGGACTCCCCCGAGCTGCTCCAACACGTCCGCGACGGTCCACTCGGCGGGAAACGCCGCGGCGGGAGGCTGGGCCACGGGAGAAGGCTGTGGGGACACCGGAGGGGCCTCTGGGGCCACGCTAGGGGGTTCCTGAACCGTAGTCATTGGCAACAACCTCCTCAACGAATCCCTACTGTAGCGGGGGAATCAAGAGGCCGGGATGCAGGTCTCGAACGCCTTTATTGTACTCGGCCGGCCGGCAACTCGCATCGCCGCCCCTGCTATTGGACCTTTCGGACCACGCCGACCACCACCCCCAGGACCCGGGCGTTCTTCACATAGATCGGCTTCATGGCCGAGTTGGCCGGCTCGAGCCGGATGCGACCCTTCTCCGGGTACCAGCGCTTCAAGGTGGCCTCGTTCTCCTCGGTCAGGGCGACGACGATCTGGCCGCGGCGGGCGGTCGGCTGGCGCTGGACGACCACGAAGTCGCCGTCGGCGATCTGGTCCTCGATCATCGAATCGCCCTCGACCTCCAGGACGATCAGGCTCCTGTTGACCGGATCGAACAACTCGCTGAAATCGATCCGCTCTTTCTGCTCGATCGCCTCGTGGAGCACGCCCGCGGCGATCCGGCCCGCCAGGGGCAAGCCCCGCTCGTCCGGCGATCCCGGGGCCAACTGGATCGCCCGCGACATGTTCGGCTCGCGGTGGATCAGCCCTTTCTTCTCCAGGGCCTTCAGATGGCACATCACGCCGTTAGGCGAGCGGATGCCAAAATGCCCGCCGATCTCCCGCACGGTGGGCCCGTAGCCCCGCTTGCAGATCTTCTCCCGAATGAACTCGTACACGGCCTGCTGCCGTTGGGTCAATTGGTCCCAAGCCTCCATGGCTGTCCCCCTTTGTGCCAAGGTCCTCACGCGCCGAGAACTCCCTTCCTGCCTGGACAATCGTACAATATACGGGTGTACAGAGTCAATGGGAACTCGATTGGGGGGGTTCCAGTAACCCGACCGCAGAAAACGCCCCCCTCCAACCCAGACCGACCTTTGCCCCAACGCGGGATTGTGCGATACTGCGCCATTCCCGGCAAAGCGCCACGGAGGGGACCCCGGTGGGCACGGAGCGGACAATGCGGGTCTTTTTCTCGGTCGGGGAGCCGAGCGGGGACGTCCACGGGGCGAACCTCATCCGCCAGCTTCAGGCCCGGTGCGATCGGCTCGAGGCGGTCGGCTACGGCGGCCCGCGCATGGCCGCCGCCGGGTGCCGGCTTTTCGCCGACCTGACCGCCCTGGCCGTCATGTGGTTCACCCGGGCCGTGCTCCATCTCCCCAAGTTCTGGAACCTGCTTTGGCAGGCCGATCGCTTCTTCCGCGACGAGCGGCCCGACGCCGTGGTGCTGATCGACTACCCCGGGTTCAACTGGTGGATTGCCCGCCGGGCCAGGAAGCGCGGGATTCCGGTGTTCTACTACGTTCCGCCGCAGATTTGGGCGTGGGCGCAGTGGCGCGTCGGGAAGATGCGGCGCCTGGTCGATCACGTGCTCTGCGCGTTGCCGTTCGAGGCGGAGTGGTTGCGCCGGCACGGGTGCAACGCCACGTGGGCCGGCCACCCGTTCTTCGACGAGGTGGGCCGGCAACCGCTCGACGAGGCGTTTCTCGAACGGCTGGGCCAGAAGCCCGGCCCCCTGGTGACGATCCTCCCCGGCTCGCGGACCCAGGAAGTGACGCACAACCTGCCCTGGTTTCTCAAGGCGGCGGGGCTGATTCAAGCCGCGGTGCCGGACGTGCGGTTTGCCATCGCCTCGTTCAATTCGGCCCAGGCCGAGATGGCCCGGCGGCAGGTGGCCGCCGCCGGACTGGACATCGAGGTTCACGTCGGCAAGACTCCGGAGCTGATCCGGCTGGCCGACTGCGCGATGGCCGTTTCCGGATCGGTCTCGCTGGAGCTGTTGGCGGAGACCACGCCCACGGTCGTCCTCTACTTCGTCGGCAGGATGGCGTACTGGGTCCAGGGGTGGTTCCGCAAGGTCAAGTACATCACGCTGGTCAACCTGCTGGCGGCCGAGGAGCTGTTTCCCGCAGACCTGACGCCGTACGACCCCGGCCAGCCGGATGCGCACCGGGTGCTGTTCCCCGAGTACCTCACCTGCGAGGACCGGTCGCCCCAGATGGCCATGCACGTGGTGAAGTGGCTGTCCGACGTGAAGCAGCGGGAGGCCCTGGTGGCCCGGCTCGGTAGGCTGAAGGCCCAGATCGGGCAGCCGGGGGCGTCGGCCCGGGCCGCCGAGTACGTGCTTAGGGCCCTGTCGGCCGGGCCGGCTTCGATCCCCCAGCCCCACTTTGCGCCCGGGACCGGCGGCGCCGCCCCGTCGCTTGCCGAGAGCGGCTCGCAGCCGGCCGCTGCCGGCGGCCCGGCACGAGGGCCGAAGGAGGCCGGATCGTGATCTTTGGGGAGCCGGAGCGGACCGAATGGGACCTGCGTTTCCCGCTGTTCGGAATCCCCGTCCGGGTCCACCCGTTGTTCTGGGTCATGGGGGTGCTGTTGGGCATGAACCGGGCCGACCCCATCCTCTTGATCGTCTGGATCGCGGCCGTGTTCCCGGCCATCCTCATTCACGAGCTCGGCCACGCGCTGGTGATGCGGTCCTTCGGGTTCTATCCCTCGATCGTCCTGTACGGCATGGGGGGTCTGGCCTCCTATGGCCCGGGACGCCTTTATCGTGCCCGGGAGCCGGGCACCTTCGGCCACGTGGCAATCGCCCTGGCCGGCCCGGGTGCCGGCTTCGCCTTGGCCGGCCTGCTCTATGGGGCGCTTCGTGCGGCCGGCTATCCGGTCGACGTGTGGGTCGATCCATTCGTCTTGGTCCACGTCCGCCTGGCCGGGGGCGAGCTGGCCGGGTCGTGGCATCTCGCCGTCCTGGTCAACGACCTTTTCTTTGTCTGCATCTACTGGGGCATCATCAACCTGCTGCCGATCTATCCGCTGGACGGCGGCCAGATCGCCCAGCGGATCCTCGTGCTGGCGAACCCTCGAGGCGGAGTGCGGCTGTCGTTGGTGATCTCGATGGTCACCGCGGGCGTGGTGGCGGTGGTCGGCGTGGTCCAACTGGGCGACTGGTGGACCGGACTGTTCTTCGTCTACCTGGCCGCAAACAGCTACGCCATGCTGAAGTGGGACCGAGGGGAATGGCAGGATTGATGTAAGTCATTGCCGCGGCGCTCGTCGGGGCCGGCAACCCATTCATTGGCCGGCCTTCGGGGCTGGCTGGGCCAGGAGGAAGGTGGCCGTGGCGGTGAAGGTGACCCGCACCGGGCCGGGCTCGCGGGCAATCGCTTCGGTCTCTCCCTCCTCCCCCACCTCCCCCGCATCCGACCCCC
>Ga0315290_10003665_pt1 | contig 11007 bp, 4 predicted proteins | sample YL17G12_0_MG_FD_203627 | JGI IMG/M metagenome (GOLD analysis project Ga0315290, IMG submission 203627) | Sediment microbial communities from Yellowstone Lake, YNP, Wyoming, USA - YL17G12_0 | ecosystem: Environmental > Aquatic > Freshwater > Lake > Sediment | place: USA: Wyoming | collected...
CGACTACCTCGTCGCCGACGGCGGCGAGGAGCTGTGGCGGATCAGCGCCCGCGTGGCCGCGCTGACCAACCTCGACTACGGGGTGTTCATCGCCCAGATCCGCGAGTGCGTCGAGCCCGTCCTCGACGCCTACCGCGACAAGGGCTACCAGGGAATCTCCGCGACCTACACCGGCCTGGTCCCGCTGATCTACCAGGCCCAGAGCTCCATGCTCGACGGGCTGCTCTTGAACTTCGTCGGCGACCTGATCCTCATCGGCATCGCCATCATCTTCCTGCTGCGCAACTTCTCCGCCGGGTTGCTGTTGGCGCTGCCGAGCCTCTTTCCGATGGCCATCGTTTTCGGCGTCATGGGATTCATGGGCATCGTGATCGACGTGGGGACCGTCATGGTCCCGGCCGTAGCCCTGGGCGTGACCGTCGACGACGCCATCCACTTCATGCTCTGGTGCCGCCACGGCGAAGAGCGCGGGATGACCAAGCACCAGGCGATCATGTTCGCCTACGAGGACTGTGCCCGGGCGATCTACCAGAGCTGGGGCGTGATCGGGCTGGGCCTGTTCTCCTTCGCGCTGAGCTCGTTCACGCCCACGCAGCGTTTCGGGTACCTCATGTTCACCATGCTCACGGCCTCGTCGGTGGGCAACCTGGTGATGCTGCCGGCGCTGTTGGCCAGCCCGGCCGGCCGGTTCTTCTGGCTGGGCCGGAAGGCCCGCAAGCACCAGGCCCTTCACGAGCCCCAGGTGCAACAGGATCTGGCCGCCGGGGCGGCCGTCGCCGCGCCGCCGGAGCCGGTCCGGGTCGAGGAGCCGGCCGAGCCCGAGGAGCCCGAGCGCGTGGTCATTCGCATCACGCCGCACACCCTCGGCCCGACGGCGCCCCACGGCGTGCGCGAGCGGCCCCCGCGCCGCGCCTCGCGGCCGGACTCGGGCCGTGGAGCGGCGGGCGGCTGAGGCAATCGGCCATCCGATCGCCGCGAAGCACCCACGGATGCCCCGCCGCAGCGGGCTGCCATGGCCATGCTGGCTCCATCCGGTAAGGCTGGGCATGCCCACGCGAGCGTGGGCATGGCGCCTGGCCGTACGCCGGGGTCATGGAGTGGCATTTTGGACCACCCTTTATGGTGGCTTTGGGCTTCTGATGGCACGCTAGCAGGTATGCGTCAGAATGCGTAAGCCATTCCCGAATCAGCACTTACACCTATGCAGTTGCAGTGACCGCTCGGCACGGTAGGAAAGGGGAGAAAAGACACTTGACAAACGGAGCCTCAGGGACGATACTTCTCATAGTAGACCTCTCCGCGCATTCGTTAAGGCCAACGGCCTTCGCGCGCAGGGGAAAGCCCAGATAGCCGTTGTTTTCCCCGACGAGGTGATGAGCAAGCATCTCTAATTGCGGGGAAACGTAGCGGAGAAGCCGGCTACTGGTTCTTGCCACACAGAATCAGAGTGTAAGACTCCCTATGGCAAATTAGGGAGTCTTTTCTTTTGTGGAGGCTGTGGCATGAATAGCGAAGAGTATCTGGGTGAAGTCCTCCGTGTTCTTCGGGAGAACTTCCGATCCAACGACCCGACCGGCGGAATGCCAGTGGCAACCGTTGCCCATCTTGTGAGGCGGGCGGTTGGCGTCAGCCAAATGTCGGCCGGCTTCTTGAAGTTCAAGGATGCGCTCCAAGTCCTTGAGACGCGCGGAGAGATCCGGACAGCCTCTGACTCAAAAGGCGCGTTGGCCGTCTGGCTACCTTCCTCGGCTTCGCCCATCTCTCCCACTGGGCAGCCGCCGCGAATCTGGCAATCCGGCTCGACTTTTCCACGGCTACGTGGCCAGGTTTGGCTCGCTTTTGTTTCGGAAAGTCCTCCGGGTCGTCGGTTTCTCCATCGGTCGAACGGCGATGTCAGAGTCGGTCTTGCCGAACCGCCTGCGCCCGAAGAGCACTGGATCGAGATAGAGCCAATCGATGGAGCGGCGGAAAGACAGGAAACGCAGGAATTCCTCAAGGAGCACGGGATCGAGGATCCTTCCGTGGTGCAGTCTCTCGATTCATCACGGTGGTACGTGGATTTGCCGGTCGCCCTAGCCAAGCTCAATCCGGCGGCTGCGTCCGAATGGAAGCGCAGTCGCTCAAGTCGGGTGATCGCCATCGTTCAGAACTGGTGTGCCACGAATAACGTTGATCGAAAGTTGGTTCTCGAACACCCTCGAAGCGACTCAACATCTCCCCTTGCGCCGTTCGCCGACCGTGGTGGACTTAAGCAACTCTTGCTGGCGGCGCTCCAGAGAATGACTGCCGAGCAACTTCTTGACTTGCCGATTCCTCCCCGCTACCTGGTGGCAGTCTTGCGCCCAGAACTGATGGACACCTAGCATGTGGAAGACTGCCACCAATGCCACTTCCACATCTGCATCTTCTCCATCCGATGGAAACCTATGCGCCGCACCTTCCAGGCTGGTTAGGTGAAGTCCAGTCCCTGATGCTGGCGGACCCCAATTGGGATGGATGCAGGCCAAGGCGCGTTGCCTATGATAGGCAGGCAGGATTCAATCTTCCCACCGAGGTCGACAGGGTCAGACGAGAACCGGGGCCAGTGATCTTCATTCAAAAAGTCCAAGCGAGGCTGCTTGACCGCTTCCGGCAGCTTGTCCAGCGGCAAGTAGCCGTCTACGCCATTTCCCCCACCTGCTCAAGGGACATCTGGGCGGCCTGCGAGACTGCAAGAGAGGAGTATGAGGACGGCCACCCGCGCATTCCGCTCCGGGAACTCATTGCGTACCTGATTCTTCGCAAACTTGAGAGGCAGGACAAGTGGGGGGGCCTTGCTTTGAACAAATGCTTCTTGAAGTCCGAGGTCCTGCCAAACGGCGGTTTCCCGAAGGGCATTTGTAGTCCCCGAGACATCCAGCAGGTGGCAGACGTACTGCGTAACGCGGGAGTATTGGCGCAGAAGAAGAGCCAGGGTCGAACGAAGTATGCACTCGGAGACAAAGCGGTTGTCCAACCGATCCTCGACAGTAAGTCCTTCGAGGCTTACCCGGGGCTACGAAACTACTTCGACCGCAGCACCACTCATGTGCCTGCCAGACTGCTTGACTACAACGAGGATTGAATGACCACGGCTCGCTCCCTGGGGGAAAGCGATCATCGTAAGAGAGGGAAGGAGAAGGGAGAAAGGAGCCAGTCGCATATACTGGGGACATGGGCCATCTGGGCAGCCTCTCGGCATTCGCTATTCCATCCCAGATTTCTCGGTTTACCCAATACCTGCGACTGTCCGCTTTCTCCCCCCACACCCTCGGCCCGACCACGCCCCACGGCGTGCGCGAGCGGCCCCCGCGCCGCGCCTCGCGGCCGGACTCGAGCCGTGAAGCGGCGGGCGGCTGAGGCAATCGGCCATCCGATCGCCGCGAAGCACCCACGGACACCCGGCCGCCGCCAACGGACGCGGGGGGCCGGGAACCATTTCTGGTCCGGCCCGGAACGGGACTCCTGACAACGCTGTCTGCCGGGAAAACGGTGCGTGACACCTTCTTCGCGTGCGCACGGCGGGATCCCGCTGTTGCGTGCGGGCGGGGCCGGAGTATAATGGCCCTCGTCGAGGGGCATGGACGGGCCGTGGACAAGGCCGCCTGGCGAGGACACGAATCGGTGGAGACGCGCGTGATGAAGCGGACAAGCCAGACCTTAGGTCTCGTCGGACTCTCGGGGGCGCTGGTCGCCGGCATGATCTTCGGCTTGCCGGAGCGTGCCTGGCCGGCCGCGCCCAAGAAGGCGGCGGGGCCTGCGGTGGGGAAGCCGGACGGCGGGCCCGGCCCGTTGCTCAAACGGATGCTCGACGGACCCTTGGCCGCAGTCGACGAGATCGTCTTCGCCGTCCGCGTCCCGGGGCGCGATCACTGGTACGTCACCTTCGGCAACTACGCCGACCATTCCCAAACGCCCCCCCGTGACCTGGGATTCAAGTTCGAGGACGGGGTCTACTGGGGCTACGGCGAAGGCGGGCGCCTCTGCCGGCTGAACCTCCGCACCGGCGACCTCAAGGTGATCCTCGAAGACCCCAAGGGGGGCATCCGCGATCCCCAGGTCCATTACGACGGCAAGAAGATCCTCTTCGCGTACCGCAAGGGCGGCGAGCACCCGTTCCATCTTTACGAGATCAACGTCGACGGCACCGGCCTGAGGCAGCTTACCGACGGCCCGGACGACGACATCGAGCCCACCTACTGCCCCGACGGGAGCATCGTGTTCTGCTCCTCCCGCTGCCGGCGGTTCGTCAATTGCTGGTACACGCGGGTCGCTGCGCTGTACTCCTGCGACGGCGACGGCAAGAACGTCCGCATGCTCTCGAGCAACAACGACCACGACAACACCCCCTGGATGCTCGCCGACGGCCGGGTCGTCTACATGCGCTGGGAGTACGTCGATCGCAGCCAGGTGCATTTCCACCACCTCTGGGCGATGAATCCCGACGGCACCGGCCAGCAGATCTTCTTCGGCAACGAGTTCGGCAACGTCGCCATGCTCGACGCCAAGCCCATCCCCGGCACCCGCAAGGTCGTGGCCTCCTTCTCGCCCGGGCACGGCATGCCGGAGCACCTCGGGCCGGTCACCGTGGTCGATCCCGGGCGCGGGCCCGACGTCCTCGCGTCGGCCAGGCGGATCAGCCCGGAGAAGAACGAGTGGGCAGGCCAGTGGAAAGACCCCTACGCCATCAGCGAAGATTGCTTCCTGGTGGCCCATCCCCGCGGGCTGTTCGTCATGGACGGCGAGGGGGCCAACGAGCTGATCTACCAGTTGCCGCCCGGGGATCGCGGCAGGCTCCATTGCCACGAGCCGCGCCCGCTGGCCGGCAGGCCCCGCGAGCCCGTCATGCCCAGCCGGGTCGACCTCTCCAAGCCCACGGCCCGGGTCGTCCTGGCCGACGTCTACAACGGCCGGAACATGACCGGCGTCGAGCGCGGGGCCATCAAGAAGCTCCTGGTCTTGCAGCAGGTGCCCAAGCCGGTGAATTTCTCGGGCGGGATGGAGCCGCTGACGATCGGCGGCACGTTCACCCTCGCCCAGATCGTCGGCACCGTGCCCGTCGAGCCCGACGGCTCCGCCTTTGCCGAGGTGCCGGCGCTGAAGTCGCTGTTCTTCGTGGCCCTGGACGCCAACGACGTGGCCGTGAAGCGGATGCACAGCTTCACGATCCTCCAGCCGGGCGAGACCCTCGGCTGCGTCGGCTGCCACGAGCAGCGCAACACCACCGCCGAGGTCCGGACCGACGTCATGGCCTTCAAGCGCCGGGCCAGCCCCGTCGAGCCCATCGCCGGCGTGCCCGACGTCCTGGACTTCCCCCGCGACGTCCAGCCCATCCTCGACCGGCACTGCGTCGAGTGCCACCGGCCCGAGCGCTACGACGGCCACGTCGACCTCACCGGCGACAAGACCATGATGTACTCGATGGCCTATTGGGCCATGCAGTCGCGGGGCCTGGTCGTCGACGGGCGCAACCAGCCCTTCGGCAACCGGCCCCCCTACAGCTACGGCAGCGCCACCAGCCGCCTGCTGAAGCTGATGGACGGCAGCCACTACAACGCCAGGCCCTCGCCGCGCGAGCTGAAGACCGTGCGCCTGTGGATCGACTCTAGCGCCACCTACCCGGGCACCTACGCCTCGCTGGGCTGCGGCACCTACCCGGTGTTCGCGCCCGTCGGGCTGTTGAAGGACCGGTGCGGCGCGTGCCACGGGCGCGAGGCCGAGGTGGAAGGGCGCCGGCGCCAGGTGTTCGACTTCCCCAACCACCCCGGATACCGCTACGAGACGGTCTTCAACCTCTCCCGGCCGGAGAAGTCCTACGTGCTCTTGGCGCCCTTGGCCAAAGAAGCCGGCGGGCTGGGCCTGTGCAAGGAGCCGGTCTTCAAGGACGCCCAAGACCCGGTCTACCAGGCCACGCTCCGGTCGATCCGCGACGCGCACGACCGGCTGATGGCCGGCAAACGGTTCGACATGCCGGGCTTTCGCCCCAACGAGCACTACGTCCGCGAGATGCAGCGGTTCGGCATCCTGCCGAAGGACCTTAAGCCGACCGACCCGATCGACTGCTACGCCACCGACCGGGCCTACTGGCAATCGTTCGACTGGCACCCGCAGACGGCAATGCGGACCGACACCGGCGGGCCGTGAGCCGGGGGGAGAAGGGGGAGAGGAACCGCAGATGGACGCAGATGGACGCAGATAAACGCAGATAATCGCAAGGAGGTAGGAGGAAGTAGGGTGGGACGAAGTCCCACCACGAATCGCCGAGGGACGTATTCTGAGGTTCTCTCCCCCCCGTTGCTTCCTTTGCGCCTTGGCGCCTTTGCGAGAGATTTGTCCGGAAATTGCCGCCGGCCTCAGAAACGGTCCATCCCGCAGAGCGACTCGCGTAGATCGGCCACGGCCGGATCGTCGGGCGGGATCCCGTACAGGCCCAGGATCAGGTCGAAGGCCGTGAGGAAGTAGGCCGACTCGTCGCGGAAATCGGCAAAGACGCGGCGCCACAGGAGCGTCGGCAAGGACGATTTCTCGTCGCCGGCGAGCAACAGCGGGACGACCGTCTGCTTGTGCTCCTCCGTGCCGAGCAGGCGGTCGCTGATGACGTCGACTTCCGCCGCCACCACGCTCCCGGTCGTCGACACCTTGTTCTCGTACTTCCGGCGATACAGCGGCGTGCCGACCACGATGACCCGATCGCACTCGGCAATACGGCTGACGAACCGCGGCAGGCTCGCGCCGAACCCGGCGTTGTGCCAGCGGTCCAGGACCACGCCGATCCCGGCCTTCTGGAGGTCGGTGGCCAGCCGGCGCTCGACCCACCGCTCGTGCTCCCGCACGCCCCAGGCGTAGCTGATAAAACACTCCGGGCGCGGCCGCTTGGTGTCCGTCACGTACGCCTGGACCCACAACACGGCCTGCTCGAAGCGCGTGCGCTCCCGTGCGATCCGCCCCTGGGCCTCGACCTGCCGGGCCTCCTGGAGCGACAACTGGATCGGCTCGTCGGCCTTGGGCAGCGCCAGGCGCTGGCCGCACTCGTTGCAGAAGGCGAAATCCTTCTTCTCGCGGAGCCGCTCACGGATCACCGACCGCTCCAGCCCCCGGCCGCACTTCGGACAGGGCACCGGCTCGTAGCGAACGACGGTCAGGCTCCGCCGGGCCAGAAAGCTCTCAAACAGCCCCTGAAACAGCGTGCGCACGGGCCGGCCCGCGTCGGTCGAGAAATAGAGCACAAGATCCAGCTCCCCCTCGCGCTCGGCGGCCTGCCGGAACCCGCAGACCAGCCCGTCGCCCACCTCGTACCGGGCCTGGTTGTGCCACTGGTCCGTCCGGGTGAACGTGTGGGTGTACCCCAACAGCACCACCAGCGACGCATACACGTTCTCCACCGCGCCGGTGACCGTGTACGACACCCCGTCCTCCGTCGGCTTCTCGTCCTCCAGGACCGGCTTCTTGAGGTTGATGAGCTCCGGGAACACCAGGTACGACTGCCCGCCCAGCGGGTCGGTCTCGCGGAACGCCACGTGGTGCTCCAGGAACTGGGCGGCGGCCGAGTCCACCAGGACGTCCCGCTCCTCGGCCGAGAGTTTTTCCAGCTCCCGGAACGGGTACTCCCCGGCCACCAGGCGCCTCTCTTCGAGCGACCCGAGCCCCTTGGGATTGCGCCGAGCCTCCAGCACGAACGACGCCGCCAGGTTGTTCAACAGCTCCGGCGCCAGGAGGACCCGGTCCTCGCCGGCCGAGGTCCGCAGCACCCGGACGTAGCCGTAGTTGGCCAGATGCCCGACGGCGGTCATCATCTCGGCGTCGGTGAAGTGCCACGTTGCGTCGGTCTTCTCCAGCCGGGCGCGGAGTTCCTCCGGCGCGACAATGACGGTCTGCCCCGCGAGATTGGCCTTGAGCCCCAGCACGTAGTCCTTGATCCGCTTGAACGTCGCGGTGGTCACGGTGGTTGTCTTCAGGTCCCACGGGACCTGGTCCTTCATGCGGCGGAGCAGCTCCTCGAGCCCCTCGCCGCTTTGGGCACTGGTGGCCACGTACCGGCCGGAGATCCCCCGCCGCCGGCAAAACGCCTCCAGGTCCTCGGCAGTCAGGGTCGCCGCCCCCCGATCGACCCGTGCCCCCACGAGGATCGTAGCCGGCTCACCCCGTGAGCCGGCCTCCCGATGCGGGAGCGACCGGGCCACTTGGAGCTGCTTGAGCCAGAACTCGACGCCGCGCAAGGGGTCCTGGCTATCGGTCGGGTCGAACAGGACCAGCGCCAGGTCGGCATCGTCGAGGAACAGGGCGTGGATGAGCCGGTAGTCCGGCTGCCCGGCCAGGTCCCAGAGGATGGCCTCGCAGTCGGTCCCGTCGGCCCGGCGCGTGCCCAACTGGCTGAGGACCCAGAACTGCTGCCCGTGGGTCGAGGCATGTTCCTTGAACTCGCCATGGGCCAGTCGCCACCCCAGGCCGGTCTTCCCCACGCCCGCATTGCCCACCAGCACGATCTTCGCCGTGGTATGGTACCGGGCCGGCTCGGCAGGCTTCCGCAGCAGGACGCCCACGTCCAGGTCCCAGACGTGGATGAGGGTGTCGCGGTCGTTCCACTCAGCGTCTGCGTCTGAGCCCGCCGTGGCCAGGAGCGGCAAGCGCGGGTGAAAGGCGATACCCGGCGGCCACGCGAGACCCGCCGGCTCCGGGATCACCGCGACGGGCTCCCACGTGTCGCACCGCCAAAGACGGATGGTGCTGTCATTCAAGCGACCCTTTGACGCAAGCAATTGGCCATCCTTGAAGAAGGCAACACACTTCACCGCATCCGTATGCCCTTCCAAGACGGCGACTTGCCGTCCCTCTCCGCAATCCCAGATGCGGATGGCATTGTCGTACCCTGCGGAGGCGAGGACTTGCCGGTGGTGGTCTGGCGACCAAGCGACATGAACCACGCCGAAGTCGCCGCGATTCGCCTCGAAGGCGTGTACCTGCCGCCAATTGGTGACTTCCCACAGCCGAACCGTTCCGTCGTACGAGCCGGAGGCGAGCCATTTCCCGTCGGGCGACCATGCGAGGCTATGGACAGCGGCGGTGTGCCCGGTGAGGTCGCGGATGATCCGGCCCGACTCGACGTCCCAGAGGCGCATCGTCTTGTCCATGGAAGCCGAAGCCAGGACCTTTCCGTCCGGCGACCACGCCAGGCCCGACACAAACTCCGTGTGCCCTTGGAGTTCCCGTGTCAATCGCCCGGTTGCCCCTTCCCAAAGCCTGACGGCGGTATCGGCCGGTCCGCCTCCGCCGGAAGCCAGGCATCGCCCATCCGGGGACCACGCCACACCTAGCACGCCGTCCGAATGCCCTTCGAGCGTGCGAACGAGAGCCCCGGTTTCGGCGTCCCAGAGGCGAATCGTCGTGTCGCCGGATGGCGACGCAATCACCCGCCCGTCCGGCGACCAGGCAATCCGCCCGATCCAATGAGTATGCCCGCGGAGGGTGTTCCCTAGCGTCACCCCCGGGGGCAGTTCCGGCGCCGGGGTCTTGGCGCTCGGCGGCGCCTGGGGCTCGGGTTTCTTCTTCCTGGCCATGCCGCTATTCGACCGCGCCCGTTAGGGTGCGTCAACCAGGGGGGACAACGGGGAGAGGAACCGCAGATGAACGCAGATGAACGCAGATAATCGCAAGGAGGCAGGAGGTGGGGTCGCACTTCGTCCCACCCCACGGTCTCTCAATTCATCTGCGTTTATCTGCGTTCATCTGCGGTTCCCTTCCCCCCGTTGCTTTCTTTGCGCCTTGGCGCCTTTGCGAGAGATTTCTCCGGAGCGGGTGTCACAGCCCGGACACCGTAAGCGTGCTGGTCCCGCAGGCGGGCTTGGCGTCCGGGCGGGGCACGTGGGTGGGGACGCCCGTGCGGAGGAAAAAGTCCAGGTCGTACTGGTGTTGGCTCTTCACGACGTCTTGCACGCTGCGGCCCTTGTCCATCGTGATGCTGTGCGGCGCCTCCGAGACCGATTGGGCGCGCCACACGGCGGGCCCGGTGCCGACGAGCTCCAGCATGGAGATCTTGTCCGTGACCTGCACTCTCGTGGCCTGCTGCCCGTAATGGCCCGAATAGGTCGCGTTGTAGGTCTCTCCGAGGAGGGTCCGGGCAACGAGCTTCAAAGGCTGGCCCGGGGCCGGACGCAGGCCGCTCTTCTGAAGCCGGGCGAGAAGCGCATCCTCGATCTGGCGGCGCTTGGCCGGATCGGCCTCGATCTGGATGTCGAGGCTCACCGGCGTGCCGGGCCGGATGGCCAGGACCTCGTCGAGGTTGAGGGACGAGGCCGCGCGGCGGGCCACCTCGTCGGGGAGCTGGGTGGCCGCCAGGAACTCGTCGTCGGGTCCCTTGCCGGCGGCGACCCAGCAGAACCAGTTTCCCAGCCTGCCGACGGCGGACTTGAAACGGCGATCGTTCTGATAGTCCCAAAGGACGATCCCCTTGCGCAGGTCGACCAGGTACCTCGCATCCAGCAGAACGTGGTCTGCCGAGGTCCAGAGAAGCCGCCTGTCGTCCAACCGGAAGGGGAGCGGGACATCGAGGGTCGGGTTGCCCGTGGTCATGTCCCAGACGGTCAGGCGATCGCCCTTCCATGCGTCCGACAGCGCGGCCAGCAGCCGGCCGTCGGGCGAGAAGGCCAGGTCGACGCCCGCGGCAAGGAGTTCCAGGCGCCCTGCCAGCGCTGCGGTGGCCGCCACGAAAACCTCCAGGCCGCGGCCGGTGACGGTCGCGACGTACTTGCGTCCGGGGCTCAAAGCCCCGCCCGAGCCCATGAAGGTGGGAACGTCGTAGAGGGCCCTGGCCTTGACGGCGTCCCAGAGGACGAGGTGGTCGTCGCTGGTGTGGGTCAGCACCCGGGTCTTGTCGATCCAGGCACCCCAGAGAACGGTCGCCCCCCGGCCCGCTGCTCCGTAGCCGGGAGGCAGCATGCCGGGCAAGCCCGGGGGGAAGCCTGGGGGCAAGCCCCCGGGGAACCCGCCCGGATA
>Ga0315290_10003675_pt1 | contig 10992 bp, 10 predicted proteins | sample YL17G12_0_MG_FD_203627 | JGI IMG/M metagenome (GOLD analysis project Ga0315290, IMG submission 203627) | Sediment microbial communities from Yellowstone Lake, YNP, Wyoming, USA - YL17G12_0 | ecosystem: Environmental > Aquatic > Freshwater > Lake > Sediment | place: USA: Wyoming | collected...
CCGGAAGGATGCCGGGAATTTTTTCCATCCGCGCCCGGAGGTCTCGCTGGATCTCTTCCTGCTTACGCTTTCTCTCCTTCCGTTCTTTGAGTTTTACGAAGATCCTCCCGTCGCGAACGGTTCCAGTGTCTCCGGCTCCAATGGTGGCATAGGTATGTTGAACCTCGGGTATCTCTTTGAGCGCTGCCTGAATCGCCGTCAACCGGCTCCGGGTCTCTTCGATGGAGGCATCCGGTGCGCTCTTGAAATTCAGCTGGAATTCCCCCTTGTCGAAATATGGGAAAAACTCGTTTTGCAGAAGCGAAAATACACCCAGGCCCCCGAAGAAGGCCGCCGTGGCCAGAATGAGGACGGTCTTGCGGTGATCGAGGGCCCAGCCGATTACTCCCCGGTATCCATCCGCCGTCCGGTCGAACCAGTGATTGAAGTGATCCAGGATCCGCGCCAGAAAGTGCCGTTTCCCTTTGCGCTCAATGTCCGGGTCCACCCAGCGCGAGGAGAGCATGGGGTCCAGAGTGAAAGAAACGAACAGGGAGACCAGGACGGCAAAAGCAACGGTAATACCGAACTGGAAGAAAAACCTCCCGACGATTCCCTTCATGTAGGCCACGGGAACGAACACGGCGATGACGGACATGGTGGTGGCCAGCACGGCTAATCCGATCTCGCTCGTTCCTTCCCGTGCAGCGGTGAAGTGATCCTCCCCCCGCTCGAGGTGGCGCACGATGTTTTCCCGGACTACGATGGCGTCGTCGATCAGCATGCCAATGGCCAGGGACAGGCCCATCAGGGTCATCACGTTCAGGGTCATGCCCAAGAAATTCATGACCGTAAAGGAGGAGATGACCGAAATGGGCAGGGTCAGGCCGGTGATGACCGTGGAGCGCCAGGAATTGAGGAAGCAAAAAACGATAAGGATAGTGAGCAAACCGCCGAGAATCAGGGTTTCTTCCACATCGCGCACGGAGTCCCGGATCATGATCGAAGCATCCCGGACCATCTCGACCGTGGTTCCCGGGGGAAGTTCCTTCTGCAAAACCTCGATCTCCTTCTTCACCCGGTCCACCACGCCCACCGTATTCGCCCCGGACTGTTTGAGGATGTCCAGCCCGATGGCGGGGATGCCATTCACCAGGGCCAGGGACCGCTGTTCTTCGATACCATCATGAATTTGCGCGACTTCGGCCAAGGGAATCGGACGCCCGGCCCTCCGAGCGATTACCATGGTTTTGAACTGTTCGACGGCATCCGGTTTTCCTGAAATCCGCAAAGGGTATTCCGTTCCGCCCCGATTTAACCGGCCGAGTGGGGTGTTCACGTTCTCCGACTGCAAACCGGAGATCACTTCGTCTACCCCCATGCCCAGGGCTTCCAGACGGAGCGGATCGATATTGACATTCACCTCCCGCTTGGACTGGCCGACCAGGTCGACCTTTCCTACGCCGGAGATGTTTTCAAAGCGCCTCTTGACTTTTTTTTCCACCAGGGTCGTCAGGTCCCGCGGGGAGAGTCCTTGCGACCGCACGGCCAGGGAAACGATCGGGAAGGCGGAAAAATCCAGCTTCTGGATAATCGGGTCCTCGATCCCCTGGGGCAGGTTTCCCCGGATGGCTCCGACCTTGGCCCGCACTTCCTGGACGGCATCGTTGATCTTCACCTCCAGATGGAACAGGATCACCACGGTGGAGACACTCTCCCGGGAGGTGGACATGACATGCTTGATGCCGGAGATGGGGTTGACCGCCTCCTCGACGCGCTTGCTCACTTCCCGCTCTACCGTTTCCGGCGAAGAACCGGGGAACTTGGTAACCACGGATACAACGGGGATCTCCACGTCGGGGAACATATCAATGGCCAGCCTCCGGTAGGAAAAGATCCCCAGCGTGACCAAGGCCAGCATCATGACGGTGGCAAAAATCGGCCTCTTGATGGATAGATTGGAAAGAAACATTCTATTTCTCCCCGTTGATACGGGTAACGTTCACTTTGTTGCCATCTTTTACGTTAAACCCACCCCGCGTAATGACCTGCTGCCCGGGGGTTAAACCAGAAGGAATCTCCACTCGGTCTCCCGCAATATTTCCGGTACGGACGGTCTGGCGACGGGCAGTGTCCCCATCTACCACAAAGACCTCCGCCTTCTTAGCCGGTACGTCCCAGGTTAGAAGGGCCGTCTGGGGCACCTTCAGCACACCAGCGCGGGTGCCGGTCATGATCCGGCCTTTCGCAAAAAGCCCGCCTTTCAGCTGTTCGTCCACGTTTTGAACCTCAGCGACCACCTTCACCGAACGGTCGGCCTCGTTCACCGCGGGGTTGATAAACTTGACCTTCCCGGAGAAAGTCTTTCCCGGAAGGGCATCCGTGGAGAAGGTCAAGGGCTGGCCCACGTGGACCGATCCCATCTCGCCAGAAGGAACGTTCACGGTCAGGTCCAGGATACTGTTGTCGACAATCCGGAACATCGGTTTGGCGCCCATCTCTCCCACAAAGTCCCCGACGTTGACATTGCGCAGGGATACCACGCCGTCCATCGGCGAACGAATTATCCCCTTGGAAAGGCGGGTCTGGGTGTAGCGGACCTCCTCCTCCGCGGCCTTTATCTGCGCCGTGGCAGTGGCGATCCGGGCTGCGGCCGCTTCCTTCTCGGTGAGTCCGTCATCCAGAGCCTGCTGCGTTACCAGCCCTGCTTCTTTCAGTTTTAGCAGGCGCTCGTACTCCCGGTTGGCCCGATTGGCGGCTACCTCGGCTTGCAGAAGGTTGGCCTTGGCCACATCGACCGCCATCTGGGCTTTGCTGAGAACCAGATCTGCTTCTCGCGCGTCCAGCCGGGCCAGGGGAGTGCCCTTGGCTACCCGGACCCACTCCGTCACGTATACCTCGGCGACGATTCCGGTGTATTCAGACTTCATATCCGTTCCGAATTTGGCCGAGAGCGACCCCACCACGTCAATCCCCTCCGAGACGGTCGAAGCGGCAACTTTGAATACTTCCACCGCAACCGGGGGTTTCCCGACTTTTTCAATTTTCTTGGGGTCTTCCCCCGTCGTCGATGAGCATCCCAAAGTGATGATCCAAAAGCCGATCAGCGTGAATCTGATTAGGCATCCTCTTTTCATTCCTGTTCTCCCGCCTTATTTCTTTCTTTTTTGGAAAGTCCTTGAAAGATGAGATTCAAAACTCTGGCGAGACCCTCAGGGCCCAGGCCCATTTCCGGGTGGCCAAGCTGTACTTCCATGACCACGTTGACCGCCCCCAGAATGGCCCAGGTTATATCCTCCGCGTCCCCTTTGCGGAGCTCTCCCTTCCGGATCCCTTCTTCCACCAACCGGCGGATGGCTTCCTGAAACTTCAGGTGGTAGGCGTCAAAATCGAAAAAGGGGGCTCCTTGATGCGGCCCGTAATAGATCGCGTACATGACCCGTACGGCCTCGATGTTCTCCATAAAAAGGGAGAAGGCTCGATCACAGAAGCGCAGCAACTTTTCCCGGGTGCTTCCCTTTTGCCCTCGGGAAAAATCGAGAAGATAATCGACATTGCTGAAAGTCAGCCGCATGAGCTCGAGGTAGATTCCCTCCTTATTCGCAAAATAATAATAGAGGACGGGCTTCGTAACCCGGGCCGAGTCCACGATCTCGCGTACGGTCGTAGCGGCATAGCCTTTGCGGGCGAACAAATCCGTGGCCGCCGCCAGCAGGCGCTGGCGAACCGGTTCCTTCGGCGATTTGTCTTTGATCTCCCTTTTATTCACCTCTCCACCTTATCGGTCTGGATGGAAACTTACTTAACGGTAAGTATACAATTCCGGAGAACCTCTGTCAATAGAAATTTATGGGGAATGATGACCGAAAGGATTTCCGGCCGGGGAGAGGATTTTGGGAGGGCCGGGGAGCGAAATCGTCACAGGCAATGAAAGCAGCCCGGCCCCTATTTTCCCCGGTTAGAGAGAGGATAAAAGAGCGCACGCCTTTCCGGGAGATTGGGCGTTGGCTCATTGCTCAACCATCCCTCCCTGAGGAGGGCTTAGCAGAGAGGCTTTACGCGACCTTCTCCATCCACCCGTATGGATCCTTAATTTTACCGTACTGGATGCCCAGGATATGGTCGTAAAGCTTCTGGGAGAGGGGACCCACTTTTCCTCCGCCGATGACATAGCTTTTTCCCTGGTGCGCCAGCTTGCCCACGGGCGAGATGACGGCCGCCGTACCCGTGGCGAAGGCCTCCTTCAACTTTCCGGATTCCAGGGCAGAGATCACCTCATCCAGGCTGATCATCCGTTCGGAAACTTTGAGTTCCAGGTTCCGGGCGATGTGCAGCACCGAATCACGGGTCACTCCCGGCAGGATGGTGCCGTGCAGGGGAGGGGTAACCAGCTCTCCGTCGAGATAAAAGAAGATGTTACTCGTGCCCACCTCTTCGGCATATTTTCGCTCGACGGCGTCCAGCCAGAGCACCTGGGTATATCCCAGCTCGTGGGCTTCCTCCTGGGCCAGGAGGCTGGCGGCATAGTTGGCCAGGGTCTTGGCTTCCCCCAGTCCGCCGCGCGCGGCCCGAATGTATTTCTCCGTCACGTAGATATCTACCGGGTTGAAGCCCTGAGGGTAATATGCTCCCACGGGCCCCAGCATGATGTAAAAAAGGAACTTTTTGGAGATCTGCACTCCCAGCGCCGCTTCGGTAGCGATCAGGTTGGGGCGGATGTAAAGAGAGGTTCTTGGGGCGGAGGGAACCCAGTCTTTCTCCAGGCGAATCAACTGCCGGGTGGCCTCCAGGGCAAAATTGACGTCGAACTCGGGTATGCAGAGTCGCTGGGCCGACCGGTTCAGGCGTTCATAGTTCATCCGGGGGCGGAAGAGGTAGATATCGCCGTTACTCCAGCGGTAGGCTTTTAGACCTTCAAAGGCTTCCTGCCCGTAATGCAGGACCAGAGCTCCGGGGTCCAGGGCAAGGGGCCGGTACGGTTCGATCCGTGGATGATGCCATCCCTGAGTTTGGTCATAGTCCATCAGGAAAAGATAATCCGTGAAAATCTTTCCGAAGCCGAGCTCCGTCCCGGATGCGGGTTTTTTCTTGAGTTCCTTGGGTGAAGCCTTGGTAATGGAAATTTCATCCATAAAAAAATCTCCCTTTCAGGATTAGTCGAATCTCAAAGAATTTATATAACATAAACACCCTCGGAAAGGAAGCAAGAAAAGGATGGTGTTTATATTTCCGATTCCCCCCTTGCAAAGAGTAATATAAGCTTGATATATTTGACTGAATTTCCATCGTTTCAATCGGTCCGGCCCGTTTATGCGGGTCCGACCTGCATATCGAGAGGGGAGACCGAAATATGTCTGACACGACTTTCACCTTCACCAGTCCGGACAAGGTTGAGATCTTTGTTCGTAAGTGGGCCTCTCTCGGCGGCATGCCGAAGGGAGCGGTGCAAATCGCTCATGGCGCTGCGGAACATAGCCAGCGGTACGAGCGGTTGGCCCAATTTCTCAATGCCGGTGGCTATGTGGTTTATGCCAATGATCATCGGGGTCATGGTCGGACGGCCCTGCGGTCGGGCAAACTGGGCGTAGCCGGAGCCGATGCCTGGAACGGTTTCGTCAAAGATGCCGGACAGCTGACCGACATCGTCAGACGGGATTATCCGATTTCGCCCATCTTTTTTTTCGGGCACAGCATGGGCTCTCTGATCGCGCAGGATTGTATGGCCCGCTGGGGGGCAGAATTTACGGGGGTTATATTGTGCGGCACTACGGGTTTCTTGCCCGGCTTAGATGCGCTGGTATCACACATGGGGCAGGCTGCCCAGACCGCCGCGGATGAACCGTCAACCGTTTTTGGCCAGATTTTTGCCTCCTTCAACGCACCTTTCGCGCCCGGCAAGACGGCGTTTGAATGGCTCAGCCGCGATGAATCAGAAGTTCAGAAATACGTGACGGACCCACTGTGCGGCTTTCTGTTTAGCAATGGGTTGGCCTATGAGTTTCTCAAAGGCCTTCGTGAACTCTGGAAACCGGAGAAGGAAGCCCGTATACCTAAAAGCCTGCCGATCCTGGTCATTTCCGGCGCTAAAGACCCGGTGGGGGGCAACACGCTGGGGATTACTCCATTGCTGGAGCGCTATAAATCCATGGGCATGCAAAATCTAACCCGCAAGTTCTACCCGGACGCGCGTCACGAAATCTTAAATGAAACCAACCGGGACGAAGTCCAGCGAGATATACTCTCTTGGTTGAACAAGTGGTGTTGACACCGACGTCAGTGTGTTCAAATCAGCCCGTGGCCCATCACTACTTGCCGCCGATGCTTCGTCAGAAAATCGGATAATGTCAAAAAAGTTATGAAAAATGGCTCTGGAGAATAGGGAAGGACAAGGGAAACCCTCCCCCTTGAGGGGGGAGGGAAAGGGTGGGGGTGAAAGACTACCCGAGATGCCGTTCTTACCCCTCACTCTAACCCTCTCCCCCAAGGGGAGAGGGGAGGTAATTTTTGACAATACCGAAAATCGAAAGGAGAGGATTGAATATGAAAATATTGGCATTAAACGGTAGCTTCAGAAAAAACGGGAACACTGAAATTCTTCTGAAACAGGCATTGATGGGGGCTGAATCGGAGGGGGCGAAGGTGGAGATCCTGAGGCTTACCGATTACAGAATTGGACCGTGTCGGGGCTGTGGGCTTTGTCTGTTCAGAGAAAATGTTTGCCAGGTACAAGACGATGATGTCCGTTTCATATTTTCGAAAGTGGATGAGTGCGACGGGATGATTTTGGGTGCTCCCTGTTATTTCCTAGAATTGACCGCAGTGATCAAGCAACTTATCGACCGGTGCTGGATTCTGGGACATAAGATTGAAAAGGTCAGGAAGCCTGCTGCGGTCATCGTCCCTTATGCTACACGCGGGTGGATTCCGTATGTTTCTGTTCATTCCAACCTCCTCCTGAACCTCATGGGGCTGTCGAAAATTGATGAGATTACCATTTGTACCCAAGGGATATCCGAGGTTGTCTTGGATCAGGAGGCGATGGATTCGGCTTATCATTTGGGGAAAGAAACAGCCGGTGCCATAAGGAAAAAGGACTTTACTTATCAAGGTGAAGTGGGCATATGTCCTTCCTGTCATGATCGGCTTGTGCGGATATTAAAAGACAATGAAACCATTGAATGCCCTACGTGCGGCGTGAGGGGAAATCTGAGTATTGTGAATGGGAAAATCAGCGTCCAATTTGAAGAAAAGGCCTGGGCGGACAACCGGTTCAGAGCAGACGTGCAGTATAATCACTTTACCTATCATATTGCGCCGTCCAAAGACTATTTCTTGAGAACAAAAGAGGAGAGAAAAATTAAAACACAGAAGTATCAGAATTATCTAAAGACGTAGGGAGATTATATCATGACCAAATATTTCGCGAAATTACGGTACTACCCGGGGGACCCTTTAGAAGGGATAAGAGAGAAAGATTTGAAAAGCTTTGAAAGGGAATACGGGGTAAATATCTCTTACGAGAAGATCGAGAATAGAGAAATGAAAGATGGCCTGCTTATGGAGAAAACCCTGGATAAGCGTATAGAAGATATTTCCCAGGAAGTCATTACCCTGTCTTCGGATCCGGAAGATAACTTTTCAAAATGTATTATCGCCCTATATAAAAAATACAGGTGCCCCCGTACTGCGTATAGTCTGATGGGTAGCAATGATGCGGGGCAAAAAGTTGCAAAAGAATTAATGAATATACACGGCGGGTGGTAATTCCAAAACTTGGTTCCCGGGAGAATTCTTGTCGTCTTCCGGCTGAAAAAGTCGTTTTCGATCTTAGCATGTCATTCCTGCGGAAGCAGAGCCTGCCCCGTACCGGATACGGGGAATCCAGTCTTTTCAATGTACCCTGGACTCCCGCTTTCGCGGGAGTGACGATCTATTGGAGTTTTTCCGCAACCTGTTACACCTCGTTTTCCAGGAACATTTCCTGCGTTGCCTCCTCACCCGGTTGCAGCCGGATAAAATCTTTATCCCAAGGTCCCCGAAGCATCTTCTTGAAAAAGGCGAGGGAGCCTTTGATTTCTTCGTACTTTAGATTAAAAAATCGGGCATTCTCCAGGGCATGCTTTCGGTGGGCTTCAGAAATACCGAGTTCCGTCTCTACCAGGGCAATCCGCGTATAATTCTTTAGTTCTTCTCTGATTACCCATTCGGCCGTCTCCTTCGGATAACGCCGGCAGTACTCTTCATAAACCCCGAGGGGTGATTTTCCCTCTTCGATCCACCCCTTGGTCAGGTAGTAGGTTCCTGGCTCTTTCCGGTGCTCCTCCATATACCTTTCCGGTGATCCCAGGAACATGGCGATGCAGTCATGGACCCGGGGGATGACAATGGGATGGCGGTTCGCCTTAATCCCTAAGGCCCCATTGCTGCACAACCCATAGCCCAAGATGATGGCATCTCCATCCCACTGCCCCGCCTTATTGATTTCATCTTGAATCGCCGGCTTCATTTTTTCCGGAGTCCGATGAAGGGATTGTTCCAGGAAGACGAAGGAGGTTCCTTCTGTTTGAAACAGGAGAAGTTCATTTTTCATAATGCTGCAGGTGATAACGAGGTATTTCATTGAAGATACAGCCCCCAAATTTCAATCGGTTAGCTTGGTCCAACCCGAATAACAATAAAAAGTTTTACTATACACAACATCATTATTTCTTGCCTATGATGGTCCAAAATAGTAGGGGCGGGCTTTATGCCCGCCCGTAATCCTTAAATTCGTTTCCCTCTCCCCTCGCGGGAGAGGGCTAGGGTGAGGGGGATTCGAGTACCCAAGGCTTCACTTACCCTCACCCCACCCCTCTCCCATCAAGGGAGAGGGAGTCTATTGTCAAAATACTTGTTGCGTCTGTATCCGATCGGTACTCTCACCAATATATCATGTTTCCCGTCGTTTTGTGTCCAAAACTTGGCATGAATAAGCCAATAATCTGCTTGACAGAATTATCCGCCTTGCTATCATTCCATTAAATGTTCCTTCTTCATGCCTGCTGGAACGATGATTGGCCGCATCCTGATGGTGGAGCGGGTTGCCGACCCCCCGAACGGATGATGAAAAAAAATGATATGTCTCCAGAATTTCCGGAGTGAAAGGATAGAAAGATAAATAGTCTGCACATTCGCGATGCGCGCTACAGCGACCGTGACGCGATCCGGGATCTGCCCCTGTCAGCCTACCAGGAGTACGCACCTCTTATGCCGTCACATTGGGAGGACTACCGGCAGGCAATTTTGGCCACGCTCGCAGAGGTGAAACCAGCCCAGCAGATCGTCGCTGAGCGGGACATCATATTAAACAAAAGCCAAGAATTCCAGGGAGAACTATATAGATGGGTGATAATATTTGTCCGTGGTGGCTGGCATACGCATTTGACAATCCCTTCCGTCGCCTTTTTCATAGCCCCGAGAAGATTCTCAGACCATATGTAGCCGAAGGTATGACAGTCTTAGATGTCGGCTGTGGGATGGGGTTCTTTTCCATAGGCCTTGCTAAGCTTGTCGGAAGTAATGGGTGTGTCATTGCTGTTGATGTCCAGCAAAAGATGCTAAATGTAGTAAGAAGGCGTACTGAGAACGATGGGATTTCAGATCGAATCCGCATTCATAGATGTGAATCCAATAAACTTGGAGTTGAGTTTACGGTTGATTTCATCCTGGCGTTTTGGATGGTGCACGAAGCTCCTGATACAAATATGTTCTTTCATCAGATTTGTTCATGCCTCAAACCAAATGGCAAAATCCTTATTGCCGAGCCCAGGTTTCATGTTTCATCAAAGCGCTTCCAAGAGATTCTCGTTTCAGCGCAAGAGTCAAGCCTGAATCCTTCTGAGACTCCATGCATAAGGTTTAGCAGGTCTGCAGTTCTGAAAAAGGATTCATTGTAAGATTCTTCTGAAGGGATTTGTGTATTGAACATAATTAAGAAGTTGGCCAACGGCATCGCAAAAACTAAGTTTGCGAGCAAAGCCATTAACGAACACGCCGATCTAAATGTTTTTAAAGAGAAGCCGTCCGTAAAGGTTATTTTGGGTGTTTTTCTAATGGTCATGAGTTACATTATTGGCTGGCCTATGATAGGGTTATTCGGAGCTTTATCTCTGTACTGGAAGGAACCCCTGATGGTTATTGTAGGAGGTCCTCTCTTATTTGTCGTGGCACACTTAACTTTCTTAGCGGGCGTGTATCTAGCCGGAGGCAAATATCTCACGGTATTTTTTAGATGGGCGACAAGGGTTATGCTTGAAAAACTAATGTGAATTAAGATTTATCTCCAAGCAGGAGTCCTCCCCCAAGGATCTTTTTGCCCTTTTCGAGCTCAAGCAGCGCCTCAAAACTCGGTAGGATAGTCTTCTCCAAGATATGAACAGCCTCTTCCGGGGAAGAGAACCCCGGTGCCTCCGATGCAGTCACAAGATATCTCATCGTATTTCCCTCCTTTTTGGAAAAATTCGACATGCCCATGCTTTATTTAAATTCGGAAGATTGCGAAAAGGCTGCGCTCAAGGAATTGGAGAAGATCGGCAAATTAGTGCAGAAATTGGGGTTGCAGAATAAGTAAGTAACTCTTTTGGGTGAAATAGGCCCGAGGTGAATCGCGGGAAAGGAGGCACTCTACCGCCCTGTTGCCTCACGACACCAGGAACCTCGGGACTATTCTGCCACTTGATTATCAAACCCCTACAGCAACCAAAACTCCCCCGGGCGCAAAGCGGAAAGATAAATGCTGGCTCTTCGATTTGGGGATCTACGGTCGGATTCAGAATTTATACCCCCAGTGTAAAATTCCCTCCCGTCTTGGTGCATCATGACATTTCCCTTCACACCAAACGCTCTTTAGTGAGGCCTTGATCTTGTCCTTAAGTTCAGGGGTGATTTCACAAATATTATGAGCCCCACAAGCATGCTCGCCGGCCAGCCTCATTACCTCATCTTCTTTTTCAGAGCGGACCATAAAATCACAAT
>Ga0315290_10003677_pt1 | contig 10988 bp, 10 predicted proteins | sample YL17G12_0_MG_FD_203627 | JGI IMG/M metagenome (GOLD analysis project Ga0315290, IMG submission 203627) | Sediment microbial communities from Yellowstone Lake, YNP, Wyoming, USA - YL17G12_0 | ecosystem: Environmental > Aquatic > Freshwater > Lake > Sediment | place: USA: Wyoming | collected...
CGCCCCAGCGCGTTGCCCACGTCATCTTCTCGACTTCCTCGTTGATCGACGAGGACACGGCGGAGTTGCCGATGTTGGCGTTGATCTTCACCAGGAAATTGCGGCCGATGATCATCGGCTCGGATTCCGGGTGGTTGATGTTGCAGGGAATGATCGCGCGGCCGCGCGCGACTTCGTCACGGACGAACTCCGGCGTGACGATCGTCGGGATCGCGGCGCCGAAACTTTGCCCCGGATGCTGCCGCGTGACGATCTCGGGCAGCGTCCGCAGCATCTCCTCCCTTTGCAGATTCTCGCGGATCGCGATGAACTCCATCTCCGGCGTCACGAGGCCGCGGCGCGCGTAGTGCATCTGCGTGACGTTGGCGCCCGTGCCGTTGACAACAGCGGCGCGGCGCGGCTTCCGGTCGAGCTCGAAGCGCAATCCGGCGAGCTCGGGATCGGCAAGCCGCGTGCGGCCGTACGCCGAGGTCGGTCCATCGAGCGGAACGGTATCGCCGCGCTCGGCGATCCACGGCGCGCGCAGCGCCGGCAGGCCACGGCGGATGTCGATCTTCGCGGCGGGATCCGTGTACGGCCCCGACGTGTCGTAGACAACGATCGGCGGATTCCGCTCGGCGCCCATCGAGGCCGGAGTGTCCGACTGCGCGATCTCGCGCATCGGCACGCGGATGTCGGCGCGCCTGCCCTCGACGTGGATCTTGCGCGAGTTTGGCAGCGGCGCGACGGCCGCGCTGTCCACGAGCGCATCGCGCGCGTAGAACTTGTCGTTGGCGTTCATGGAGGCTCCTCGGCCGTGAAGCGGCGCGGGGAGCGAAGGAACAGGCTACGCTTCCCTGCGCCGGCATTATCCGCACAGGTACCAAGGGTTTGATCTCACCCGTCGGAAATGCTCCGGACAGGACCCCTAGCGTCGGAGGGAACGTTACGCCAAAGTTGAACGGCGGGCAAGCGCGCCCAGCCGCGTTTGCGGCGTGGAGGCCTCTGGCGCGTCCAGGCGCGAACCGGAGTTCGCGCGTCGGGCGCGCGCAAACTTTCTTCCAATTTCCGCAGGTCTATAATCAGGTTCCCCGGTCGATGGAAGTCGCCGAAACCCCGTCTGCGGATCGTGCCGCAGCCCGGATAGGTCAGGGAACCTCCGCAAGACTCCCGCGCGTGACCCATGCAGAGGTTTCAGAGGCCCCGCCGATTCGCCGGGGCGCCCGCCGGCGCCGCTGGTTCCAACCTTCGATGAATGCTCAACGCAGCCTGGCGATAAATGCGGCAGCCGATTGGTTCGACGGTGGCGGGTTGCTCGACGATTTGCGGCGGCGTGTCGCATTCCGCACCGAAAGCCAGCATCGGGAACGCGCCCCGGAGCTCGCGCGCTATCTGACCGAAGAGATCGGCCCGGCGGTCGGGCGCCTGGGTTTTCGCTGGACCCTCTGGGAGAATCCCGCTGCCGGCGCGCCGCCGATGTTCTTCGCCGAGCGGATCGAGGATCCGTCGCTGCCGACGATGCTGACGTATGGTCATGGCGACGTCGTCGCGGGCCACGACGACCAGTGGACCGGCGGCCGCTCGCCGTGGGACGTGTCGGAGTCGGACGGGCGCTGGTACGGACGCGGCACCGCCGACAACAAGGGCCAGCACACGATCAATCTCGCGGCGCTCGGCTGCGTGGTCGCGGCCCGCGGCCGACTGGGTTTCAACGCGAAGCTCCTGCTCGAAATGGGCGAGGAGGTGGGCTCACCGGGACTGCGGCAGCTATGCGAAGCGCGCGCGGAGTCGCTCTCCGCCGACGTGCTGATCGCGTCCGACGGCCCGCGCCTCCGCTCCGATCGGCCGACGATCTTCCTGGGTTCGCGCGGCGCGTTCAACTTCGATCTCGTCGTCGACCTGCGCGAGGGCGCGCATCACTCCGGAAACTGGGGCGGGCTGCTCGCGAATCCGGGCACGATGCTCGCGAATGCGATCGCGTCGATGGTCGATGCGCGCGGCCGCATTCTCGTCGACGCGTTGCGACCGGCGCCGATCCCCGCTTCGGTGCGGCGTGCGCTGGCGGAGATCGAGCCGGGCGAACCGGACGGCCCCGCGATCGACGAAAACTGGGGCGAGCCGCAGCTGTCGCCCGCCGAACGCGTGTTCGGCTGGAACGCGCTCGAAGTGCTCGCGTTTCGCACCGGCAATCCCGACCGGCCCGTCAACGCGATTCCGCCGCGCGCGAGCGCGCATCTGCAGGTCCGGTTTGTCGTGGGTTGCGACTCGCGCCATTTCATCCCCGCGATTCGCACGCATCTGGATCTGCGCGGCTTCGCGAAGGTCGAGATTCGTCCGGGCGATTCGGAGCCGATGGCGGCAACGCGCCTCGACCCGGACCATCCATGGGTGCGGTGGGCGGTGGAGTCGATCGCGGCGACTTCGGGCCTGCGCCCCGCGATCCTGCCCAATCTCGGCGGTTCGCTGCCCAACGATTGTTTCGCGGACGTGCTGCGGTTGCCGACGATCTGGGTGCCGCACTCCTACCCCGCATGCTCGCAACACGCACCCGACGAACACATGCTGGCGGCCGTCGCCCGCGAGGGCCTCATGATCATGACCGGCTTGTTCTGGGATCTGGGAGATCCCGGTTGCACGCCAGTCCGGCCAAAGTGATTCGCGCGGCCGATATTCGCAATCTGCGAAACGCCCATATCCGCAATCTGCGAAACGCCGATGCGCCTGAGCGGCGCACCGTCGCGGGACGCGGGCTGCGGATTTCGCTACAATTCCCGGTGCTGCGGGTGTAGCTCAATGGTAGAGCAGAAGCTTCCCAAGCTTACGACGAGGGTTCGATTCCCTTCACCCGCTCCAGCAAGAGCGGCCCCGCAAGGGCCGTTCGCGTGTTTCGGACGGAAGCGATGAAAGCCCTCGCGAAAGCGCCTTACCGGGCTTTCCCCGCCTGCCAGCGGTCGAGCTTCGCGCGGGCGCCGTTGGTCGCCGGATCCATCTCCTGCGCATGCCGGGCGGTCTTCGCGGTCAGCTCGATCACATAGCCGTTGGGGTCGCGGAAGTAGATCGAGTGAATGAAGCCGTGGTCGATGATGCCGCGCGTCTCCATGCCGCGCGCCTTTCCTTGCGCGAACATCTGCTGCAAGGCGCGCTCGTCGACTTCGAGCGCGATGTGGAGGTCGTAGTCGTGCCGCGCCTTGAACTCGAACGGCGAGTCCGGCGCCTCGAAGAAGGCGAGGTAGGACCCATCGTCCATCCGGTAGAACGTGTGCAGGACCTTCGTCTCTCGACCCGTCTTGGTCTCGTTGATCGCGAGCGTTCCGGCGAGAGGGAGGCCGAGGAAGTCCTCGTAGAAACGGCGGGTCTCCTCGGAGTCGCGACAGCGATACGCGTTGTGATGCAGTCCCTTGATCATCGCCGATGCTTTCCTGGTGGCGGGAGGCCGCCGGCCCGCGCCGCGGATCCTTGGCTCGCGGAGTCCCCCGGGTCTTGGCGTCGTCGGGCCGCCGGCGCCAGCTCGCATCAGACGGCCTCGAACTCCTTGTCCTTGTACGCGCCGACCATGCCGTAGAACACTTCATTGGTCTTCGCCCAGTTGGGCCGCGCCTTCATGGCGCCGTACCAGCGCGCGAGGTTCGGGTACGGCGCGAGGTTACAGTGGATGAGCTCGGTGAGCGACAGCATTCCCGCGCCAAGGTAGTCGGCGATCGTGATGTCGTCGCCGCACAGGTATTTCTTGCCCGAGCCCAACAGGTGCGTGTCCAGAACACTCAGCCAGAATTTGGTCTTCTCCTGGCCCCAGCGGACGGTTCCGGCGTGCGCTTCGTCGCTCTGCCGCTTGTGATGCGGAAAGACCTGCGGGTAGACGAGCCCGTACCCGAAATCGCGGTAAAAGCCTGTGTTGAGCCAGTCCATCATCTCGTTCACACGCGCACGTTTCTGCAGGGCTTTCGGATACGCGGGAGAGTCGGCCTTGTCGGCGAGATACTTGAGGATCGCCGAACTCTCGGTCAGGCGAAAATCACCGTCTTCGAGCACCGGGACGAGCCGGCTCGGGTTGATCGCGCCGTAGGGCTCCTTCATGTGCTCGCCGGTCATCAGATCGACCACCTGCAAATCGAGGGCGATGCCGTTGTCGGCGGCGAACAGGACGACGGGCCGGCTGACGGTGGATACGGGATGGTAGTAGAGCTTCATCGGGGGTCTCCTGGGGGCGCGCACGCCAGGACGGTGCGCGGGATGGTGGGTCGACGGGCGGTTCGTCGCGACTACGTCTTCGCGTGCCGATCAGTGTACTCGACGAGGCGCCGGCGCGAAATCCGCCGGAGGCCACCCGCAGCGCTATTCGATCCGTATCGCGGTCGATCCCGGAAGGCGCTCGACGCAGCGCGGCCCCATGAGCTGCAAGGGCGTGTAGTAGCCGCCCGGGTGTACGCGTCCGAGGAGGTCGTCCACCGCCATCAGGACGCCGTCGGCGGTGAGCCGGTATCCGTTGCTCGTCACGAGGCGCGCGGCGAGGACGCGATGTACGTCTCGATGTCGGGAATGCCGGTCGTGTAGTAAGCGGTCGCGACATCGCCCCAGGGGATCGCCATCGCAAACCGCACCCCCGAGCCGAAATCGATCTGGCGGGTGCGACTTCCGAGCGGCACGGTGACGATCCGTCCGTTCTCGCGCACGCGGCCCCGCGAACGCAATCCCCCGATCGACGTTCGAGCCGTGCCGGGACTCATGTCCTTCAGGCCCTGGAAGCCGAGCGCCAGATGCGTCGCATCGGGCAACGCTTCCTTCAGGCACGCGGCAACACAATCGGTCGGGATCACATCGAACCCGACACCGGGACGCAATACGATCCCCGCCTGTCGCGCCGATGCGTGCTGGCGGTGGGCATTGACGAACACGTCGATCTCGCCGGTGATGTCGGAATAGTGGGTGCGCGCGGCCAGCGCGGCGACCGGTCCCGGGCTCCGGCCCGCGAGGATCGGCGTCTTTCCCTGCCGCTTCGCTTCGCGCGCCACGAGTCGCCCCGTATAGCCATTCGCGCCGTAGATCGTCCAGGCGATTCGGTCGGGCAATCGGGATCCTTCGCGTGCGTGGGGGTGCTTCGATATCTCCGCGTTTCTATTTTACGCGCGCATCGGCGTCGATTCGCCGATTGCACTAAAATGGCCGGGCACGCGCGGTTCGCCGGACCGTCGGGTGACCAAAGGCCCCGATGCGTCCGCATGCCCACGTGCCGCTGTCCGCGATCCTGCTGATCTCCGGGTCGGTGCTCTGCTTCACGATCCTCGACGCCATCGTCAAATCTCTTACGCAGCGCTACCCGGTCCCGCTGCTCGTGTGGGCGCGATACGCGATGCAGGCGCTGATCATGGCCGCGTGGCTGCTGCCGCAGATGGGAACGGCGCTGATGCGGACGCGGCGACTCCGGTTGCAGCTTGCCCGCGGCGCGATCCTGCCGTTGTCGTCGCTGTGCTTCTTCAGCGCACTCAGATACCTGCCGCTTGCCGAGGCGACCGCGATCAACTACACGACACCGGTGCTGGTCATGATCCTTGCAGCGGTCTTTCTCGGCGAACGGCTGACGCCCCCCCGGATAGCACTGGTGATTGCGGGCATCGCGGGGATGCTCATCATCGTGCGGCCGGGTTCCGAGGTCTTCCAGGGAGCGGCGCTGCTGGGGTTCGCCGCCGCCGTGTTCTACGGAGCGTATCAGATCCTGACACGCAAACTCGCCCGCGAGGATCCGCGCGTGACGCTGTTCTATCCGGCGATCGTCGGCACGCTGATGATGTCGGCGGTGCTCCCGTGGTTCACGGTCGAATTCGCGATGCCGTGGCGCGATCTCGCGCTCGTCGCGGCGACGGGGTTGCTGGGGACGATCGGGCACTTCGTGTTCATCCTCGCGTTCCAGCGCGCGCCGGCGTCGGCGCTCACCCCGTTCACCTACATGCAGCTCGTCTGGGCGACGATCATCGGCTGGTTCGTCTTCGACAACTTTCCCGATGCATGGACGCTTGCCGGAATGGCGGTGATCGCGGGCAGCGGCCTCCTGATCGCGCTGCACGAGCGGCGGCGCGCGAAGGGCAATCCGCAGGAGCCCACGGCCGTCGATTGACCGCTCGCCGCCACCGCTACCCCACCCTTGCAAATGCGTTAGACTCGATCGGGACTGCTGCATTTCGATCGGCCCGTTTTCTTTCCGAATGAAGAGGATCTATGAACGCAAACGCGAAACCGCGCATCGGATTCATCGGCCTGGGCCTCATGGGTCACGGCATGGCCAAGAACCTCGTCACCAAAGGCTACCCGCTCACGGTGCGCGCGCACCGGAACCGCAAGCCGCTCGAGGATCTGCTGGCTGCCGGCGCGAAGGAAGTGACGACCAATGCCGATGTCGCGCGCCAATCCGACATCGTGTTCCTGTGCGTGACGGGCACGCCGCAGGTGGAGGCGATCGTCTACGGCGCCGATGGCCTTCTCGCGGCGGCGCGCGAAGGGCTGATCGTCGTCGACACGTCGACGGCGGAGCCGGCATCGACGGCGGCGATCCGGATGGACTTCGGCGCGAAGCGCGCGCAATTCGTCGACGCACCGCTCGCTCGCACGCCGGTCGAGGCGGAGCAGGGACGGCTCAACACGATGGTCGGCGCCGACGACGCGGTGTTCGCGCAGCTGAAGCCCGTGCTCTCGGCGTTCTGCGAGAACGTCATCCATGCCGGTCCGCCCGGGCACGGACACACGTTGAAACTCGTCAACAACTTCATCGCGATGGCGATTGCCAACGCGACCGCCGAAGCCTGCGCGACCGCGGTCAAGTCGGGTCTGTCGCTCAAGAAACTGCACGAGGTGATCTCGGCCGGCGCGGTCAACTCGGGCATCTTCCAGATGATCGTGGGGAAGATGCTCGAGGGTAATGGCGACCTCACCGGGCTCAAGTTCACGCTGGTCAACGCGATGAAGGATCTGCGCTACTACACGCACCTCGCGGAGTCGCTGCCGGTGCCCTGCATCGTCGGCGAAGCCGTGCACCAAAGCCTCGTCACCGCCAACCTGCTCGGTTTCGGCGACAAATATGTCGCGTCGCTGATCGAGGCGCAGGAGAAGCTCGCCGGCGTGAAGATCGTGCCGCGAGCCTGACAGGCTCCTGGCGCCCGCCGAGGGCCGAATTCCGGGCCGCGACGCCTATGAAACACGTTACGACCGCCGACTTCCTCGATTTTGCGCAGCGCACGGCCGAGGCCGCCGGCGCGGCGATCCTGCCGCACTTTCGGGTCGCGCTCGACGTCGAAGACAAGGGCGGGGTCAAGGGTTACGACCCCGTTACGGCCGCCGACCATGCGGCCGAAGCCGTGATTCGTGCCGAAATCGCGCGCGCCTATCCCGGGCATGGCATCCGCGGCGAAGAGCACGGCTGGCAGAAAGGCTCGTCGAATTACACCTGGGTGATCGACCCCATCGACGGCACGCGCAGCTTCATCCTCGGCCAGATGCATTGGGCAACGCTGATCGCGCTCCACGACGGCGAGCGCATTGTCGTTGGCGTCGCGCACCAGCCTTTCGTGAACGAGTCGTTCGTCGCGATCGCCGGCGGGACCGCCGAGTGGCGGCGCGGCCATGAGCGCCGGACGCTAAAGACGCGGCATTGCCGGGCCATTGCCGATGCCGCCGTGGCATGCACCGACCCCAAGATGTTCGGGACGGCGGACGAGCGCGCGGCGTTCGATCGGGTTGCCGATCGCGCGCGCCTCACTCGCTGGGGCGGCGACTGTTATTTGTACTGCCTGCTGGCGATGGGATTGATCGACGTCGTGATCGAATCGGCGCTGCACGCGTACGACGTGCAGGCGCTGATCCCGATCGTCGAAGCGGCTGGCGGGGCGATGACCACTTGGGCCGGCGCAGCTTGCGACGAAGGCGGATCGGTTGTGGCCTGCGGGGATCGCGCGCTGCATCCGCAGGTCCTGACGCTCCTCGCCGGGACGACGGGCTGACGCCTGACCGCCGCGCGCCCAACGCCGGGGCCGCGATTCCATGGCATGCGGCATGCGGCGGCCACCCCCGCATGTCCCCGTTGGCCACGCTCGTCGTGTAACATTTCGTTCCGCCCCCGGCATTCAGTTTATAAGTGCTCACTCCTCTGGGATTCTCGCTTTTGCGCCAACTCGCTGATGGAGCGTTCCATTCCGGCGAGGATCTCGCGGCCAACGTGGGGTTGACGCGCGCCCGTGTCTCCCAGGTTCTGAAAGAGGCGGAAGCCGCGGGCCTCGCGCTCGAGCGAATGAAGGGTCGCGGCTACCGGCTGCTCGAGGCCCCCGATTTTCTCGACGCCAAGCGGGTCCGGAGCCAGCTCGGAGTGCTGGCCGAGGCGCGCGCAATGGCGTTGCCACTCGTCATCGAAGTCGTCGATCAGATCGAATCGACGTCGTCGGAGCTGATGCGGCGTACGCAACGGCGGGATGTCCATCGCGTCGCTCTGGCGGCGGAATGGCAGACGGCGGGTCGCGGCCGGCGCGGTCGAACCTGGACCGCGATCGCCGGCGGCAGCCTCACGTTTTCGCTGGGATGGAAGTTCGAGCAGGGAGCGGGCTTTCTGGCGGGGCTCTCGCTCGCGGTCGGCGTCGCGGTGGTGCGCGCGCTCGAAGCCGAGGGCTTCAGGGACATCGCGCTCAAATGGCCGAACGACCTCATTCACCGGCACCTGAAAGTGGGCGGCATCCTGATCGAGCTGAACGGCGACGCGCTCGGTCCCACGACGACGGTGATCGGCGTCGGCCTCAACGTCCGGTTGCCGCCGGTCGCGCGCAAGGACATTACGGTTCCCGTCACCGATCTCGCCTCCATCGCGGGCCGAAAGGCGCCGCCGATCGATCGCAATCGTCTGCTCGCGCGTCTCCTGGCCGAGCTCGCCGCCGTCCTCGACGTGTACGCGAAGGAAGGCTTTGCCCCGTTCGTCGCCGAGTGGCAGCATCGCCATGCCTATCAGGGCAAATCGGTGAAGCTGCTTCTTCCCGATGGCGCGACCGTTACCGGCAAGGTGGCCGGCGTCGATGCGAGCGGCGCACTGGTGCTGGCGGACGGCCCGCGACGGGCCCGCTTCCTTTCCGGCGAGATCACGATGCGGCGGGCATGAGTGCCGCCGGGCCGGCACACGGACGTCCACGCGAGCGGGGCGAAGCCCAGGCTCGAAGAGCGCGTCCGCGAGCGTGGACGGCAGCCGACTTGTCGCCGCGACCAGTGGCATTCGGGCCCAAGGAGGCCGCGGCGAATTACGCCCCCTTGGGGGGCAGCGCAGCGGCGGCAGCCGCAAGCGTGGGGGTACACCCGTGAGCCCGATCCTCGTCATCGACGTGGGCAACAGCCGAATGAAGTGGGGGCTTCGCGGCCCGCGCGGATGGCTCGTGCTCGGCGTGACGCCGAACAGCGAAATCGGCGCGCTGTCCGTGCGCGATTGGCACAACCTGCCGCGGCCGACGCGCGCCGTGGGCGTCAACGTCGCGGGCGAAGCGGCGCGCGTGCGCGTCGAGGCGCTGCTCGCGCGCTGGCGGCTCGTGCCCGAATGGCTGACCGCGACCGAATTTGCGTGCGGCGTCACCAATCGCTACGCGCGGCCGGCGCAACTCGGCGCCGACCGCTGGGCATCGCTCGTCGCTGCATGGCGGCGTTCGACGGCGACCGACCTGTTTCCCCCCGCGTGCCTCGTCGTCAATGCCGGCACCGCCGTCACGATCGATGCGCTCGACGTGGACGGTGTGTTCCACGGCGGATTGATCCTGCCGGGGATCCGGCTGATGCTGCAGGCACTCGCCGAGAACACGTCCGGCCTCAGGATACCCGCCGGCGATTTTCGCCTGTTCCCCGACAACACGGCGGATGCGATGTACACGGGCGCCGTAGAGGCCGTGTGCGGAGCGATCGAACAGACGCGTCGCGCGATCGATACCAATCCCGCGCACGTGCGCTGCTACCTGGCGGGGGGCGCCGCGCCGGAAATCGGCGTGCATCTCAATCCGCCGGTCGAGATTGTGGATAATCTCGTGCTCGAAGGCGTGCTCGCGCTCGCCGGCGAGTCTCTGGATTTGGCGCCATTGTGCTGAACGGCCCCCACGCTCACCGCGTTCGCTGCCCCCCGAGCAACGGTGGCGCACCGGTCGTAGGTCCGGCTTCAGCCGGACGCGGCAACGCGCACGGCCACCCGCCGCCTGAAGGTGGCCCCACAAGCAACGGTGGCGCGCCGGTCGTCGGTCCGGCTTCAGCCGGACGCGGCAACGCGCGCGGCCACCCGCCGCCTGAAGGCGGCCCCACAAGAGGGGGGCGCAGAGTGTCCTTCGGGCGGCCGGGCGGGCACGGAGTCGAAAGTTCCGAGGATAACGGAGCGGAGTTCGCGGCGAACGGTCGAGCGAATTTCTGACTCGGTGCACTGGCGTTGACGGGCCCTGACCTGATCCCAATTGGCGGAATTCGATCGCCGCGACGAATGGCATAGTCCGCCCACGATTACTCGATGCGCACCGTCATCATCCTGCTGCTGCTCGCGAACCTGACATTTTTCGGGTACACGCGCCTCGACGCGACCTCGGACGGCGAGGCCGCCCGGCTTGTCGAGCAGGTACAACCCGAAAAGATCCGGTTGCTCACGCCGCAGCAGGTTGCGGCACTCGGGCCCGCCAAGGTCGCCGCGCTCGCCGACGTCTGCCTCGAATGGGGACCGCTCGGCGACGCCGATCGCACGCGCGCGATCGCCGATCTCGAGCCGCTCGCGCTGGGCAAGCTCCTGTCGCAAAGGCGCATCGAAACCAGCATGGCGTTCTGGGTCTATCTGCCGCCGGCGTCGAACCGGGCCGACGCCGACCGCCGCGCCGCCGATCTCCGGGCCCGCGGTGTGGGCGATGCGTCGGTTGTCGACAGCGGCCCGCAGCGGTACGCGGTTGCGCTGGGCTCCTTCCATACCGAGGACCTCGCGAAATCCCGGCTTGCCGACCTCGTGAAGCTCGGCGTGACGAACGCCCGGTTCGCGC
>Ga0315290_10003681_pt1 | contig 10982 bp, 10 predicted proteins | sample YL17G12_0_MG_FD_203627 | JGI IMG/M metagenome (GOLD analysis project Ga0315290, IMG submission 203627) | Sediment microbial communities from Yellowstone Lake, YNP, Wyoming, USA - YL17G12_0 | ecosystem: Environmental > Aquatic > Freshwater > Lake > Sediment | place: USA: Wyoming | collected...
CCAGGGGCGAGGGAAAAGGGCGAGACAATCGGATAGATCAGCGGATGCCTCCGGAACCTGCCACGGGTTCCTTTCTCCCTTCCGAAGCGAGCGCAGGGACGCGTTTCCGGTACGTCCCACCGTTGAAAACCGTCTGGCAACAGGCGGGACAAGGCAGCGCAGTGGGCAGAGTATCTCTGCTGGTCACCACGGAAGGGCAGCCGCTCCTGACATCCCGTCATTTCAAGGCATGCCCCGGCATGCCTTTTGTCATTTTGCACGCCGCTCGAGCAAGATCCGGTTTGCGGCAAGCGACCGCGGCAAGGATAATCCTGCGTTTCCGCGACGCCCGCGCCGAAGCTCTCGTGCCCCGAAGGACCGCCCATTTTAGTGGTGTCGCAAGAAAGGCCGTGAATGAAAACCAAAACCTGGTCAGCGCTCATCGCTGTCTACCTCATCTGGGGCTCGACCTATCTCGCCATCCGTTTTGTGGTCGAAACCATTCCTCCATTCCTTTCCGCCGGAGTCAGGTTCCTGATCGCCGGGGTAATCCTGTTCGTCTGGCGGCGTCTGGCGGGTGAACCCATGCCCAGCGCCCGCCAGTGGCGCGACGTGAGCATCGTCGGGCTATTGTTGCTGCTGGGAGGCAACGGCCTGGTCTCTTGGGCCGAGCAATACGTCCCCTCCGGCGCGACGGCGCTCATCATCGGCTCCATTCCCATCTGGCTGGTTTTGCTTGAGGCGCTTCGTCCCGGGGGTGCCAAACCGGGGAGGATCGCGATTCTTGGCCTGATCACCGGCTTCTTTGGGATCGTCATCCTGGTCGGACCCCTCAATCTTCCGGGCGGCGAGCAACTCAACCCGCTCGGCACGGCCGTTCTGCTGCTGGCGGCACTGCTATGGGCCATGGGCTCAATCTACAGCCGCTCAGCCGAGATGCCCGGATCGGCGCTGATGACCACGGGTTCCCAGATGCTAGTGGGCAGTCTTGGCTTGCTGGCAGTGAGCGCGCTCTCGGGAGAATGGGCCCGGTTCGATCCGGCATCGGTCACACGACAATCATTGATCTCGCTGCTCTACCTGATTATCTTTGGCTCGCTGGTCGCTTTCTCGGCCTACGCCTGGCTCCTGCGCCATGCGCGGGTGTCGCTGGTGGCGACCTACGCCTATGTCAATCCGGTGGTCGCGGTCCTGTTGGGCAGTTGGCTGGCCGACGAGCCGCTCAACGCCCGTATCTTGCTCGCCGCCCTGGTCATCATCGGCTCGGTGGTGCTGATCAACACCATTGCACGCGTACCGAAGGCGCCGGAGGCGGTCTCAGCGGAGATTGCCGATTAGGAGGCCGCGGGCAGCCGGAAAGCGGGAATCCTGCGGCGGGGCTGCCCTGCCCTTCTCGAAGGAAGCGGCCCGAGCCGAGGTCCCGAATCAAACGGAAGCTGCAATCCATACCTGTCGGGAATGTTCCTACTTTTTCAAACCAAGGAGTAAGAATGAAGAACAAAGACTTGCTAAAGCGCGCCAAGGAAGACGAGGTCAGGTTCATTTCCTATCAGTTCACCGACGTGACTGGTGCGGTGAAGAGCGTGGACGCGCCGATCAGCCGTTTCGAGGAGGCTCTGGACGATGGCGTTTGGTTCGACGGCTCTTCGGTGGAGGGCTTCGCCCGCATTCAGGAGAGTGACATGCGTCTCATCGTGGACCCGGACAGCTATGCTGTGCTGCCCTGGACACCCCAGGATGCCCGTCGCGCTCGCGTGTTTTGCGACATCTACACCCCCGAAGGCGAGCCCTTCGATGGCGACCCGCGGGGCGCTTTGAAGCGCATGCTCGAGAAGCTGGAGGGACGCGGCTGGGTGTACAATGTGGGGCCAGAGCCGGAGTTCTTCCTTTTCAAGCGCAACGGCGGTGCAGTGCGTCCGGTGCCACACGACGTAGGAGGCTATTTCGATTTCTCGGCGGACGACGAGGCCGTGCGGGTACGGACAGCGCTGATGGAGGCCTTGGATGGCATGGGGTTGGACGTGGAAGTGGGCCATCACGAGGTGGCCTTGGGCCAGCACGAAATCGACTTCCGCTATGCCAACGCCTTGCGGACGGCTGACAACGTGGTGACTCTGAAGTATACGGTGAAGGCAATTGCTGCCCAGCAGGGTCTGATCGCATCGTTCATGCCCAAGCCTATTTTCGGCATGAACGGGTCGGGGATGCACTGCCACCAATCCGTGTTCGACAAGGAAGGCAACAACCTGTTCTTCGACCCGCAAGACGAGTACCACCTGTCTGAACTGGCCCACAGCTTCATCGCCGGGCAGCTAGCCCACGCCCGAGCCTTCTGCGCGGTGACCGCTCCCACACCGAATTCGTACAAACGCCTGGTCCCCGGCTACGAAGCCCCCGTCTATATTAGCTGGGCGCAACGCAACCGCTCGGCGCTCATTCGCATCCCGCGCTACACGCCGGGGCGTGACAAGGCTGTGCGGGCCGAGCTCCGCTGCCCGGATCCTTCAGCTAATCCATATCTGGCCTTTACGGCGATGATCGCCGCTGCCCTGGACGGCATCGACCGAGGCATGACGCCCCCCAAGCCGCTGAACAATATCAATATCTACCACCTGACCGAGGAAGAGCTCAAGAAGCTGAAGATCGGCTCGCTCCCCGGGTCATTGCGTGAGGCTCTGAATGAGCTCGAGGGCGATAAGGTCCTTCGCGCTGCACTGGGCGAGGGCCTGTACGAGGCCTTCGATGCCGCCAAGCGTGCCGAATGGGACGATTTCCGCATGCACGTGACGGATTACGAAGTGGAGCGCTATCTCGAGACGGCATGATCTGATTCATCATGACACCTCGAGCCGCCAATCCGTCTTCTGCCCCTAGCACATAATAGTATGGTAAACTTCCGCTATTCCAACCCGGAGAACCATCTATGACGATATCCCGCAGCCAGCAAATGGTGGACCGCCTGCGCACGATGCAGGCCGCTTCTCCTGACATCGAAGCCTCGGCTGTTGTCTCAGTGGACGGGCTTATCATGGCCTCCGCGCTGCCAGCGGAAGTGGAAGAAGATCGCGTTTCCGCCATGTCGGCGGCGATGCTCTCCCTGGGGGAGCGCATATCGGGCGAGCTGGGCCGGGGCGCGCTGGAACAGGTCTACATCAAGGGCGGCAAGGGCTCGATCATCCTGACCGCCGTCGGCGAGGAAGCGGTGCTCACCGCCCTGGCCCGGCAGGACGCCAAGCTGGGCCTGATCTTCCTCGAGATGCGGCGGGCATCCGAAGATCTGTTAAAATTGGTGGGATGAAAGAAAAACCACGCCAATCACAAGCGCAAGGAAGTCGTCACCCCAAGTGGGGAGGGCGCGGATCAACCGCCCTCCCCACTTCTCTTTTAGGATCCATACGCCCTAGAATACACGCGGAAAAGCAGGCATCACCAGCCAGCAGATTTTGGAGGTAGCATGAGCGCGAAGTATATCTTCTTCACTGGTGGGGTGGTCAGTTCTGTGGGCAAGGGCGTCACCGCTGCTGCCCTTGGACTGGTACTCAAGCAGCGCGGATTCAACGTGGCTGCCCAGAAGCTCGATCCCTATATCAACGTGGATCCCGGGACGATGAGCCCCTACCAGCATGGCGAGGTCTTCGTCCTGGACGACGGGGCCGAGACCGATCTTGACCTCGGCCACTATGAGAGATTCATTGACATCCGCCTCAGCCGGGTGTGCAATTTCACCACCGGGCAGGTTTACGCCGAGGTCATCGCCAAGGAGCGGCGGGGTGACTACCTGGGCGGGACGATCCAGGTCATCCCCCACATCACGAACGAGATCAAGCGACGCATCCGCCTGGTCGAGAGAAGCATGGGTGCGGACATTGTTCTGGTCGAGGTGGGCGGCACCATCGGCGACATCGAGTCGCAACCGTTCGTGGAGGCCCTGCGCCAGCTTCGCAATGAGATCGGCCGTGAGAACTGCCTCTTCGTCCACGTGACCTGGCTGCCCACCATCGGCGCAACGGGCGAGATGAAAACGAAGCCAACCCAGCACTCCGTCGCCGCCCTGCGCTCTTTCGGTATCTCCCCGCAGATTATCATCGCCCGGGCAGACGAGCCCGTGACGGATGATCTGTGCGAGAAGATTGCCCTCTTCTGTGACGTCGACCGGCGCGCTGTTGTCCCCATGACGACCACACAGGTGCTGTATGAGGTTCCTCTCCTGCTCGAGAAATTGGGTGTCGGCGATCTCATCCTTAAGAACCTTGGGCTCACCGCCCGCCAGCAGCCAGACTGGAAGCCCTGGCAGAGACTCGTGGCCGCAGAGCACCGCGAGAAGCCTTCACTAAACGTGGCGCTGGTCGGGAAGTATGTGGAGCTGCGCGACGCGTACCTGTCGGTGCGGGAGGCCCTGAAGCACGCAGGACTGGCCACCGGGAGCGAAGTAAACATACTGTGGATTCATTCCACCGACCTGGAGCGAAACAAAGGCTGGGATGTGATCGAGGCCGCCGACGGAATCATCGTGCCGGGCGGTTTCGGTTCGCGTGGCACGGAGGGCAAGATCATGGCTGCACGCTATGCCCGCGAGCGGAAGATCCCCTACCTTGGCTTGTGCCTCGGCATGCAGCTCATGTGCATCGAGTTCGCACGCAATGTATTGGGCCTTGAAGACGCTAATTCGAGCGAATTCGACCACTCTACAGAGCACGCAGTGATCGACCTGATGCTCGAGCAGCGCGTCGTCACGGACATGGGCGGGACCATGCGGCTCGGTCTGTATCCCTGCGAACTCAAGCCGGGGACCAGGGCCGCCGCGGCTTATGGCGTCCCAAAAGTGGAGGAGCGCCACCGCCACCGCTTCGAGTTCAACAACGCCTATCGGGAAGCGTTTGAAAACGCGGGCATGGCCTTCTCAGGACTTTCGCCTGATAACCGCCTGGTGGAAATCGCCGAGATCAGCGATCATCCCTACATGGTCGGCAGCCAGTTCCACCCTGAATTCCTGTCGCGCCCTAACCGCCCCCACCCGCTCTTCAGGGGCTTCGTGGAGGCAGCGCGGGAGCACAGCAAACAGCACGCGGCGGAAGTTGCCGATTGAGGTGGCTTTCGGCTGGGGACTAACCTTCGAAACCCTTCGCGGCCTCTTGATATACCCCCCGCAGGTCCGGTGGCAGGCTGGCAGCCAACGCGAACATCGTGCGCTCGATTAGCGACAGAGGATCGTCGTCGGGCCTAGGATAAATGGGCGGTGAGACTGTGACCCTCACGGGCTTGCGACGTGGGAAGCCCCTGAAGATTAGCTGGCTGCCGTCAATCCCCACCGGTACAATCGGCACATTCTTCTCGATGGAGAGGCGCGCGGCTCCAGTCTTGGCGACCTTTAGCCCCCGGGCACCCCAGCGCGTCCCCTCGGGAAACATCCCCAGCACCAGCCCGCCTTCCAGCACCCGCCGAGCATGATCCATCGCCCACTGGTCGCTGGCACCGCGCTGGACCGGAAACCCCCCGAGCTGGCGCAGGAGCCAGGCCAGTAACGGATTCGCGAACAGCTCGGCTTTACCCATGAAGAAGATGGGGCGAGGCAGGGCAAACTGGAGCGGGAAAACGTCCAGGTTGGTCAGATGATTGGCCACTACGATGCAAGCTGCGTCGCGCGGCAGGTTTTCCGCCCCCTGCACAGAAAGGGTCATCACCAAGCTGAATAAAGCTCGGGCCAAACCAACTGCCGTTCTCCGGACAGGAGTCTCGTGCAGGAAGAAGGTTTGAGAGTCGCGAGGGTCTGTTTCGGTGGGGGCTGTCTGCATGGCATGGCTCTCCGGGTGGACCTATTAATGGATTATACTTTTCCAGAAACCGGTAATGCGGCGGCCGAAACATCATACATCACTGCCGCCCGGCGGGGCATTGTGCCAAGCCTCCGGGTTTCGCGGAATTTCGATGAGACTTTCATTACTATCCTGAGGAGATAACCCATGGACACATTCATAGAGGCTGTCAGCGCGCAGGAGATCCTCGATTCGCGCGGCAACCCCACTGTCGAGGTCGAAGTCATCCTTGGCGGCGGCGCATGGGGGCGGGCTGCCGTCCCCAGCGGTGCCTCGACCGGAACGCACGAGGCGCTGGAACTGCGTGACGGAGACAAGAGTCGTTATGGCGGCAAAGGCGTGCTGAAGGCGGTCGAAAATGTCAACGAGATTATCGCGGATGAGCTTTTCGGCTGGGACGCCACCGACCAGCGCGGCGTCGATCGGTTTTTGTTGGAGCTGGATGGCACGCCCAACAAATCGAAGCTGGGTGCGAATGCCCTCCTTGGCGTCAGTCTGGCTACCGCGAAGGCGGCGGCCAATGCCCTCGGTTTGCCGCTGTATCGCTACCTGGGCGGCGTGGATGCACACCTGTTGCCCGTTCCGATGATGAATATTCTCAACGGCGGCGCGCACACCGGCTGGCAATCGACCGATATGCAGGAGTTCATGGTCATGCCGCTGGGTGCGGCCACATTTGCCGAGGGCCTGCGCTGGGGCGCCGAGATCTACCAGGCGCTCAAGGGCGTTCTCAAAGACAAGGGCTATGCAACGCTCGTGGGCGATGAGGGCGGATACGCGCCGGCGCTCAAGTCCAATGCCGAGGCGATCGAGGTGATCCTCGCCGCTATCGAGAAGGCGGGATACAAAGTAGGCGACCAGGTTGCCCTGGCGCTTGATCCGGCGACCTCGGAGCTGTACGAGGCCGAAACCAAGACTTACAATCTGCGCCGCGAGGGCAGAAAACTCAGCGGCCCCGAGATGGTGGGATATTGGAAGGATTGGGTCAAGAAGTACCCCATCGTCTCAATCGAAGATGGACTGGCCGAGGACGATTGGGACTCTTGGAAGTTGTTGGTGCAAGAGCTGGGCCACGAGTGCCAGCTCGTCGGAGATGACCTGCTCGTGACCAATCCCGAGCGCGTGCAGCGCGCCATCCGCGAACAGGCCGCCAATGCGCTCCTGGTGAAGGTCAACCAGATAGGCACCCTGACAGAGACAATCCAGGCGGTCGAGACCTGCCACCGGGCCGGTTGGCGTGCGATCGTCTCACATCGCTCCGGTGAAACAGAAGACGCGACCATCGCAGACCTGGCCGTGGCCTTCAACGCCGGCCAGATCAAGACAGGCGCGCCGGCCCGCTCGGACCGGGTAGCCAAGTACAATCAACTGCTGCGCATCGAGGCTGAGCTGGGAGATACTGCCGCATATGCAGGCTGGGCGGCGCTCAGGAAATAGCCATGGGTGCGGTCGTCGAGGCACTCAACATCGCTCTGCACCGGGTCGCTGAAGGGAAGGAGGTGAGAATACTCTATGGTTTTCTCCAGAGCTTGGATTAAACGAAGTATAATTTCTAACATATCTAAACCGTAGATATTGAGGCAGCGTGCTTCAATACAGAATCCATAAGGAGAGCAAGAGAATGAAGAAGCAAACACTAACTCTGATCAGCCTCATGCTGATCGCCAGCTTCGCGCTCGCTGCGTGCGGCACCCCGGCCGCGCCGACCGAGGCTCCCACCGGCGCTGCGACCGAGGCCCCAACGGCGGCCGCGACCGAGGCCCCTACCGAGGCCCCCACTGGTGCCCCGACCGAGGTGCCAACTGCAGCCCCCCTTTATGTACCGCCCGCTGAGTGTGCGGCCGGCGAAACCTGCATCACCATCTGGCACCAGTGGTCTGGCGATTACCTGACCGCGATCGAGCAGTCCTTCAAGGACTATGAAGCCGCCCACCCAGGTGTCAAAATTGACCTGCAGAAGCCGAACGACGTCAGCGCTGCCCTCAAGGTCGCGGTTCCCGCCGGCGAGGGTCCCGACATCATCGCCTGGGCTAACGACGCGATTGGCGCGAATGCGCTCAGCGGCAACATCGTCCCGCTCGATGATCAGGGCATCACCATGGATTTCCTCACGAGCACCTACGAGCCTGCGGCTGTCAATGGCGTTGTCTACGAGGATATGATCTGGGGCTTGCCCGAAACACAGGAAGGCATTGCGCTGGTCTACAACAAGGACATCGTGACGGACGAATACCTGCCCACCGACCCGATGAACTTCGATGATCTGCTGGCCAAGTCCAAGAAGTTCTTCGAGGACAAGGGCTTCCCGCTGTTCTGCAACCAAGGCTTCAAGGGTGGCGACGCCTACCACATCGCGCCCGCCTTCTTCACCTTCGGGGTTCCCACCTACGTTGACGATCAGGGGACCGTTTACCTTGACACGCCCGAGGCACTGAAGGGCATGGAATGGCTGCTGTCGATCCAGCCTTATCTCGACCAGGCCTCCGATGACAACGCCTGCCGCGCCGAGATGAAGGCCGGGACTGTCGGCGCCCAGTGGGGTGGCCCCTGGCTGCTCTCCGATTTCGAAGCCGCCGGGATCAATTACGGCGTCCTCCCCATGGGCAAGCCGTTCGTGGGCATCAAGACCGTCTTGATGAGCCAGAACGCCATTGATCGCGGCAACGCTGAAATGGCGCTGGACATCATGAAGTACTACACTTCCGCCGAGGTCCAGAAGCAGTTGGCGCTGGTCAACAAGACCATCCCCGCCCAAACCGCTGCCTTGCAGGATCCTGATGTACAGGCGCTGGCCTCACTGGCCGGATTTGGAGCGGCCCTCAACCTGGGCGTCCCCATGGCCAACTCGCCCTATGCGAATGCGCAATGGGGCCCGGTGGGCGATGCCGTCGCCGCAATCTGGAACGGATCGCAGACACCGGCCGAGGCGCTCACCGCCGCTCAGGCGGCGATCGAGGATGCCGTCGCCCAAATGAAATAAGCTTCACGCAAAGATGGGAGGGCGACTGCCCTCCCATCTTCTTCCGGACCGCGATTCTCGACTGAGGTGCGCCATGGTATCCTGGTCAAATCAGCGCAAGTTCCTCATCCTGCTTGTGTTTCTTGGCCCTACCCTGCTCGGCATCCTGATCTTCAATATCTACCCGATCTCGTTCAATACCTACATCTCCCTAACCAACCGCAACCAGTTCCACCCCAACCCGGATTGCTCCGTCGGACTAACCGGGGTCTTCGAACCGACGTGCTGGGGGGTCTTCAAGGAGCACACCACCAGAGGCCTCGCAACTCCTTTTCACCTGCAAGAACCGATCTATCAGAATTATTCTGATCTGCTGGGGGATTTCTTCACCAAGCCCGTCCTGATTGCTTTCTTCGGAATTGTTGTGTGCTTTGTGCCACTCATTGTTGCCGGGCGGATTAACAAGCGCTTTGAGAATCAAATCGATCGCCCTGTGAGTGCGGGTGTCGTGACTCTGCTGGCGATCGCGCTCGGACTGGTCCTCGCCTACTTGCTGAAAGCCCCGGCGGGGTTGGATCTGATCATGAAGTCCGGCGACTTCTTCGTGGTCTCCTTCCGCACGATCCTGTATGTTCTCCTCTGCATCCCGCTCTTCTTCATCGTTGGGCTGGCATTTGCCCTGCTACTGAACTCACCCAACCTGCCCGGGCGGGCATTCTTTCGAGTTGCCCTCATCGTCCCCTGGGCCGCTTCCACCGTGGCGATCATGATGTCGCTGGTGTGGAAGTTCTTCTTCCAGGAACACGGCACGATCAATCAGTTGTTGAGTCTGGTCGGCGGCAAGCCGCAGATCTGGCTCAACGATCCGACCATTTCTTTCGGGGTTGTCATCCTCGCCAACGTTTGGTACACCTATCCCTTCTTTATGGTCGTCATCCTGGGCGCGCTGCAATCAATTCCTGTTGAATTGTACGAGGCGGCTGAGGTGGATGGCGCAAATTACTGGCAGAAGCTGGTCAATATTACGCTGCCTCTGCTGCGTGTGGCGGTCATTCCCGTGATCATCCTGAGTGCCATCACCACCTTCCAGATGTTCGGCACCGTCTGGGCCATCACCGAGGGTGGCCCATCGCGCGGCGCGGGCACCCCCGGGGCCACAGAGTTGGTGATGGTCTACGCCTACAAACAGGTCTTCCGAACCGCTGCGTACGGGCGCATGGGCGCGTTCGCGGTGATCATGTTCGTCTTTCTCTTTGGCCTGACCCTCTATAGCCTGCGCGTATCACGGATCACGAAAGGAGCCTACGACTGATGAACCGCAAGGTCTCGCGGCGAACGCGCATCTTTCAGTATGCTGCCCTGACCGCAGCAACCATATTCGCGGTCTACCCGGTCTGGTTTATTGTGCTGGCCTCGCTCCGCGCGGGCCAGGACCTATACACACTTGACCTGCCCGGGATGTTCATACCAACCAAAGCCTCACTCGGCAACTATCAAGCCATTCTCTTTCAGACGCCCTTTCTGACCTGGATCAAGAACAGCCTCAAGGTGGCCACTTTCACCACGATCTTCTGCCTGCTTATCGCAACCTCCGCGTCCTACGCCCTGTCACGCATGAAGTTCACGGGGCGCGAATGGCTCCTGATCATCTTCCTGGCAATCCAGAGCTTTCCGGCCGTGCTCGCGCTCGTCCCGATCGCCCAATTGCTCTCCGCCATGGGACTCTATGGCAATCATCTGGGCCTGATCCTGGCTTACACGGTGGGCACACTCATTTTCTGTACGATGAACCTCAAGGGCTACTTCGACACGATCCCAATCGACCTGGAAGAGGCCGGCATGATGGATGGCTGCGGCCCGGTGCAGTCTTTCCTGCTGATCGCCCTGCCGCTTGCCCGCCCGGCGCTTGCCGTTACCGCCCTCTTCGCCTTCATGGCCGGATGGGGTGAATACGTGCTGGCCTCCGTCCTGGTCCCGGCCCCGGCCAACCTGCAGACGGCGATGGTCGGGCTTTACCAGATGGCCAACGAACTAACCGTTCCCTGGGGACGGTTCGCTGCGGGAGCGGTGCTGATCATCATCCCCGTCCTGCTGGTCTTCTTGTACCTGCAGCGCTTCCTCGAGGGTGGCCTTACACTCGGGGGTGTAAAAGGCTGATCCCTCCGGCTTCCTGGCCTATGAAACTGCCCTCACCCCTCCCAGCAAAAGCGCGAGGGGTGAGGGCAAATATT
>Ga0315290_10003684_pt1 | contig 10980 bp, 6 predicted proteins | sample YL17G12_0_MG_FD_203627 | JGI IMG/M metagenome (GOLD analysis project Ga0315290, IMG submission 203627) | Sediment microbial communities from Yellowstone Lake, YNP, Wyoming, USA - YL17G12_0 | ecosystem: Environmental > Aquatic > Freshwater > Lake > Sediment | place: USA: Wyoming | collected...
CCAGCTACATCCAGGTGACGCTGGCCAGGCCGGTGCCTGAGAAGGGCGAAACGCGCCTGCGCATCGACAAGACCTACAAGGATCCGAAATCCTACTACCGCGAGGGCGACCTCATCGTGTTCAACCGCGGGCTCGGCATCAAGCGGAACGCGGTCGTGCTGCCGCCGGGGTACGAACTGGTGGCGTGCAACGTGCCGTCGCAGGTGCTGACCGAAGGCGACGGCCGCATCAGTATCAGCTTCCTCAATACGTTTCCGGGTGAAGCCCCGCTTGTCGTGAGGGCGCGGCCGCTGCCGAAGGCGACGGCGTTGCCGCGCGGGTCCGCCACGGCTCCGACTGCGCGGGCGGATCGTGCCGCATCTCCCGTGGCCGGAGTGATTGCGGCATCGGTGCCCTCGATGGCCTCACGGCTGGACGAGCGCGCCCATCAGGATCGCGAGATCGTGTACTTCCTGCAGCAGCCCGACACGCACGCGTTCGCGCTCTACCACGACTACACCGAGTCGCGCCCCGGCATCGCGGCGTACTTCAACGTCGTGCGCGCGGGCAGCAAGGCGTCGAACCCTGCGGCGCGGCTGCTCGATACTGGCGAGGAACTGAAAGTCGAGACGATCGAGGGCCGGGAGATCATCGCATCCAAGCTCGATGTCGGCGATCCGGTCGAGCCCGATTCCGAGGTTGTGGTGATCCGGTTCCCGGCCGTGCAGAAGGGCCAGTCGGTACGCCTGCGCATCAGCGAGACCTACACCGACCAGAGTCGGTACTACATGGACGGGGACCAGTTCGTCTGGGATCGGAGCCTGGGCCGCCCGCGCAATGCCGTCGTCCTGCCGGCCGGGTGGTATCTCACCGCGAGTTCCATCCCCGCCGTCGTGACGATGACCGATGACGGCCGCGTGCGGATGGACTACGACAACCCGAGGCCAGATGAGGTGGCGGTGCTGCTCAAGGGGCGGAAACGGTAGGGGCAGGCCGCAGGGACACATCGTGGCACAACACAGGAACCCCGCCCGCGTCGCCGCCGCTCTCAAGAAACACCTGCGCACCCACGGGTCCGCCGAACACGCCGCCGGGGTCCAGTGGTTCTTCAAAGAGGAAATCCAGTCGCACGGCTGGTACACGGATGCTCTGCGCAGGTACGCCGGAGTGGTGCACACATCACTGGCGGGCGACCCTGCATTCCTGCTGGCGGTGACAGACGCGCTGTTTGAAGGCCGGGTGCTTGAAGAAAAGGTACTGGCGGTATTGCTGGCGCAGCGCTCACTGCGCCACTTCGGAGCCTCCGAATTCGGGCGATTCGAGCGGTGGCTCGGCCACGTCGCGTCGTGGGCCGACCATGACGCGCTGGCGATGTTCCTGCTGGGGCCGCTGCTCATCGCCGACCCAAAGCGCGTTCGCCGCGTGTTCACCTGGGCGAAATCCCGGAGTCGCTGGCGGCGGCGCGCCGCGGCCGTCGCCCTCATCCACGGTGTCCGGAAAGGACTGTTCAAAGACGAAGCCGCAGCCATCACAGATCGCCTGCTGGGAGACGACGACGACATGGTTCAGAAGGGCCTGGGATGGCTGTTACGGGAGTGGTGCAAGTACCGCCCGGCCGACGCGATTCCAGTGGTGATGAAGATCAGACGCGACACGCCGCGACTCGTGCTGCGAACCGCGTGCGAAACGCTGCCGCCCGCGCAGCGCAGGCGCATTCTCGCTCGCTGACCCGTTGTGCTCTTCCGGCCGGTACGCGTCTGTTGCCAGCGCGACGGATTACGCCTCGAACGGGAGAACGGCCACGCCGTGAATCTGAACGCTACCTTCGCCGCAGCCCGATGATGCTCACCAGTTTGTAGAAGCGCCTGAGCTTCTGATCCTCCGCGATGTCACCCCGACGACTCGCGTTGGGCGGTGCCGCTTGTCGCGCGCTGAAGTAGACTTGGACCGACGATCATGACTCCCTAGCAGGCCGCGATCTACCCGACGATGTGCCCCGCCCAGCGCCTCCAGTTGGCCTTCCGTCTGCACGACTTTGCGGTGGACGAGTTCTCGCGACGCCGCCCGCTGCCGTTCACCGAAAGCCGTGCCCCGGCCAGGCGTATCCAGCATTTCGGAGCCGCAATCCAACCAGTTGGATACCCCGAGAATCATTCCACGGGCCAGAATTCATACAGCTAATATTTTCAACACTTTAGGGGCATTGCACTGCGTTGAATCGCCCGCTTCTTGTGGCATGGTTCTCGCTTGCCGGGAAACAGGTTCTGGGTTCCAGTCGTTACAATCTCACAAGCCGTTACGGTTTCCGTCGCGCATGTCTTGCTCGCGTCGATTCCGTTTGGACGTCCAGGTAAGGATTGCCACGTCACGAGGAGGTAGGAAATGAACGTCAAGGTTCTCGCATTGCTGACCGTGCTCGCACTGGTTGGCAGCGTCGCCGGTGTGTGTGCTCAAAGTACCGCCGAAATCTACGGCAAGGTCACCGACGCCAGCGGTGCGATCATGCCGGGCGTCACCGTGACGCTCAGCGGCCCGGCGTTGCTGCGGCCGTTGGTGGCGGTCACGACCGCTTCGGGAACGTATCAGTTTCCGCGTTTGGCGATCGGATCCTACAACGTGAAGTTCGAGCTGGCGGGCTTCAAGACGATCCTGAAGGAAGGGGTCCGCCTCGAGATCGGCATGAACGCCCAGATCAACATGGCGCTCCAGATCTCGACGGTGCAGGAAACGATCACGGTCACGGGGGAGACGCCGCTGGTCGACCTCAAGGACACGGGCCGGACGAGCCGCTTTACGCAGGAAGCCCTGCAGAACATTCCGTCGGCGCGTGACCCGTGGGTCATCCTCGAGCAGTCGGCAGGCGTCGCGATGGATCGCCAGAACGTCGGCGGCAGCATGTCGGGGCAGCAGTCGAACTTCGTGGCGCGCGGCGCGGCGATGTCGCAGCAGAAGTGGAACCTCGACGGCATCGACATCACGGACATGTCCGCCACGGGCGGCTCGCCGGTGTACTTCGACTTCGACGCCTTCGAGGAGATGCAGATCTCGACGGGCGGCGCGGACGTGTCGATGCAGTCGCCGGGCGTCGGCATCAACCTGGTGACCAAGAGCGGCACAGACAGGCTGCGCGGATCGGGCCGGGTCTACATCACCAGCGACACTTTCGGGTCGAACAACGTCACCGACGCCATGCGGAAGCAGGGCGTGAACACCGGCAACCCGATCCAGAACATCAAGGACTACGGGTTCGAGATCGGCGGCCCGATCAAGAAGGGTCGCGCGTGGATCTGGGGAAGCTACGGGATTCAGAACATCCAGGTCGGCATCAACAACTTCTACAAGGCTGACGCCAACTGCCAGGCGATGAAGGCGACTCCGCTGAACTATTCGCTCCAGGAAATCTGGACCTGCCTGAACACGGACTTGACCGATCTCAAGACCTTCAACATGAAGTTCGCGCTGCAGACCTTCAAGAACAACCAGTTCTCGTTCTACATGAACTCGGCGTTGAAATACCGCAACGCGCGGGGCGCGTCGGACCTGAACCCCATCGAGACGACCGCCCGCCAGTTGGGCGTCGATCGCCCGGATCTGGGCTCGTGGCTCTGGAAGACCGGCACGCCCAAGACCTATAAGTTCAGCGACCGCCACATCTTCAGCGACAAATTCATGATGGAGTTCCAGTACTCCCACGTCGGCAACAATTTTGCGCTGACGTTCCACGAGGACAGCCTGCGGGACGTGCAGCCGACGCTCGAGATCACGACTGGCATGAACGGTCGGTCAGGCACCGAGTCCGTGTATGTCCGGCCGACCGACAGCATCGACATCACCGGCAACTATTTCCTCCCCAGCTGGATGGGAGGCGACAACGCCCTCAAGTTCGGATACAAGCACCGCAACGACATCGCCCACAGCGAGAGCATGACCGGCGGCGACGCCTCGGCCCGGCTCCAGAGCGGGCTGCCCGCCCAGGCCACGCTGAGCCGACGTAGCATCACCGAATACGGCCTGCAGAACCGTAGTTTCTACGCGCAGGACAGCTATACCCGGAAGAAGCTGACCGTCAACCTGGGATTCCGCTACGACTACCAGACCGATTACGCGAACCCGGCGTCTGTCCCGGCCAGCCCGTTTTTTGGCATGTCCACCTTTGCAGGTGACTTTACGGCCGCCATGGCAACGGCCAGGGCTGTCAGCTCAACATGGGTCGGCACGTACACGGGAACGACGTTCAACCAGTTGCCATCGGCGACCTTCGGGGGCGCCAAGGCGGGCCTGGCGTTCAAGAACTTCTCGCCGCGCCTCGGCTTCACCTACGACATCACGGGCAACGGCCGCAATGTCGCGAAGCTCAACTACTCCCGGTACGCCAGCCAGATTGGCACGGGAAGCCTGTCCAGCACGTACAACACCGTCAACACCGCGTCGGTCCGCTATCCCTGGGTCGACCTGAACGGCGACACCGTCATCCAGGCCAATGAGATCGTCTACAGCCCCTCGATCGTGCCGCTTTCGCGCGGTGGAAACTACGACTGGCAGAATCCATCGGCGCAGGGCAGCTCGCCTGGCAAGCTCGATCCCAACTTGACCAACGACTACACCAACGAGTTCATCATCGGCTTCGACAAGGCCGTCGGCAACGACTTCGCGGTGTCCGCCAGCTACATCTGGCGCAAGTACCAGAACTTCCGGTGGAGCCCGTCAGATGGCTGGAGTTCCGCGAACTACGTGTCCGCGACGTTCACGCCGGCGGCCACGACATGTCCGGCTGGAGCGCGCTGCCCGACGGTCACCTACTACGAGCCGACGAGTGTGTCACCAACGCCCTACACGACCAAGAACCAGCCCGACTACTGGCGCGGGTACAACGGGTTCGAGGTCACGGCCCGGAAGCGGATGACCCACAACTGGACGGCGAACGCGAGCTTCTCGCACAACACCGTCCCTGTGAACTACGATTCGTCGGCGGCATACACCGATCCGACCAACATCAGCATGTACAACGGCGGCGAGTACGCGCCAGAGTCGACCTCCAGCGGACTCGGCAACGTGTTCGTCAACGCCAAGTGGCTCTTCCGCATGTCCGGCACCTACACGACGCCGTTCTGGGGGATCAGCGTCGCGGGCTTCTACAATTCGCGCAGCGGCTATCCGTTCCAGGCCACGGTGTATTCGCCGTCGCGTGCCTATGGCGCGGGACAGGTGGACGTGCTGCTCGACCAGTGGGGCTCCAACCGCCTGCCGAACTTCCAGACGATTGACTTCCGCGTCGACAAGTCGTTCACGCTGGCGAAGCGCGTGAAGATTGTTCCGTCACTGGACATCTTCAACCTGATGAACGGCTCCACGGCCCAGTCGATTCGAGGCCGGCAGAACGCGTCGAACGCCAATACGATCAGCTCGATCCTGGCGCCGCGCATTCTCCGGTTCGGCTTCCGGGCGACCTGGTAGGACGACCGCCGGGCTACGAGTCCCCCCTCCTCCGTCAGGTGGAGGCAGGGGGCTCGTAGCCCGGCACTTAGTCCGGAGACCGCTTGAGTTGATGGCTGTCGTGAGTCCTGCCTGATCAGGCCGGGGTCTTGCCTGGCCTGAGCCTGTCGAAGACCGGCCTTCAGCCGCGCGAATGCCGCGCGAATGCCGTTCGTGATGATGCGCCACTCCATGGCTCACCGGACAACTTTGCGAGGAGGCCCGCCATGACGCTGGCGGCGTCGTCAATGTCCCAGACAATATCCGGCGGGAGCAGGCCCGTCATGTTTGCGCGGAACTGGTCGTCATCATCTCGGATCTCACCGCGCCCTCGGCAGCCGGGCTGGCAGGACCCCGCCTACCTTCGCCGCAGGCCGATGATGCTCACCAGGAAACTGGAGATCATGGTCTGGAATCCGAGGATGGTGACGGTCGCGCCGGCTATGCTGCGGGCCAGATTCGGCCCGGACCAGGCCAGCAGGACGATCCCGGCTCCCAACGCCGCGGCGCCGACGAGCAGGCCTTTTTCCAGGCTCACCAGTTCGTAAAAACGTGTGAGTTTCGGATCCGCGGGCAGCAGCCGCTCGCTGACCGCAAACGTCTTGGCGAAGATCGCGAAGATCACCGACTGGTATCCACAAAGCAGGCACGCGCTGGAGAAGAGCATCGCCCGTGCGCTGGCGGCGTCGCCCCCGGCCGCAGCGGTCCACGCAGCGACGTATCCCGCAGACCCGGCGAGCCACAGGAGCAGGCCCGGCATCAGGAACAGCCAGCGCGGCGTGTAGAGCAGGAAGAAACGCAGTGCGCGCCACCCATCCCGGAATGTCCGCAGGTGCGCCCGGTGCACGACGCGTTGGTCGGGAAAAACCGTGATGGGAACTTCGGCAATCCGCGCTCGCAGAAGACTGGCCTTGAGGATCATCTCGGCCGCGAACTCCATCCCGGTGCACTGCAGATCGAGCCGGTCGTAGAGCGTCCTGGTGAATCCCCTGAACCCGCAATTAATGTCGTGGACGGGACTCCGGTACCACCACCTCGAAAGCAGCGAGAACAGCGGGTTGCCAATCCACCGGTGCGACCACTTCATCGCGCCTGGCATGATGCGCCCGCCGCCCGATGGCAGGCGGCATCCCTGCGCGAGCTCGGCCCCATCCCTCAACTGCGCGACCAGTTCGCGGATGGCCTGGAAATCGTGCTGGCCATCGGCGTCTGCCATGATGATGTAGCGGCCGCGCGCCGCCCCGATGCCGCCCATCAGGCCGTTCCCGTATCCCTTGAGGTCGACGCGGACCACCCGCGCGCCGTGGCTGGCCGCCACATTCGGCGAGTCGTCCGAGCTGCTGTCAGCGACGACGACCTCGCCGGCGATCTCGTGCTCCCGCAGCACGCGAATGGCGGCGTCGACGCAGGCGCCGATCGTGGCCGCCTCGTTCAGGCAGGGAATGACAATGGAGACTTCGACCGGATGAGTCTCGACGTTCCGCTCAGGCGACATCGGCGGATCCCGGCGGTCGAAGGCGGCAGTGCAATGACTGGCGTCCGGTTATTCCTGTTTCAAGGTGCGCACGTGGCGCACAAGGGCGGCGACCAGGCCCGCGCTCGTGTGAACGTCGGCGACGATATTTGTGCGGATCCCATGCGCCTGCAACGCCTGTGCGGTCACAGGGCCGATGCAGGCCACCAGGGTCGTGCGCAGCAGATCGACCAGCGCCTCGGCGCCGTAAATGTCGACAAATTCGCTGGCGGTCGACGGGTTGCCGAACACGAGGATGTCGACCTGCTGCTCGAGTAGTTTCTTATACAGATCGGGTTCGCCCTGGTCGCCCGGCAACACCTTCACGATTCGATAGGCGGCGACTTCCGTCACCTCCGCGCCAGCTTTCCGGAGTTCCGCCGCCAGCACGTCGCGCACGCCTTCGGCGCGCGGAATCAGGATTCGACAGCCATCGAGCCGGCGCGTTTCGGACAGCGCCTCGACGATGCCCTCGAATCCGTACTCAGACGGCCGGGCATCGACCCGGATGCCGAGCGCAGCGAATCGATCGACCGACGTCTGGCCAATCGCGCAGATACCCACGCCCTGAAGGCTGCGAACGTCACTGGGCCCTGCCAGCAGCCGTCGAAGGAACACGTCTGTGCCCGCCAGCGTCGGCAGCACCACCCAGTCGTAGGTGCCCACCTTCGCACATGCCTCGTCAAGCGTCTTGTAGTCTGTCAGCGGCGCCATGCGCACCGTCGGGGCCACGATCACGTCGGCACCCTGGTCTTCGAGCAGGTCGACCAACTCGCGGGCCTGTTCTCGCGGCCGCGTCACCACCACCCGCCGCCCCGACAACGGGCGCACGTCAAACCAGCGCATATGCTCCCGCAGGGCGGCAACGCGTCCGACGACGACAAGCGCCGGCCGGGATTCGGCCGGCAGGGCGGAGTCGGCCAGTGAGGCGAGTGTGCCGGCGATGGTGCGCTGCGTGGGCAGCGTGGCGTTGTAGATCAACGCCACCGGCTCGTCATCAGACCGCCCGTTGGCTCGCAACGCCGCGAGCATGGCCGGAAGCTGCCTGGGGCCGGCGTAAAAGACGATCGTTCCGTCGAGCCTGGCGAGACTCGCCCAGTCGAGGTCCGGCGTGTCCTCTGCGGCATCCTCGTTGCCGCGCACCAGCGTGAGCGTGTCTCCCCCTCCCCGATACGTGACGGCGATGCCCGCGTAGGCGGGGCCGCCAGTGGCCGCGGGAATGCCCGGCACGACTTCGAACTTCACCCCGTGTTCATGGAGGAACAGCGCTTCCTCGCCGCCGTCGTCGAAGACGAACGGATCACCCCACTTCAGCCGCGCCACCTGCTTGCCCTCCCGGACCTTCTCGAGCAGGAGGTAGGCAATCGCGTCGCGCGCCGTGCCCTGTGGCGCCGCGCGCCCGACGTCGATGCGCTCGGCATCCGGCCTGGCATATCGCAGCAAAGACGGGTGGACGAGCCGGTCGTACACGACGACGTCAGCCCGCCCGAGGCTGTCGGCCCCGCGAACGGCGATCAGACCCGGATCGCCCGGGCCGGCCCCGATGAAACAGACCATTGGACGGTTGGGCATGGGACACCTGCCCGGCCGGCTGCCGGGCGACAGCAGCATATCAGAGCGAAGGCCCGTAGTAGCCCTGCTTGGTCCTCGAACTGGTGCCGGGGCGTTCGACGCGGACGACCACGCGCCGCCACCGGCCGTCCCGGCGAGGATTCTTCGACGAGTAGCCCACGAAGTACTGGCTCGAGAGTTCCTGCCAGATCTGGTTGTAGATGGCGGGAAGGTCCCTGACCGTCTCAGGAAAAAACACGCGGCCGCCAGTCTGGCCGGTGAGCTGGCGCAGGACGTACTCCGCCTCGCTGTACCCTTTGCCGATATTCGAGTCCTGCGCGCGCAGACCAACGGCGTAGACCGCGGTTTCCGATCGCTTCGCCTGTTCGAGGACCTCCTCAAACGAAACAAGGCTCGAGGTGTCTTCGCCATCGGTCAGTAGCACGATGGCCTGTCGCCTGAGTTCGTCGGTGCTGCGCGCCTGGTTCTTCTTGAGTTCCTTGAGCGAGATGTAGACCGCGTTGTAGAGCGCCGTCGACCCGCCGGCCGACAGGGACTTGATGGCGCGATCCAGATCCGGGTGGGCGCCGGTGAACGGCAGCAGGACACTGACGCGGCTGTCGAAATCGATGAGCTGAGTCCGATCTTCGGGCCGAAGGCGCGCGACGAAGCCGCTGGCTGCCGCCCTGACCGTCGCGATCTTGTCGTCCATGCTGGCGCTCGTATCGACCAGCAGGGAGATGGCGAGCGGCAGATTGGTACGGCTGAAGAACGTGACGTCCTGTTTGACGCCATCCTCGTAGACGGAGAAGTCGTCCTGGGCGAGGTCCGTGACGTATCGGCCGGCGGCATCGGTAGCCGTCACACTGAGCGACACCACGTCGATGCCGCTGCGGAACGCCCCCCCTTGCGGCGGCACGTCGCCCTGCGGCTTCTGCCGCCCCGCGAGAGCCACCGAGGCGGCAGCGGTCAGCGCCAGCCCCAGGACGACCGTTCGTGACACGTGCATCACTTGGGTGGGTTCGCCTTGACGCGGACGGGGGTGCCGCGTGCCGTCAGGCCAGCCGCGGTGGCGCGGACTTCGATCTTCTCTGGTGGAATCAGCGTCGTTGGTCGCGCATACGTGACGCGGTACTGGGAGAGCAGTTCTGTCGCGAGCCGGTCGAGCGCGTCCTTGATCGCCATTGACGACAGCACGTTCTGCCGGCTGCCGCCGCTGGCTCGCGTGCCAGCGTCGAACACGGTCTCGCGGTTTCGTCCCTCGGTGGTCATCATGTCGGCCGGAACGCCCAGCGAGACCGTGAGCACGTGAAGCGCCGGGCCCTGTTCGGCGAGCAATTCGAGCACGCTGCGGAAATCCAGATTACTGAATTCAAGACCTCCCAGCCAGATGATGAGGACCGCCGAGCGCTCGGCTTCTCGCTTCTTCATCCCCTTCAGCGTCTCGACGAGAGCGTCGAGCGCATAGGCGCCAGACCCGGCGATCGAGAAAACCCGCCCGATGCCCTGGGCCAGAAGCGCGGCGTCGCGCGTGTAGTCGGCCAGCACCCGCGGGCGTTCGCCGAACTCGACCAGAGCGATATGGGCCTGCGGGCGCAAGCGCGCCACAAACGACTCGAGCCCCTGCCGCAGATCACTGATTTGCGATCCGGCGGCTGCGCTGGTGTCAACCAGCACTGCCAGATCAATCGATTCGGTCGCCCGGCGCACTCTCAGGACTTCACGCAGGACGCCATCCTCCCGGATGGCGAAATCACGCGGCCCGAGATTGGGTACCGGCTTGTCCGAGCGATCGAGCACGGACACGAAGATGTCGCGTTCGAGCGCCTGGGCGGCCGCACGACCGGGGACAACCGCCGCCAGCACCGCCAGCGTGAGAACGGGAAATATCAGCCGACAACGCGCGCGCAGCACGCTTGAGTTCATGACGCTTCATCCTTGCTGGAGGCAGGCCTGGAATTCAGTATAGCGAAAGCGCGAAACGATTGTCAGCACGGCACTTGGCATTCTTGACCGATCTTTGAGGCACGTGTTATAACCCGTGGACTGCGCTATTGAACGCGCTGGCGCGGGATGCTGGCGTTCCTGTTATGCCCCCCAGGTGATACGTCGATGGCCAACGCGTGGATTCCGATTCTCATCTACATCCTGGTCGCGATTGCGTTCGGTGTGGGCACCCTGCTGGTGGCCCGGCTGGTCGCGCCGCACCGCGCGGGCAAGGTCAAGCTCGATCCGTATGAGTGCGGGATCGAGCCGAAGACCGATGCGCGTGACCGTTACAGCGTGCGGTACTTCATGGTGGCGATGCTGTTCCTGATCTTCGACGTGGAGACCGTGTTCCTCTATCCCTATGCCGTCATCATGGATTCGCTGCTGTGGTTTGGATTCATCGAGATGATGGTGTTTCTGTTCATCCTCGTCGTCGGGTATGTTTATGCCTGGCGTGAGGGCGCCCTGGAGTGGGC
>Ga0315290_10003685_pt1 | contig 10980 bp, 12 predicted proteins | sample YL17G12_0_MG_FD_203627 | JGI IMG/M metagenome (GOLD analysis project Ga0315290, IMG submission 203627) | Sediment microbial communities from Yellowstone Lake, YNP, Wyoming, USA - YL17G12_0 | ecosystem: Environmental > Aquatic > Freshwater > Lake > Sediment | place: USA: Wyoming | collected...
AAAAGCCGCATGATGTCCATTACTTTTTATTCCTTTTTAACCAACTTTTTTGGATGAGAACCTAAAAAATGGAAGGTTGAAAGAGAAATTTCGGCGGGAAGCAGAAATGAAACTGTCTCAAACCTGATTTACACGTTCAGCGAACCAATCTCTATATCAGAAACACTGTAGCGGTACATTGGGTTCCTGTCAAGGGTTAAATTATTTTTTTCTTGTTTTTCTGGAAATATCAATGATTTAACACAAAAAACGACGATATTGCTTCGCCACTGAGCGGCTAAAAACTAACCTTAAAGGAGTTGTAGCGGAGAATTAACCTTCGATAGCCACGAAAATCTCATATTAATTTTGCCATTTTCTCGGATCGCCACATTCCATAATAACATCCAGACGAGCCTTCTTCTCACGCTCACACCGAATCCGTAACGCTTGTTCGGCAGGTCCGCCCTGACGGTGAAGGATATCGGAAATTCGCATTGCGTGTTTTTTATTTATCGTTTTTTGCCCCAACTCCCTGTCTTTTGATAGTTCGGCTTCCGCTGAAGATCATCATAATCGCCGCCAGGTTGCAATTCCAAGGCTAAAACGAAGAACGGTCCGAACGGTTTGTGTTTGTCTTTGACCGTTTTGTAATATTTCGCCGCCTCCTCGGGAGTGTCGAACTGGGCCAGCATCATGCAATTATCCGTACCGCGTTCAAATTCGACAATGCAGTGTTTTTTTGTGGCTTCACCGGAGTCAGGTTGCGATTGGTCCTCGGTGCGGTGGTGAAAGGTCGCCACTTCCTCCTCCATGTGAAATCGAGCCAACGTCTCACCTTTTCCCTGTTTAAATTTTATAATTCGATACATCGTTTCTTCCTTTCCCACATCGGCGCAGAGGACCGCCCACTTTCTCGCCAATACCGCCGGTTTTTCGCATTGGCGTTGCACGGTTTTCGATTCGCCCATTGGTCACAGATCTGGCAAAAACCGAAATTCTCCAAAGAAATCCTTTATAAGAACTTCCAGACTTACCTGATTATATCAGATTCACCACACTAATGCAATCCCGAAATTCAGCACAGAACTTTTTATATTATCCCAATGGGTGATATTCTCTGCTATCAATTCGTCCCACAAGATCGTATTCACGCCGTTCGGTTATTATCGCAGAGACGATGACGCCAGGTTCTGTATCCATTTGCGGCTCGGCGCCCAAATAGCATTCGCTGTCGATCTCAGGCGCCTGGCCGATGTGCCGAGCAACAAACCATTGCTGGTTTGCATCCAGTTTCATCGCCTTAACGTCTTGTTCCGGCAGTTCGCCGGTTATCAGGCACGGCAAACGAGTGCCGATCAGCGCCTCGCCATGTCCGAAAGCGATCTCCTGCTGCGCCTGCATCAATTGCTCGAACCGCTGTTGTTTGGTTTCTTGGGCGATTTGCCCTTTGATGCGGGCCGCCGATGTGCCCTCTTCTGCGGAATACATAAAACAACCCACCACTTCGAAACGACACTCACGCACAAACTCAAGCAATTCCTCGAATTCCCGATCCGTTTCCGTCGGAAAACCCACCAACATGGTGGTTCGAATAGTCAGATTGTCAATCGTCCTGCGCAGTTTCTTGATCAACTGCTCGGTGCCTTCCCGATCGATCCTGCGATTCATCAGTTTGAGTATGCGATCGTTTATGTGCTGCAGCGGCAAATCGATGTAGGGCGCCACCTTCTCGCACTCGGCAAAGGCCGCTATTTGCGCCTCAGACAGCGTCGCCGGATGCGCATAAAGCACACGCAGCCAGCGAAGCTCTTCAATATTGTTCATTTCCCGCAGCAGCCCTGTCAATCCCGGCTCGTAACCCAAATCGATCCCGTAACTGCTGGTTTCCTGTGCGATCAGGTTCAGTTCCACCGCCCCGTCGCCGACCAGTTCCCGGGCTTCTTCGATGACCGCTTCCGGCGGTTTGCTTCGCAGTGGGCCGCGTATAACGGGGATCGTACAAAAAGTGCATTTGCGATCACAGCCTTCGCTGATCCGCAGATACGCCCAGCACGGCTCGGTTATTCTCAGCCTGGCCCGATCGTTAAGAACTTGACCGTCAAAAGGTCCGGTCTGGATAATTGCCCGGCTGCTGGAGCCACTTTCAATTTTGCCGGATGTCTTACGCGAATCGCCGACCACCCGGCGAACGATCTGAGCAATCTTATCCCGCTGGGCCAACCCCACCACCGCGTCGATATCGGGAAACTGCTCGATCAATTTCTCACCCCGGTATTGCGCCAAACAGCCTGCGACTATAACACAGCCAATCTGACCGGCTCGTTTCCGTTCGAGACAATATTCGATATTTTCCCGAGCTTCTTCACGGGCCTCGGCAATAAATCCGCACGTATTAATAATAACCGCATCAGCCGGATCGTCCGAACCAACCAGTACCAAACCCGCCTCCGCCAGCACAGCGAGCATTTTTTCACTGTCCACCAGGTTCTTGGCACACCCCAATGTGATAAAACCGACTTGCAAATGAGATGATGGATGGTTTGACTTCACGGCGATTCCACTGGGGCACATTGTTGCAGGTAGCTGGTTCGGTTTCGGTCGATAGTCGATTTCTCAACTGCCGACATCTTCTTTGATATATTCGTATTCTTCCTCTTTTACCTCATCCTCCGCTTCGTCCGTTTCCTCCAGCCCATCTTCCGGTTCTTCGCCTTCGATATCTTTCATAACCGGCTCGGTTTCTTCTTCCTGCAGGTCACGGTAACCAGCGGCGGCATCCCGTGCCATTTGCTTACAGATAGTTTCATACTCCGCCAGCGTTATCAACACTTCCCGCGCCTGCGAACCTTTATATTCACCCACGATACCCGCTGCCGCCATCTGATCGATCAGTCGCGAAGCCCGCGAGTAACCGATCGTCAAACGCCGTTGCAGCAATGAAACGCTGCCACGTTTGGTCTCCAGGACCATACGTACCGCCTCATCGAACAGTTCATCTTTTTCCTGTCCGCCCGCATCGAAGCGATCGATCTGCACCAATTCCGGGTGATAATTAGGCACAGCCACTTCTTTGAGATATTTGACGACACGATTGAGTTCCTTATCGTCGATGAAGGTTCCCTGGGCTCGCACCAGATCACTGGTACCCGGTTGCAGGAACAACATATCACCGCGCCCCATCAGCGCTTCGGCGCCGTTTTGATCCAGTACGATTCGACTGTCCATTCGCGCCGCTACGCGAAAACTGATCCGACAAGGCATATTACTCTTGATTAGACCGGTAACCACCGTAGCCTGCGGTCGCTGCGTTGACAACACCAGGTGAATGCCCACCGCTCGACTCTTTTGTGCCAGGCGCACGATATACGCCTCCACTTCCTTGGCCGAGGTCATCATCAGGTCCGCCAATTCGTCAACTATAACTACCAGGTACGGCAGTCGCTTCGGTATTTTTATTTTTTCTTCTTCGGTGCCAGGATCGAAACGTTCGTATAATTGTTCTTTGGTAAGTTTATTATACTCAGTGATATGTCGCACTTTCGCCTCCGCCAGCAGCGCATATCGTTCATCCATCTTTTCGGTCAGCCATTCGAGAATCTGCTCGGCCCGTTTCATCTCCGTCACGATAGGGCACATCAGATGGGCCAGGTCGGCAAACGTCGCCATTTCCACCATCTTCGGATCGATCAGGATAAGCTTAACCATATTCGGCCGTTGCGTCAGCAGGATACTGGTAATGATACTGTTGACGCAGACGCTTTTACCAGAACCGGTCGTACCGGCGATCAAAAGGTGAGGCATACTGGTAAGATCGACCACCAAAGCATTGCCCGAAGCGTCCTTACCCAGAAACAGGGGTATCTGCATCTTTGTCGCCCTATCGCCGGACAATCGCAGCAGTTCCCTGATACGTACCGTTTCCGCCTCACTGTTAGGCACTTCTATTCCGATAGTGTGCTTGCCGGGTATCGGCGCAACCACTCGCACTGCAGAAGCACCAAGCGAACGACCCAGGTCATTGGAAAGGTTCGATATCTGCGAAACTTTAATTCCAGGCGCCAGCTTCAACTCGAACATGGTAATAACCGGTCCTGTCTCCATTTCCACCACCTTGGCATCCAGATTGAATTCGGCAAGTGTCTGTTCCAGCATCCGTGCACGTTCCTTGACCACCTTCTCCTGCAGAGATGTAAAACCTTGTACCGAATCCTCCAGCAAATCCAGCGGTGGAAAACTGTAATCAGAATAATCTTCAGAGTTAGCTCCAGCCGGACAACTGGACGGCTGCGCCACTGGCCCGATCATTCTCGCCAGCACCGTAGATACCGTTTGCCGCGAAGATGTTTTTTTCGTTTCATTGTCTTCTTCGGATTCAGACTCGATCTCTGTCAATTCCCGGTGTAATATGGATTCTTCTTCCAGGTCTTCGTCGTCGAGATTGGTTTTTCCTTTGTTCAGAGTCGTTGCGATTGTCACCGCTTTTTTCACCGTCGCCAAACCGGTTCTCTTCGTCTTGGACGTGATATTCACCGCCTTGACGCTGATCCCCGCCAACGCGACACCTGAACGTAACAGCAGTTTCAGCAGCATTACTACCACGTTGTCCGCTGCCAGTAACAATCCCACTATTGTGGCTGAAACAAGTACCAGTATTGTTCCGGTCATGGCGGTACGGACCAAAAGAAAATGTCCCAGTGCGATCCCAACCACTCCCCCGTTACCGTGACTAAGCGAATTCTCACCGCCATGACTGATCAAATACGACCCGGCTGCCAGGGCCGCACCTGTCAGTGCCACACCGATAATCCGCAACGTCATCTGCTTGAGCTTCCGCCCCGTACTGTAAAGTATCAGCCAGACCGCCAGTCCAATCAGCCCGGGAATGGTGGCTGGGCCAAGATAGTAATTACTAAAATAAGCCAGATAGGCGCCCATCGGCCCACAGAGATTCTCAAACGACCCGGTAGATAGCACATCGGGATTGGGCCAATCGTAAATGCTGAAACTATACAAACTCACTGAGAAAAAAACACACACACCAAGCCCAAAGCTTGCCCAGACAATACGGTTTACATTGACACGATTCTGCATAAAAAAACCAGCTTCCCTCATCTACTCATCTACCCATTTACTCATCTACTCATCTACACTCCTACCATCCATTTATCGGGCAAATCATAATCAACTCTGTAAATAATTGACCTTATTCGACCGGCCAACTTCTGCCCGCCATAACTGCTTGTATAATAAAAACTTACCACTCATCGCCCAACAGCCCCCATGCCCGCCAAAAGTTGCGGACCCGACTTGTCAATCACTCATAAACGCCGCTAACCGCCGCCTTTGACACTGGCGCCATCTTTCACCAGCTTTTCCGCCAGTTTGATAATAGCCGTTGCTGCCGTTGTTTTTCGTACCTGGCCAAGGCCCTGCCACTTGCCGTCACGTCGCAGAATCTGAACCTCGGTTCGATCTGCCCCAAACGCCTTCGGGCTGTTTAACACAATAGCATCCAGGTTCTTCCGGACCATTTTCATCTGGGCGTTTCGTCGGCCCGCTCGGTCCTGCATCGCAAAACCTATTAAAACCTGATGCTTCTTGGTTTGCCCCAACTTCGCCAGAATATCAACGGTACGTTTAAGCACCAGGGTAAAAGGTCGGTCTGTCTTTTCGATCTTTTGCTTTTTCGGCTGCCGTGGCTTGTAATCGCCTACCACCGCGGTCATAATTACACAATCACAGCGGCCAAAGTGGTCATGTACCGCACGGGCCATCTGATCACTGGTAACAACATCGATGCACCGCAACCCACTCGGAGCAGCCAAACTCACCGGTCCGCTCACCAGTGTTACCTCGTGTCCACGCCGCAGTGCCGCCGCCGCGCACGCATAGCCCATCTTCCCGGTCGAGCCGTTACTGATGAACCGTACCGGGTCGATATATTCGCGCGTAGGACCGGCTGTTATCAGAAAATGCATAATATAAAAACCCGGCAGGGGCTACCCTGCCTGACTTACTACTCATCCACCCATCTACTCATTTGATTTCGTTAGCAATTTGACAATCTGTTTAAAAATCTCTTGCGGTTCACTCATTCGCCCGACACCTTCGGTTCCGCAAGCCAGTCTGCCCTTCTCCGGACCGACGAAATGAACCCCCATTTGCGAAAGGCTCTCTACATTGCGCTGCGTAACAGGATTTTGCCACATCCGATTATTCATGGCCGGGGCCAACAAAATCCCACTGGTGGCGCTGCACAGCAAAGTGCTCACCAGATCGTCACATATCCCGCCGGCCATCTTGCCAATGATATTGGCCGTAGCCGGCGCCACGACAATCAGATCTGCTTGTTCGGTCAGGCTTATGTGCCGGGCGTCATACACTGCCTCGGCATCAAAAAGGTCGGTATATACCTTTCGCCCGGAAAGCGTACTGAAAGTGACAGGACCGACAAAATGCTTCGCGTGCGCGGTCATCACCACCGTTACCCCGGCACCCCACTGCACCAACTGCGAACACAACATCGCCGACTTGTACGCGGCGATACCACCGGTAACCGCCAGCAGCACTTCATAATTGTACAGCTTATCCGCCACGCTGCCTCCATAGCCGCATTTAAAGGTTCCCTTTAGTCTTCTTCTAATACTTCTTCGAGTACTTCGCTTTTAAATCCTCCGAAATTGGACGGATGCAATAGCTCGTGACTCTTTTCGTAATCGATAACGATCTTTTCTTCGGCTATCTCCTGTACGGCTATTTCGATCAGAGTTTTGCCATGAGCGTCAACCAGCGGCCGAGACCCCTCCACCAACTCTTTCAGACGACGCTGTATTAGGGCCGTAAGTTTGAATTTTCCACCTAGTTTTTTTACCAACTCGTCGCCTTTTAACAAAGGTATCATAAAATCTACTCCTATAGCCGGCATGGGCCGGAACCATATAAGATTAACACCTATACAATTATCTGTATCCAATTAGTTCAATCATTGCTTTTATCGCTTCACCCAAATCTTCATTGATAAGGGTATGCTTAAAGTTCTTGCTGTTTCGGGCCTGCTCTATTTCCCATTGGGCCTTGGCCAGGCGTTTTTTTATTGTTTCCGCGTCATCTCGCCCGCGACGCTGCAACCTCCGGTACAACTCCTCGTCGCTCGGAGGCAAAACCAGAATCCCCACCGCCTCCGGAAAACTCTCAAATACCTGCGCCGCGCCCTGCACGTCTATCTCCAGCAGTACAGTTTGACCCGCATTCAGTTTTTCTATTACCGGCTGCCTCGGCGTACCGTAGTAGTTGTCGAATACACGGGCATACTCCAGGAATTCTTCTGCGCCTATTTTGTCCTTAAACTCCTTCTCGCTCAAAAAATAATAATCTTTACCGTCAATCTCGTTTTTACCTTGTGGTCGCGTCGTAGCCGAAACGCTTAATTGCGCATTCGTTTGACGTATTGCCTCTCGAACCAAAGTGCTCTTGCCGGAACCACTTGGCCCACTGACCACAAAAAGCTGTCCGTCTCTTTTTCGGCCCACCCGCTCGCCATGTTCTTTGCCGCAATGATCCATATCATCCTTTTGCAGAACGGGCCTTCTTGTAGTGAGCTACAATGACAGTTCTTCTCGACTACTCTACGTTTTGCACCTGCTCTTTGAGTCGATCTATCGCCACTTTGATCCCCACCACATAATGGCTGATCCCGGCGTCGTTGGACTTGCTGCCTATGGTATTTGCCTCACGCAGCATCTCCTGCGTCAAAAACTCCAACTGCCGACCCGCCTGTTCGTCCGATTCGCATATTTCATCAAACTGATCCAAATGCGATTGCAGACGCGAGATTTCCTCGTTGATGTCGCTTCGCTCAGCGAATATGGCCACTTCTTTAATCAGCGATTCTTCGTCAAGCTTCAAATTGACACCAGCCAACAACTCGTTGACTCGCCTCTCGACACGATCGCGATACCGATTCACTGCCTTGCCCGACAGCTTGGCCAGGGCTTCAAGATTTTGTTTTATCTCCTGACAGTTCTTTTTAAGATCTACCAGGATGCTCTTGCCTTCTTCGATCCGCATTTGCCGTAGCTTCTCCAACCCCTGGCAAGTCAGTTCTTTGATAATATCAAGAAAAAATTCGTGGTCTTCATCGCTGTACTCGCGAAGTTGACACGCGCCAGGCAGTTGCAGAATCCCAGCCAAATCTATATGAACAGCTTCCTGGCCGCGGAGCGTACGAATCTGTTCCAGATGTCTCATATAATCTTGTACTACACCATGATTAACTTCAAACGTGCCGGCGGCGCTAACACTACGTATATGAAGAATATATGTGATCGATCCTCGGCACAGATGTTCGCGAATAATTAGTTGAACCTTCGGCTCGGCAAAAGAAAGAACATCAGGAAGTTTGATCGAAGTTTTTAAAAATCGGTTATTCAGCGCCTTAATTTCCACCTGGAAGCTTATCCCTTTAGCTTCGCGTTGCGCCTCGCCGAACCCAGTCATGCTGTGCAGCATAATTCAACCTCTTATAGCCTGATCGACCATATACAACAAAAGTATTTCGTACCCTGCTTGATCTCGAAGAATGTTTCGACGTCGGGTTCAATGCTCCCAAAATACTTCTGGCGCCGACATCCTTCCTGCGACTTCGTGACTTTCACCCTTAGCTTATTTGTCTTGTATCGGCGGTTCTGTACCCGGCGTCTCGTCCACCCCGCCCTCGGGACTGACGTCATCTGGTGGCGTTGGAATAGTGGGTCCCGTCTCAGACGGCGCCGTCGGCTGCTGCTCCGGCAAAACGCCTGAAGGCTCCGACGCCGTTGACGGACCTGACGACGTTGAAGAACCTGGCGACGATCCCATCGCACCAATTGAAGTCTCGTCCAATGGATTAACAGGCTTGTAATTCATCGTTAAAATCATGGCCAGCAACAAATACGAACCTACTATTACGATAGTGATCCAGGTAAAAACATCGCCGGTCTTGCTCCCAAAAGCACTTTGTCCGCCCGCACCGCCAAAGGCCGCCGACAAACCACCCCCTTTGCCCTTTTGCAGTAAAACGACCACTATCAACAAGATACTGGCAATAACAAAAACCACCGCCAGCGCCTGCCAATACCACTTGATCTCAGCCAATAACATAAAGTCCATCTTTTACTCCCGATTTTTCAGGTATTGTTTGACAATACAGTTTGACTCTTTTTCAGCGATCACAACCACATCGGCAACTGATCGCGTTGATACCACCCTGAATGATCCCCATGAAATCATCCACTTTAAGACTCGCTCCACCCACTAATGCGCCGTCAACATCCGGCTGATTCATCAGTTCCGCCGCATTGCCCGGCTTAACACTTCCACCATATTGGATCCGTGTAGCCGTTGCAATGTTTTCATCAAATATATCCGTTAATATCTTCCGGGCAAATGAATGTGCTTCCTGGGCCTGATCCGGCGTAGCCGTCCTGCCTGTACCGATCGCCCAGACCGGCTCATAAGCAATGGTTATCTGCCCCATTTGTTCTTTACTGACACCTGCCAAGCCTTCGCGCAGGTGACGTTCGATCACCGCTTCGGTTTGGTTATTGTCTCGTTCTTCCAGCAGTTCGCCGATACACAGGATAACTTCCAGACCGCCGGCCAAACCCGCCAGCAGTTTCTTGTTAATGAGCTGATCGCTTTCGCCAATAACGTGCCGGCGCTCAGAATGGCCCAAAAGAACGTATCGGCAGCCCAGGTCTTTGAGCATCTCAACACTGATCTCGCCAGTATAGGCGCCATTGGCCTCGTAATACGCGTTTTGAGCACCGAAATCGATGTTTTTGCTGGTGAGAGATTCGGCTACGGCTGCTAAATAGACAAAAGGAGGGAAGACGGCTACGTCAACGGTGTGGGCGTTTTGAGTATTGGTCAACCGTTTGCTCAGTGCTGAGGCCAAAGATTTGGCCTGGAAACTGTTCAGGTTCATTTTCCAATTGCCCGCTATGAATTTTTTGCGCATCCTTACGGTTTCCTGTGGACTATAAGTCTATGTATTATAATATTTTAAGCCTTAATTGCATCAAGGTACAGACAACACGTAATTTCGTAGTATATCAGTACAGCAATCTCATTGCAACTGCTAATTATGCTCTTTATGGAAGATATCTGAAAAGATATTACGGGCGGAATTGTTGTAAGTGCTTATTTTACGTTGTTGGAATTGATGTAAGTGCTTATTTTACGTTGGAGGAATTGATGTAAGTGCTTATTTTTGCGTAACGATTATAACGATTAGGTAAGATAGGTAAGAAAAAAGTGTGAAATTCGGCGAGATTTGGATGAATTCTGATGAAAAGTGATGTGGTTTGTACCATGTTTGCGCTATGTTTGTAGTATGTTTGCACTATGTTTGCACTATGTTTGTACTATGTTTGTACTATGTTTTGATGAAAAGTCAACCACCAGGTCATTAAGACGGGAAGGACACGAAGATTTTAGAAGACAGGAGGAAAGAGGGCGGACCAGTTGGGGGTGAGGAGTTGGGGAGTGGGCGGTCCGGGACAGATCAGTAAGAAAGAAGCGGGGCGGCTGTTATGGTCGCCCCGCTGTTTTTCAAAGTCTTTCTAATCAGGTCAATGGTCGCCTGATATTTTTAAGTAACTCATCTTATTCAACGGTAATAAGAACATCCGTCGATCCATAGGTTTTCGAAAGGACGGCTGGCTGTAAAAAGCCAGCCGTCCGCAATATGAACACTTAATGTTTACGGCTTAATCGCAATACTGATCATGCCTTTAACCGCTGAATTGGCATGGGTCACAGCCGTGTTGCCATAAGCCCCGGCAGTCGCCTTGACACCTGTCGCAATGCCGAGCGAGCCGCCATTACCTGCACTTACAGAATTGTCGGTACGTTCGGTCAGACTGGTCAGGTTAGCGTTTGTCCAAGCCGAGAATTGTGCCGTGCCGATAGCATCCGGCAAACTTCCCGCAGTCGCTACAACAACAAGCGTGTTAGCAA
>Ga0315290_10003686_pt1 | contig 10980 bp, 6 predicted proteins | sample YL17G12_0_MG_FD_203627 | JGI IMG/M metagenome (GOLD analysis project Ga0315290, IMG submission 203627) | Sediment microbial communities from Yellowstone Lake, YNP, Wyoming, USA - YL17G12_0 | ecosystem: Environmental > Aquatic > Freshwater > Lake > Sediment | place: USA: Wyoming | collected...
CCCCTCCTCCGGGGCGGCGCGCCGTTGCCGGCCCCCCACGCCCGCCAACGCCAGAGTCGCCGCGGCAACACCTAACCAACAGCGACGCGAGCGCCGCGCTGCGCTAGACAGAACGTACATGGAAAACGGCCTCCTCGCTTGGGTCGTCAAAGGTTCTCGCTCAAGAACCTGGGCTCAGCTCTCGCTCCCGAAGCGCCCGCAACTGGTGGTCGTTGAATTTCGATCCATCAGGGTTGTGGAGCTCCCAAAACGGTCCGTAATGCATGATGCTTGGCGGGCTTGGTGGATTGTCCTCCAGCCCCGGACCAAACTCGTGGGCAATCTCGTGAACAACCAGCCGCTGCTTCAGTAGCGCGAGCTGGTTTGGAGTAGTATACCCCACCTCGGCCGCCGCGTCTCTGAGCGTCTCAAGATAGAGGATTGCGCCTCTGTGGGGCGAAGGGAGACACTCCCCGGGCCGTTCCGATACTTCCGTTGAAGGGTCGTTGTCCCGCCCTGTCGGGCCCTGGTACGCGCTTTGGACGTACGCTACCCAGAAGGCCTCAGTGCGGTTCGCGTGAGAGTTCAACCCCGCGTTGATCTGCTGCGTGAGCTGAGGCAGAGTGTTCACGTTCGGGAAGAAGGGCACGTCGCTGGTATTGTTCGCCAGATCGCCACCGCCGTCAAAGACCGGGTCGATGAACGCCCTGCCGAATGCCTCCTGCATCAAGTTCGTGTTGGGCATCTCCGGCATGACCTGTGCGTCGTCGTCCTGGAGAATGATGCCCCCCTCCTCCGGCGCGGTTCCATCGGGCCAGTTGAGAACGACAACGGAGTTCAAGCCGTTGCTGACGATAACGAACTGTCGGAGGTGCCCGTCGGTGAGTTTGCCGTTCTCGAACCGCATTTCGTCTCCCGCTGGGAGTGGCCAGTCGAGGGATAGCTCGCTGGTTCCTCCCACGGGAGGCGCCGTTCGAACGTTCACCCTCGAGTAGAAGTTCTCCACCACCTCCCCCATTGAGTCCGCCTCGACGTGCAGCTTGCGCCACACCGTGAGCACCGGAGACATGCACACGGACTTGAACCTGGTTTGGAAAATGGCCTCCTGTCGGGCAGGACCGTCGTACTTGAAGTTCAGGGGGGCGCGGTCATAGAACATGCTGTCTTCATCGCGGGCCAAGGGGCAGACGCGGTCGAGATACCTCGGCACGGGACCGCTCGTGCGGCGCACGCTCGCCCCGATTCGGTAGTTGTTGCCCGGCTGGACCGAGTCGATCTGGAAAACGGCGCGCCCGACCCCGTTGGCCCCGATTGGCACCGTCTGGCTCGATAAGAAGGCGTCAGCATTGAGGCCCGTCTGAATATTGTCAAAGTTATTCAGTTCGTTGGCCGGCGGGTCCTCATCGAGCGGGGCCACGTCGCTGCTCGGGTCGTCCACGTCGAACCAGCGAAGGTCCACCACGATGCCGGGTCTGTTCTGGGGTAAGACGTGGACAACGACGTCCACCTTCTTGCGCATCTGCTCCCCGGGCTCCTGGGCATCAGGGAAGAACCTGAGCCCGCTCCCCGGCACCAACTCCCCGGCCTGCTCCGGATTGGCGGTGTGCTCCTGCCATTCAACCCTGTCGATGCTGAGGGCCCCTTTCTTTCCAGGAGCCGCAGCCATGGCGCAGAAGGAACTCTGGCTGGGCACGACGTCGGAGTAGAAGTGGACCTCGGGCATCACGGCCCACTCGCCCAGGCCGGGATTGCCAAACGCCGGGCCGTCGCCCGACTCGTTCGTGGCAAAGTCCTGCCACGGCACCATCGGATCCTCACGCTCGTCCCACGGCTTCTTCACAAAGTCGATCCGCGAGACCGTGGGCAAGCCCGTGGGCAGGGGCTCGGCCGTCCACCGCAGCTCGTCCTCCACGTCGCACCAGTCCTCGGTAAGGCCCGCCCAGGCGTCGTCCGGGTCCAGCCATTCAACCGTGTACCCTCCGGCCTCGACCAGCGTCACGCTGACCGTGGCACTGGCCATGGCGCCATAGCTATCCGCCACGGTGTACTCAAAGCTGTCGCTCTGGAAGGCCGACGGCGGGGCCGTGTAGGTGACGGCGCCCCCCTCCAGGGCGACTTGCGCGGCGCCGTGCGCCGGCTGGGTTACGGACGTGACCGTGGGACGCGGCCCGTCCGGGTCAGAGTCGTTCTGAAGCACGTAGATGGTCAACGGCTGGCCGATCTTGCCCGAATAGGCCAGATCGGCCACGGCGACCGGCGGCTGATTGCCGCCATACCCGCCACCCCCGTAGCCGCCCCCGCCGTATCCCCCGCCGCCATAGCCGCCGTAATCCATCGTTGTGATGCCGCCCCCGGGATCGCCTTCCACGGGGAGCTCGCCGCCGGGGTGGCCGTGGTCCCCATGGCCCTCTTCGCCGGGGTGTCCTTCGGGCCCATGGCCCTCGCCCGTCGCATGCTCGGCGCCGTTCGCTGCGGCCGGAGGCTCGCCGATCCACCACGTCCCCCCTGCGGCCAGCGCGGCGGCCAACTCCTCCCACGGCAGCACGTGCGGGCCCGCCTCAAGCGACTCATTGGCGCCCCAGGGCTCGAACTTCCCCAGCAGCCAGCCCGCCGGCCCCGCGTCGACACCGTCGGCGCCGTCGGCGGCCAGCCACGCGTCGATCGCGATAGACGGGGCGGTCGACTCAACCGCAGTCTCATCGCCCGAAGAAGGGGCCACCACGATGTTCAACCCGTGCAAGGTTTCCCATGGGTCTTGGTCGGGCGCCCAGCGAATCACCAAGCGGCCGTGCCCGGCCTCTGGACCCTCCAGCGGGCCCCATCGGGCCTCACCGGCGTCGAGCATTGGCTGCCCTCCGCCGGCAAAGCCCATCAAGACCGGTACACCGAGCAGGACCTCGAAGAATCCCGATCCCGGCGCAGCCCGGGGCTCCAGGGCCTCGGGCGAGGCCAGCCGCCGCCAGCGACTCGACCGCGACGCCCTACCTGGACTCATTCTAACACGATGACGACTCGGACGCTGAGTTTTGCGCGAAGACATGAGAAAGCCTCCCAGACGAACGCCAAGGACGAACTCCGGCCGAACGGCCACTTGAACGACCAAAACCACTCCGCGTCTCGCCCATTTCCGACCCGCCGTGCCCGCACATTCCAGCGATCTTTCTCATGGTTCTTCGGCTGTGGAGAAGATGGGCTTACCGTGGGAGAAGCAGTCGAGACATCCTCACGATACCTGGATGTTCCAATACGTCAAGTGTTTTCGCCAATATCTTTCGGGGGATCATTGTACCACTAGACGGTGGTGGTAATGAGGGTGGCGACGTTCCGTGGTGCCGGGCAATTCAAGGGAACGCCACAGAGGGCGTTCCCTACAGGCGATCCTCCCAGGATCGCGCAAGCCCATTCAGCCGCTGACGTCGAAGACGACGTTGCCGAGCCCCTCCCCGTCGAGCGAGACCTCTTGCCCCAACGTGGTCTCGGTGTTGAACTTCGACGGGAGCTTGATCTTGGGGTGGGTGATCTCCACCTTGTACAGGCCGGGCTGGACCCCGGTGAGGCCCTGCTGATCGGCGGGCAAGTCGGCGGCGGCCACGGAGAGGAAGACCATGCCGGTGGCGTCGGTGGTCCCCGACGCCGGCTTCAGCTCGCCGCCGAGGAACGGCTCCGGGACGAAGCGGACCACGGCGCCCGCCAGCGGGGCGCGGTTGCGAAAGACCCGGCAGTAAAACCGCATCAGCCCCACCCGCTGCTCCTGGCAGGTCCGGATTCGCGCGGCGATCTCGTCCGCCGCGAGGCTGCCGTCCTTGTTGGCGTCGAATCGAGCGATCGACCTGGCCAGGGCCGGGCACTTCAAAAGCTCCTGGGCCGACAGCGACCCGTTGCCGTCGGCGTCGTAGGCCGCCATCGCCGCCTTGGCGGCGGACTGCGGATCGATCTTCGCCTGAGCGACCCGCGGAGGCCTGGAACTGCACCCGGCCAACACCCCGAAAACCATGCAAGCCAACACAACGGGCCGCCGCAGCACGCAGCAGAACATCACTCCCCTCCTGGTCGAAGTCATCGGGTGGGTTGGCCGGGCCATGGCACGGGCCGGACGCCGGCCATCAGGGCAGCATGACCGCCTGCCCGTCTTTCCGGTTGCCCAGCAGGCGATGGACTTTCGGGTCGATCTGGAAATTGATCGTGTGGGCGGAGCCGTCGCAGAGCGACATGTTGAACCCGCCGGGGTGGGAACTCCCGAATCGCCAGAATTCCGTCTGGCCGTAGCGGTCGGCCAACGGGGGCTCGTCCGTCCACTTGTTCATGTCGAAGTCGTCTCCGGCCAGGAAGCTGTGGTCGTCCGAGTAGTCCAAGCCCGTGGCGTAGTGGTCCGGGTTCAGGTACTTCTCGCCGATCAGGTAGGTGTTCGAGGCCCCGTCGCGCACGTGGGCCATCTGGACCTCGCTCCGCTGGGCGACGATGCCGTTGCTGGCGCTCATGTCTGCAAAGCCGTTGCCGGCAAACCCGTTGGCCGGGTCGGGACCGCCGCCCCAGAAGACCTTGGTATCGCCCGCGTTCGCCCCGTAGTCGGTCCGGTTCGTCCGCTCCACGTCCGCGTCCGCGTTCCAGGCGTGGCCGCCAGGCACCGCGGCGACGATCACGTGCGGGTACAAGCCGACCGCGCGCCGCGTGGGGCAGTAAAACGCCGATACCGCAAACTGGGTCGCCTCCCGGGTCGCTACTTTCTGGGGATCGGTAATCACGTCGGGTTGCTGGTCGGTCCCCATGGCGTGCAGGGCAGGCTGCTCAAGAAACGGCAGAATGGAGTAGCACCAGCTCCCCGGCTGCTTCTTGCCGGTGCCCCGGTCGGGGTCGCCAAGCCAGTGCCACCCCCACCCGGCGGAGGGGAAGAACTTGTACACCTCGTGGTGTTGGAGCATTGCCAGACTGAGTTGCTTCGCGTTGTTCTGGCAGGTAATGCGACGCCCTGACTCCCGTGCGGCTTGGACCGCAGGCAACAACAGGGCGATGAGAATGCCGATAATGGCAATCACCACCAGGAGTTCGACGAGGGTAAAACCGGACTTCGAGCCACGATCACCAGACATAACACACCCCCAATGAAACGTCCCTCCCTGCCCTATGCGGGAGTACTTCCGGCCCTACTCCTATTATCCCGCCGCACGGGGCTGTGTGCAAGCTCTCGCAGGCAACCTTTTCCGGGGGGTGAGGCCCTGGAAGCCGACGGGCTGTCGGCCCGCCGGGGGCGTGTGCTATGGTGGGGGCCGGCCGGTTCTCGGGGACTGTCCCCTTGGCTTGTGCGATCCGAAGGAGACACAGGACATGACTGCCAGGATGATCGGCGTGGCGGGACTTGGGCTCCTGGGACGGGGGGTGGCCGCCTGCCTGCTGGGCCACGGGTTCCGCGTGATCGCCTTCACCCGACGCCCGTCCACCCACGCCGAGGCCCGGCGGTACCTCGCCGGGGCTATGGAGGATCTCGTAGCCCGGGCCGGGTTCCCCGCCCGGCTTCGCCACGAGTGGGCGAACTGGGGTCAGAGCTTGAATAGTGAATAGGCTTTGCCGGCAATCGGGCGGATCCGAATTCGAACCCGGAGCGTCGCACCAACGACCCTATTCACTATTCAAGCTCTGACCCCATTCCCTCCCCTAAGCAGCGCGTTGCCGAAATGCAGGATTCATCGTTGAACCGTCTGTTGTGGAGGTCGCGGGGCCGGTCAAAACCGCGCGTTGATCCAGTTGGCCACGTAGTCGAAGTAGTTCTTCGCGCTGTTTGAGTATTGGCCCGGCGTCGTCTCGCACTCGCGGCAGGGCGTGAAGTTGTGCGTCGCGCCTTCGATGACGATGAAGTCCTTGTCCCTGCTCGCCGCCAGCTCGTAATAGATTTCGCTATCGCGAATGAACGTGTGCGTGCCCATCGCGGTGACAAGAATCGGGACGGAAATCTTCTGCACGGCGCAATGCACGGTGGCGTTGGACGAACACCAATCGATGCCGTCGAGCGAGTTCGCGGCGCGAATCGCATTGGCGCTCAGGAAGGAAATCACTGAAAGCTGCCGCGTGCCGGGTGGCGCGGTTTGGCCGGACGGGCGCACGCGCTCGACGATTTGCATCACGACCGTGCCGTCGTTCTTCAAGAACTTCCGCGGCTTTAGCGTCCGGGAGTTGATGCTCGGATCGAGGTCCGCCAATGCAGCGCTCCAGCCTCCCACGACGGGAAACGGCTCGTTCGCCTTGCCCTCCTTCCATTGTTCCTGCGCGAGCGCGATCAGCCGGTTCATCCGCGCCGCCTGCGCCTTGAAATAGCGCTGCCTGAATTCCTCGGAATAGTGCGACGGCCCGTTCGTGCTGTAACCGTTCTTCGGATGGAGCGCGTCGAGATCGGGATCGAGCTGATTCGTATCGCGCTGGGTCACCACGGCCGGATTGAGGCTGCGCAACAGGATCACGGGAAGTCCCGGAATCGCGTCCGCGAGCACGATCGCATCGGCGCGCGGCAGGCCGGCGAGCCGGGTGGAATCGCCCTCGGTCAACTTGTTCGGTCCCCGGCTGTAGGCGGGTCCGTTTTCCGCGAGCGCTTGGTAAAACGCCATCGTCGGCCCGCCGCCGCTGTGCCCGAAGAGCACGACCTTCGTGATGCCGGGTTGCTTTCGCAGGAACTCGACGCCGGTCTTGACGTCGAGCGGCAGGTCTTCCCACACGACGCCGGCCTCATTCGAGCAGAACCGCGAATTCATGGCCAGCACGAGGAACCCGCGCCGGGCCAATTCGCGCGTGGCGGTGTGGGTCAGGAAGTCCGCCGTGCGGTGCATGAGGAAGACGGCCACGTGCGGCGCCGGCCCGGAGTCCGGCCGGTAAAGCGCGCCCTTGGCCGGCGCCGGCGTGAAGTCCATCCGCTGCGGATTCGACTGGGCGGATGCCGCGCACGCCGTGGCGGCGAGGGCGATGGTCAAGAACACGGTTACGCTGTTCATGCTGATTCTCACACCCTTCACACTCCCCTGTCAGGGCGCGGAAAATGGAAATGGAAATGGAAATGGGGTTGGGTCTCATTATCCACGGGTGGCCGAAATGAGACCCGACCCCATTTCCGAGGTCAGACTTCTTCCCGGGGTCGTGCGATTCATGGCTTCTGCTTTGTTCCTGTTGCACCGGGTTTGCCGATGGCTCTCGGAGAAATCGTCGCGCTTGCTTCCCGGGAATAGTCGGACGGCCCCGCATAGGGATGCATCTGGTGTTTTCCCCTTGATAACGGCCCCTTCATTTGGAACTAATCGCCAGTCCCGGGGGCGTGGAAGTCGCTCTCACCTCAGTGGCCAAGGGGGACGTGAAAGGAGGAGTCTGTCCGTGCCGAACGGAGACCGCCCCTCCGGGAGATCCCCGGCGATTGAACCGCACCGTCCGCGAGCCGCCCGCCGTCTCCAGAGAAACACCCTCATAGGAGGCGTCCTCGACGAGCCTGAAAGCCCCGGGCTGCGGCGAAAACGCCTTGCTCTCCTTGCCGGCCGCATCGCCGTAGGGGATGACGACGTGAAGGAAGTGCTGCTCCGCCGACCGGTCGGGCGGATCCACTTCCATGCGCCACAAGCACACGTCGATGTCGCTTTCCTTGGAATCCGGTTCCGACGCCGACATATTGGCGGCTTTGGGATCGTGCGGGTTGCCCCACAGATCAAAGCCCTTCCCGCCCCGCTTCGTGATCTGCGCGCCTTTGGGAAGGAGCGTTCGAATGCCGACGGCGCCGCGCTTCGCGGTCGTCCAATACTTGCCGTCTCGTGAAGCGACGCGCGACAACAGGCCCTCCGCGCCCTGATAGCTCTTGAACCCCGCGCCCTCCTTGGCGACCTGCAGCGGGCCGCCGGCCGCCAAGACCTCCGGCTCATCCTGGAGATGGAGCACCCAGGTTTTCGGCAGCGCGGCGTCCGTCGCGCACACGCGGTCGTAGATCACGAAGAACTCGGGGGTTCCCCGGACATAAACGAACTGGCGGGTGATCTCGCGGATCTTCTCCGAGCGGGTCCGCTTCTTTGTCGCCGGGTCGTCCCGAACGCTGCTGTAGGCGCGCGTGAGATCGGCTGCCACATAGGTGTACGCGTCGCAATGTTCGTAGGCCACGATCTCGCCGCGCGGCACCGGCTCGAGCGCGTGATAGAAGTTCGGAATCTGCGGGCCCCCGTCGTTCCACTTCACTTCCGCGCCGCTTTTCGAGAAGTACTGCTCGCGTGGGTCATATACCAAGACCACATTCTGGCTCACGAGCGCCGAAGTCGTGTAGTGGTATCCCGCATTGCCCGCCAGCAGTCCCTGTTTGGCGATCTGAAACGTCCCCGTGCACCCCTGCCCGCTGCCGTACGTCGTGAACACCGGTGCGGCCGTGAAGACGGCCCACACATCGTCGGCGCCCTGCCACGCACTCCGCATGTACACGTGGCCCGAGCCGCGGAAATGGAAGGCCAACGGCAGAGCTTCCTGCTTGACCACCGGAACGGTCGCGTCGTACCAAATCATGTCGGCCCAGCTTGCCCCGCCACGGTCGACTGCTGATTTCGTCATCCACCCGGTTGCCCCATCTCGATACTGCGCGGCGTGTAGAGCGCGGAACATGGAGACGTCCAGGCCCCGAAACATCCCCGGACCCGTGTCCTCCATGTGGACCATGTGGCCTGTGTGCGGAACGGTGCCGTAGACGTTCCAATAGGGCGATTCCCGGTGGAACCCCGTGCGCGCGACCTTTCCGAAGAGGTTTTCCCCGGTGGCGAAACGCCAGGCTTCCCAGGTGATGAACGGCGCGTAGGAGCAGCCCCCGTGATTGGGACCTTCAGGCCAGATTCCCCCGAGCTGGTCGAGCTTCTTGACAAACTCCTCGGGCATGCGCTTGGCGAACGAATCGAGCCAGCGCCGGGCGTCGTCCTTGTAGTGGGTCTTCTCGCCCGCGATGGCCAAGGCGACCATCGTCTTCGGCGCGATGCCGTCCCGGCACCATGAGATGCCCATAGCCCCGCCCCACGTCTGGTTATACCAGTAGGTTCCGCCGTCCAGCGTGATTTCCGGGACCTTCGTGTAGTTCCGCAGGAAGCGTCCGATCCGGTTGCCATAAAGTAACCGCTCATCGGGGGTAAGATCGTTGTAGATCCAGTCGTACATGACGGCATCCCAGCCGAAGTCCATGCCATCGATACCGCTTCCGTCCGCTTTCCAGCAGACCTCCTTGATGTGCCGCAAGAACCGGCTTCCGTCCCGTCCCGAATCCGTCTCGATCCGACAGGCAAAGCCGAAGAGTGGACCGCAATAGCTGCGTGGATAGTAGGCATTCTTCGGATCCATTCGCGGGTCCAACGTATTCAACAGGTTCGTGTAGCTGGGCCCCAGCGGGCCGCCCTCGGCGCATAGAGCCGCGATCCGGCGGAACGACTCGGCATCCGCAAAAATGCGTGGGTGTCCGGGCCGGACGGAGTATCGCTGCGGAGGAGGAGTGATGATCTTGGGCGCTGGCTCGTCCGCCGCTGCCGCGACCGTGGCCGCCGCAGCCACAAGGCAGGTTGCCGTTAGGCTTATCCAATTCTGTGCGTTCATTCTGCTCTTCATCGCATCCCTTTCTTTCCCTGCCGGACGGGGTTTCAGCGTTGTATGGATATGGGATGGATATGGGGTCGGGTCTCATTATCCACCCCTTGTCCTGGTGCCCAAGCTCCAGCTTGGGCACGTCCGGGCGGTGCGTTCCGAAGCCGGAGCTTCGGAACGAGCAGCAGAAAGGAGCCCCGACCCCATCCCTTTTCCTTTCACTCCTCCGCCTCATCCCGTGAAGTACAGATAGGCCAGCACAATGGCCACCATGACGCCCACGGAGGCGGCCACGTCGCCCCAGGCCCAGCTCTCCCGCGTCTTGCGCCGCTGCTCGGGCGTGGCGGTGCCGTAGGTCAGGCCCTGGATCTTCTCCATCGACGGGGGCGCCGTCAGGTAGCTCACCACGATCATCACGATCACCGAGACGATGAAGATGAACAGGCTGTAGTACTGGAAGTAGGTGTTGTTGACGATCCAGAGGAACGAGCCCGGCTCGTACTGCTTGATGAGCTCCAGCTTCACCGGCGTGTCGACCGCCAGGCGGAACACGCCGAGGATGAAGCCCACGATCAACGCCGCCAGGCATCCCTTGCCGTTGAGCCGTTTGATGAACACGCCGAGGAAGAACACGACGAAGATGGGCGGGGCCAGGTAGCCCTGCACCGTCTGGAGATAGTCGTACAACCCCTTTCCCCGGGCGATCACCGGGATCCACAACAGGGCGATCAAGACCATCCCGGTCGTGGCCACGCGCCCGATCCAGACCAACTGGTGCTGCGAGGCCTTGGGCCGGAACTTCTGGTAGAGGTCCATGGTGAACAGGGTCGAGGAGGCGTTGAACGCCCCGGCCAGCGAGCTCATCAGGGCGGAGAGCAGGCCGGCCACCACCAGCCCGCGCACCCCCACGGGCAGCACGTCCCGGACCATGAGCGGGAACGCCCGGTTGGCCTGGAGAACGACCTTACTGAGCTTGGGGTCCTTCCGGGCGAGCATGTCCTTGAGCTCGGCCCGGGCCAGAGGCGTGGTCGTCTCCTCCCTGGTGACCGGATCGATCGTGCGGATCGCGGCCATCTGGGTGTCCTCATTGAGGGCCAGGCCCTCGAGCTTGTTCTCCTTCCACAGGGCGAAGCAGATCATGCCCGGGATGATGAAGATGAACACCGGCAGGAGCTTCATGAAGCCGGCGGCGACGCTGCCGCGCCGGGCGACGGTCTCGTTCGGCGCCCCCAGCGCCCGCTGCACGATGTACTGGTCGGTGCACCAGTACCACAGGCCGATGATCGGCGCGCAGAAGAGCATGCCCAGCCAGGGGTACCGGCCGTTGAAGTACCAGGCCTGGCGCACGATCTCGCCGTCGACGTTCCGCTCCAGCACCGGGGCCCACGTGCCTTCCACGCCGGCCGGGACCAGGGGCTTCCAGAGGTTGAACATGTCGGA
>Ga0315290_10003687_pt1 | contig 10979 bp, 14 predicted proteins | sample YL17G12_0_MG_FD_203627 | JGI IMG/M metagenome (GOLD analysis project Ga0315290, IMG submission 203627) | Sediment microbial communities from Yellowstone Lake, YNP, Wyoming, USA - YL17G12_0 | ecosystem: Environmental > Aquatic > Freshwater > Lake > Sediment | place: USA: Wyoming | collected...
GTACGTGCATGAAGTCCAGTGCCGGTGCGCCCATGCCGTTCTGTACGGGCATGAACCAGTACGCATTATGCGCCCGCAGAAGATCTTTGACTTTATTTTTTACGCGACCTTCGGGGGTCATTTTCCGCCATGCCTGGGTAGCGGGGGGTACTACGATCGCCGCGCTGCGGGCTTCTTAAGCAGTCGTTTTCTGGCTCGACGCGCTGCTTTGGTGCGTGGCTCATCCCTGGTGTACTGAACCCAGAACTTGCCACCCTCGACTTTGAACATGGTCTTATGCACCAACCCACAGTCACAGCATTCCTCAATGAAGGGCTTCTCGCCAAAGGCAATCAAGTACCACTTGCCTTCCTCGATCTGTACTGCGGGGGTGTACTTCATAACCGCCATTTGCCATCGACAATGAAGATCAATTGTCGCTTGCCGTCTGCGTGCAGTACTGCGTGACAGTTTAGCCATGAGCTTGGGCCGCGATTGTACTCGAGCCTCAGCCTGGTCGAGGTCCCCACCTGGTAGGCCCCCTCGTCAATCCCCGGACTGTGACTGTGGCCGATGATACTCTTGACTCCTATGCGTCGAAGATTATTGATGCTGCCACGCGCACCGTTAGGACCCATGTCCCCGTGCATACCCAGCTCCACGCCGCAAAGTATGAAGCTGTCATCCTGGTCGAGCACTCGTGTGCTGGGTATCTGAGCCTGACGGAACCAGTATGTAAACGGATCCGGATACTCAGTGCCCCGACCTGTGGACTTGGTGCCACGCACCATCGCCAGTGCTGTCTCCAGGTAGAACTCAGAGTTCACCGGATCCCGGCGCCAGTCGTTGTTGATAACCCAGCGGCGCAGGAAGTCATTGTGGTTGCTGCCAACAATGACAGACAGAGAGTTTTTGGGAGTACGGGCATCCACAAAAGCAATCGCCCGCTCGACCTCAGCCCTCACGTTATCCCCACCGCTCGCCGTCTTGGCCACCGCATTGAACGGGTTGCCCAGGTGGTGCGGGTTGCAGCTGTACGAGTCCAGCAGGTCGTGCCAAATCAGGTGCTCTGGATTCAGAACATCAACGATGCCCTTCTTGCCGAAGGTGGCCTGCTCCACATCGGGGTCTATCGCATCAACGTGCGTGTCACCGAAGATCACTGCCCTCGGGCGTGGCGCAGCGCTTACTCCATCAGTTGTGAACCGTGTACCAAGATCGGTACAGCTACGTGTCTTCGTATCGTAGTGGACATGACGGAGATGGAACTTCTTGCCGTCAAGCTCCACCAGTACCGCTGCCAGCGAATGATGGAACGCGCCGATGCTTCCTGACCTCGAGTCGGTATAGTTCGGGACAGTGCACGCGCCAGTGGTCGTGAGTATCTTCGCCATACGGTTTGACGGCGTTGCCACTGAGCGCAGCTGCAGCTTGGTGTGGCCCACGATACCCGACGCCTCATGTGAGAGAGCCTCAGCCCCAGACAGGGGAGATGAAGCAGTCGGTTGGATCTTGATATCACCCAGCACCATCAGGTTCGGTCCCAGCAGGCGGCTGGTGTTCCACAAGTATGGCCTCGTAGCCGCAGCCCAGTGCTCAGCGTTTTGCTGGCTGCCAGACCACTGACTCGTAGGATTCTTGTAGCGTAATGGGATGACAAGCAGCTCAGCCTTGAGAGTGAGCGCCATTGACTGCAGTATCTCCCACCAGTTCGTGTGCAGTGGCGTTGCGTTCTGCGCCGCGGTAACTATGAAACGCTGAGTGCCCGACGGTATCGGACGCTCAAAGACAGCTGAGGTACTCTGGATTTCAAAGGTCGGATCGTGTGCGGCCCGGAAATCATCGACTGATTTACCTGCTGTCTTAGGCATCACTCCACCTTCGCACGTAGCTCAGTACAGAATTTCTTGGTGCCAGCCCATATCCGCTTGGGACTCTTGCCACTCAACAGGAACCAGTGGTCAGTGAACTGATCACGGTAGTTGGCAAAGTCTATCTGCGATAAACCACAGCGCCTGATCAGATCCCCCTCGTATTCCCACGAATCACCGAGGGCCTCGAGGGCCTCCTTGATCCTCTTTGGCACGATGAAGGACTTGTCATGCGCGGAACGGAAGGCAGCTAGATCCTTGCCTTTGGATTTGGTAGGAGGCGCCTTAGTTTCCATGAGTATCTCTCGCTAGTTGCAGTAGCCTGGCTTCGACAGGGGTGTGTGGTATCGAGCAGTTTCCACCACCGTACACACTAAACACATGAAGATTACCCCATGGATCTGTCAGATCTACGTGGGCAGTCACACCATCATCCGTGATCACCGAGCAACCATGATCCACACGCACTTCTAGCGTCCCGCGGGGGATGTACTTTACGGTTCCATCCATTTTGTTCACCGCGATTTCGTGCAGCACCTTGTCGCCTCTTAGAAGGCGCGCGCGCCCTACTTCATTCGTCGACCCCTCGCCTGTGACTGTGATCCCTTTCATCAGGTAGTAATCGTAGTTCATTGCCGTCTCGCCTCGACGTACTGGCAGGTTGTGACTGGGCACCCGCGGCACTGCCAGCTGGGACGTGGTGGAAAGTCCTGATCCCGGAACGCATTCTGGAATCTCTCGATGCGGGGAGCCAGCTCAGCCCATACCTCGCCGATCTCGTCACGTCCGATCTCCACTGTGGAGGAAGACCTGTCTTTCGTCCAGATATAGGCGCACTTGATGACCTCCACCCTGGGGGCGTGCTGAAAATACAGGCTCGCCGTCAACTTCAACTGTAAGAAATCGTTGGCCTTCTTGCCTGTCTTGTAGTCGAACAACCCGGCCTTTGAGCCGCAGTCCAGCACCAAGTCCGCCACGGCACGGCAGTATACGTCCTTGTCGAACCATCCTGTAGGCTCCAGGGAGGCGTTCACAGCCATCTGCATCTCGGTGAGCTTGGTCCCAGGGCTGGCTGCCAGAGCGGCAGCGATGCCCTCCAGGTAAGCCAGGTGGGCTGGTAGCGGAGCCCCTTTTCCTACTCGTATTTCGAGCGCCTTGTGTACGTCCTTGCCGTACGTCATGGCCATGGACTCAGGCTCTTTGACATTCTTGGCGATCGAGACAGCATGAAACTTTCGGGGGCAGGTCTCGTAACTGTTGAGGCGGGAGTAACTGAACGCGGTTGGTGTCATTCTGGAAATACTCCTTGCCCACACATTCGACATCTACATATCCTACCTATGCTCACTTCGCCCCTCCATATGAATCCCCAGCCTCGATAGTGCAGGCCAGCGGTAGCCCCGGCATCCACGGCACGGGGGCGGTAAGAACTCGGCGGACCACATCAGTCACCGTAGACACGGCTTGTTCAGGCACCACGAATACCAGTTCGTCATGCACCTGCATCACGGCTGTCAGTCCAGCCCGGGCCAGCCGAACCTCAGCCCTAGCTAGGACAATCCTGGCGAGCGCCTGCGCGATGTTCTCACACAGCGTCCCGCCCCACAAATTCGTCATGGTGGAGCGTCCTGGTCCATGGAAACTCCGATAAACGAAGTGCCCCATTACGGAAGAAGTCGAGAGTTCGGGGTAGTTCAACCGCATCGAGTTCGGCAACTCGATCACATCTCGAAGTACCCGCATCGGTGAAGCAAGCCCTGCAACAGGGAAGTGACACCAGGATGAATGTGTAGGGGATAGCGTTAGCATCTGTTTGATGAGCTTATCCAGCGTGCGCCACAACTGCGGGATTCTTGGGTAGACCTCTCGGTATGTGGCCACAATTTCTGCAGCGCGTTCTCCATCCATGGGCACACCAAGTGAGTCCATGGTATCCGTGAATTTCGTGGCCCCCATCCCGAAACCGAGTCCAAGAATACACATCTTGCCAATGAACCGTTCTTCTTCGGTGATATCCGTAGTAGACGTCTCGAACAACATGCTGGCGAAGTCGGTGTAGACATCCACTCCATCGTGGAACTTCTGCACCAGGGTGGTTTCCCCAGCAAGCACCGCAGTGATACGTGCTTCGATTGCCTTAAGGTCGGCGACTATGACTTGGTGTCCAGGCGGGGCGTGTAGCGCATTACGCAACGCAGTCTTTTTTGGGAGGTTCTGCATGTTGAACCCACCCATCCCGCTGAACCTGCCGGTATGTGCACCGTAGTACAAGAGTGGCACCGGCATGGTGGGGGATATCTTTCCTATATCCAGGAATTTCTGCAGCCGAGTACGCTCGATGCTGCTTTTCAATAGCAGCCGCGCCTCGACTAACTGGACCACCGCGGGGTCAGGATGTTTTAGCAGCGCCAGGAACATGGGATCTTTCTTTGAGAACGCAAAAGTAGGCTTCCCAGTAGTCGGGCTCGTCTTCGTTGGAGCGATTACGGCACGCTTGATCAACAGGTCAGCGAACTTCTGGTTCGATACGATCTGCTCCCGCGTCGCTCCCAGCACCGCTACTTTCAGCAGCGTGTGCGCTTCTTTGACGAGTATTTCATCCAGTGCTTTCGCCAATGCGGCTTGGTCCAGGGTCAACTTCCCACGCAGGAATTTCTTGATGGTCAGGTCGATTAGATCCAGCTCATCCTGGGGCAGTTGCTTAAGTACGATGTCGCAAATGTTGTGGCATAAAGCAGCATCGTTTCTGCAATAGTCGGCGATCTTTCCATGGAGGAGTGCAAGATGAAGGTCTGCGCGACGCACTCCTATCGTCTGCGACAAGATCTTGTCGCCCTTAGGTGGTAGCTGCCAGAACTTGGCGCATATTTCCAGGCTGGCACTGCCAGTGAATGGCACTACGAATGGTCGTGCTGCCATCATGCTGCATAGATAACGCAGTGGCCTGATGCCAAACACCCACTCGAGTATGGCCCCGTCGAACATGGCGTTGTGCGCCCGGACTTCACGCCTATGTAGATCCAGGGACAGCAGCTTGGCTTGGGTCTGGGCGTGATCACCACTGAACCACTGCGCCGCTTGGCCGTCCTCCATGTACGCGAAACCCAGCACTTCAAAGCGCGGGTCACGCACGTAGAAGATCACCTCCATCTTCGTAAGCGAATACGTCTTGTCGAAGTACGTCTCCATATCAATTGTAATTGGGGGTAATTCATTCATTCTTGTTAGCACTCATGGCTTCCTTTATACTTAACTAGCATCTGTTCTCTCCTTTGTATCATTTAGGCCGTCCTTGTGGCGGCCTTTTTTATTGCGTAGCAAACGCGAATTGACCCAAGTTTCCCAAGCCCACGGTTGAAGGAGGTATGCCATAGTTAAAAAGTTGGGCTATTAGTGGCCCAGCTGGCCTGGCCTGATAGGAACAATACGTCTGGATAAGCCCTCTAGTCCATGCGTGTATGTCCCTACCATTGCCTTCTTTTTCCGGTATGAGATAGCAAAGTCCAAGATGATCGAGCGCCTGCTGTAGTCCCTGGCGATCTATTTGCATCCACTCATCAGGCAGTGCCGACTGCCGCTCCTGTGCCTGCATAGCAGTCTGAGTTAGCTGGCTTGTGTAACGAACCAGCTCGGGAGCCATTCGAGCCAGCTGCCCTGCCGTGTTGGCGAGCTTGATGACATAGCTCAGCTGTAGCTTGCTACGTATCACAAGGTGGCGTGTATGCACATCACGCCGAACCCAAGCCTCGAAAGCCTTCGCTTTGTCAGGTGAGAGCACTGCCTCAGGCTTTATGAATACAGAAGCATCTCGCTGCCACATCGGGAATTCAATCATATCTGATGGGATCTCCAAACACAGTTTGGCACCATCAATAAGCCTGAATAGCACTGCCTGGGCGGCCATTTGCTGGATAGGGAGATGAGCTATATTCGCTTTCTCCTCCGTCAGCCACTCTTGCATAGCCTTCCATGCCAGGAACTCTTTCGGTGGCATACCTGCAGTCCACAACGACAGTGTTTCCTCAGGTGTAAGCGGATATGGATCGACTGATAGATGTCGATACAGCAGATTCTCTACTGCGTTCGAAATCGAACCGGATTCGAATCCGGCAAGTCGTGTGGTAGCAACCCGTTTTCTTCTCATGATTCCTCCTCGTTATGCCACGGTGTGAATTGGATGACGGTGGGCTTGTCCCCTGTGGCGGTGTACGTGAAACTGAATCGATCTCTGTCGATTACATTCACGCGCATGGTAGAAGGTTCATCAATGGTTTTTAGCGCCCTGTTGATAGCCTCCTTATCGCCAAGCGGGTGACCAAGCTCGCGAACGAAAGTCTTCAGCAGTTTCTTGTGTTCCCAGAGCCTGAACCCATGCCATACCCGAAGATGGTTGGTCGAGATTAGGTCCATCCCCACTCTTATTTCGTCATCAGACTTTTGGATACTCAGGCTCAGTGGCTCGTGGTTCATCCTGCTGGGTAGGCTCGCGTTATGCAGCAGCAACAGGGCGTTGAGATGCTCCATCGGTGGCACCCAGCACACTTGACCAGGCTGATTGAACAGGGAGGCCTGGAATCCCACTCCGTAATTTCCTTTCGACACCTGCATGAGATACCGCGGCTTCTGCATGAGCATCAAAAGCTGCCAGCGTTTGCTGGCTTCGCCATTAGGCGCGTCGCAGTAACCGGCACGAATCCACCGGCGCAGCGTACCGCGCACGTAAGGCGTCATCTGGTCGGGTTTATGAGTCATGGTTAACTCCACTTTGCCGTGAGAAGCTAACCGCCACCAGCCGGTTCCAGTGCGGGCCGTAAGGATGTCTGTATTCAAATACAACTTGCTTCTCCTTCTCAGTGTGTGATTTTTATGTGGACTGTCGTACCCCACGGTGCGACATGATCGCCAGTGATACACCAGATCGTGGGAACTCCGGTGTCTTCACCGAATGGGGTATCCCCATCAGTGAATACGATGCAGGTCTCGGGCTTGGTCGCGAGCTTGTCAAACTCCCTGAAGGCCACCGTCATGTCGGTGCCTCCGCCACCCTGCACCTGGTTCTTCAGCTCGAGCAAATCGTTGACATCGTAAAGTTCGTGCACCGCGTGCACTGCAGCATCGACGAACATCACGTACAGCGGCTTGGGCTGCAGATCAGACAAGATGCTGTGCAGCTCGGCGAAGAACCCCGCCTGCTCCTTGTCACTCACTGATCCACTGGTGTCATTGACACTCACGATGCACCCAGCCTGTGTGCCTGTCGTGCCAGGCCAATACACATGCGGAGCCACTGCGAGCCTGCGCCGGTTCGGTCTCACCCAGGTCTGGTGTTCCCGCCCGGTCGCGGCTGTTATCGCCCTGCGTATATGATCCTGCCACGTTACCTGTGGCTCGCAAAGATCATCCACGAGCTTCTGCATTGAGCCAGGCATCTGGCCCTGCGACTTGGCCGCTGCAGCTGCAGACTGCACTGCTCGCTGTATTGTCGCCTTGTTCGGTGCTGTGGCCGGATCTGCACCCATGTGCTCGTCCCACTGATCCCCGCCTTGACCGTCCGGGGGCTCCGGATCATCCGGCAATTGCAGATACACCTCATCCCAGATCATGGTCCGGTCGAACTGAGGATTGATCAAGGCACCGATGGGTGGCTGCCCGATTTTGTCATGGATCAACATGTCATTGATCACGTAGTCCATGGCATGGTTGGCCTTGGTCTTGTTAAACGGCTTCAGGTCTGGGCCGAATCCCAGGTCCATGTAGTACTTCAGCCGTGTCGGATGCTCCGTTATGACATGCACGATTTCGTGGGCGAGGGTGAACATCCGCTCATCCACGTTCTTGCATCTATTCGATTTGAACCACAACGGGTTCACATACAAGTACTTTCCATCAGTACCTGCAGTCGGCAGACTCTCAGTCTCGACAATCTCGAGCAGATCCATCAGCAGCACTGCAAAAAACGACTGCTTGTGGATAAGAGCTGCGATTGCCTCTGTCAGCTCGTACGATTTCGCCATTGCTGGCTCCTCCTTCTGTGACGTTTAGAACCACTCGACTCCATTGATATCTTCGAGCACCTGTTCGGCGTTCATGGCCACGAGCTTCGCTGCGCCCACGTCCTCCCGCAAGGTCTCGATTGGATACCTCAGCAAGTCCGCTTCCACCTTGTCGATGATCTCATTGAAGCGCGTGCTGCCAGTGAGATTCATGGACTTCGCCAACGTGCAGAGATCCTGCGTGTTGGTGAGCATGGACTCGTACAGCTTGGTCTTCTCACCGACACTGACCTTGCCCAACTGCGTGGCAATACGCCCGATCTCCTTCGCCAGCCGATCCCGCAGATCAGTCATGGCATTGGTCACCTGCAGCTTGGTCTGGTCAGCCAACCGCTGTCCGAGTGCTTCGGCGAGCGGCGCCGGTACTGACAAGCGAGCGAAGTCGCTCACCGCTGGCATCGGCCTCAGCTCAATCACCACGTTGAACAGGTTCGGCACATCAGAGGCGTCAGGGTAGATACTGGGATCTGCCATGTCGCCAAGGTTGATACACGCCTGCTTCACCCGCTCCGGCCATACCATCTGAAGATCCAGCACCGCAGCGTCATAGGCCCGCTTCTTGTGTGCCGTGTCAGCCAGGAATGGCATGGCGTCCATCGTTGCGATCAACCTCGAGCCCCTCTTTGCGCCCTCGTTGTTCATCGTCCAGGGCAGGGTTCGAGAATTCACATGCGAACGTAGCGCCACGATCTGCGCATGGACGTTCTTCAACTCGGCATCGGCTGAAGCCAGGAGTTTCATCCTGAACTTGCCTGCGTCCCGTGACGCATGCTTGGCCGATACCACCTCATCACTTACATTCTGATTGATTCGCTCCCCTCCCCAAGCCCGGAACGAGATGTCCACGAGCAAGTAATTGGAGGCGAGCGCGTCGTTCAGCTCAGTGTTTTCCATAGGGAATACCTCGCTTTGTGTGACGTTCTCTCAACTCAAGACGTTGGTAACCAGCGCCTTGTTCTTCGCTATCCAGGAGCCCAGACGGACGCTGTTGATCAGCGTGCCACCAGTGCGCTTGGCCAGCGATACCGCAGCCGACACCTGCAACTCACGAGGCAGTCTCTCGATGTATTGCCACAGCTTGTCGACGTTCTCCGACTTGACGTAGTGAATGCACATCTGCAACGCTGCATATGCAGCGTCCAGCTGGTCAGGACACTTCGCCCTGGTCGGATCGATCAGTATGTCTTCGATATCCGGCAACTTGTCGTGCAGCTTGAAGAATCCAAACATCTGCGCGGCAAGACCATCACCAACACCACCCGCTACGCACTGCTGCGTGAGCGGGTCACTCGGCAACTCCATAATGAGATTGCCGTTCTTGTCCTTGCCAGCCTTGATCGCCAGGAATCTCGACGCTGCCGTGTACGATCTGGCAGTCGAGAAGGGGCTGTCACCGGCTGGCACCGTGTCTGCAAACACGGCTCCGGGGAACTTCTTTGCAAAGGCTATGGGCATCGGGTGAAGCCCGTTACGCTCCGCCCACATTCCCCACCCCACCACATCGGTCTCAATCTGGATAACAACTTCCCGATTGGTCAGGTGAGTGAGTGGACGAATCGTCCCAGCCCTGTCGCTGATCCGGTTGCTGCACGAAACCACCATCCATCCTGGGGGCAGTCTGAATGTACCAAACAGCTTGTCCAGGACGATTGGCGCCGTCGCCTTCTGGGTCAACGGATCCGCCGCATTACGCTCGTCCAATACGAAGATCCCCCTGGGATGCCTTCGCAAGTAATCATCAGACGGACGCATGGGAGAATCAGTGAAGTAGCTCGTGGCCCTTCCTGTGACCGGATCCTTTGACGGCACCAGAAAGCCCCTGATATCCGGCGCATCGAGCGTCGTCATCAGCCATGCTTCCTCCGCATCGCCGCAGAACCCGAACTCCTCACCGTACCTCTGACTGAGGAGGGCTCGGATATCGTACTTCAGCACATCGGACTTGCCACATCCCGGTGGTCCCACCAGGTGCACAGCCGTACGTGCCTCGTACAGGTCAGGAAAGACCTTGATCAGGTCAAGTATTCTCATGTGTAAACTCCATTACAACGTACGCAAAAGAGTGCGTACTCTCATCGAACTCTTGGAGGTGACGCTTAGCTCAACAAACTACTTGGCTTTCTTGTTCTTCTTCGGCTTCCTGTTCTGTTCCGCCCACGCGGTCCACGAGGCTGTCTTCCATCCTTCGGGGAGTAGCCCCGCGAGCACATCCGATTTGGTCCTGGTCCTGTGACACGGGACAGCAACATCGCGAACGTGGGGATTCGCCATGGCGGCCTCGCGTTTTTCCCCAAGATACGCAGCAAACGCCAGGCATCCCAGCTTCGCCTTGTGGCTAATCTGCATGAACTCACCTTTCTCCCTCATTTGAATCCCTCCTGCGGGATGGGTGGAACCAACTCGTCAATACCAGGCATCAGGTCATGTGCCAGTGCCTTCATGCCGATGACAGTCTCAGCAGACACACGCCGGAAATCTATGGTGCTTGGCCCCGTGGTGAACAACACAGACGAGGCCGACACAGTGGAATCAGTTACCTCAACGTGGGTTCGCCTCACGGTGAACGACTTGCCAGTGTGCAAGGCCGCAGCCGCCGCGTAGCGAGCTGCCATGACTAGATCTTCAGACTGGAAGCACTCGCTGTGTTCGTATGCCACAGTCACTTGATACACAATTTTCATGCTGAATACCCCCTGTTCATCCATGGTTCGACTGGTATGCGGCTCAGCCAGTCCGACACTGACGGTATGATCCCGCCGCAGTCTTCACGGACGTGCTGCTCGCCGATGTAACGGACGGGCACGATGCGCTCGTCCGAGTTCACGATGTGCGTGCCGAACACCCGCTCGCATTCGAAGATCCCATGCGAGTGGTGTCGGAGTGCGCGGTGGCGGCAGTCGCCGAATAACTCTTTGGTCGCATCGAACCAGTTGTGTATGGGCATGTAGTCTTCCAACTTACCGCCCCACTTCCTGACCGAACTCTCTGCATGAAATACGGTGCTAGTCACCGTCAATCCTCCTGCCGCACGGATTAACCTGACCGATGAGATCCTCGACCCCTTCGAAAGTCTGCT
>Ga0315290_10003689_pt1 | contig 10978 bp, 9 predicted proteins | sample YL17G12_0_MG_FD_203627 | JGI IMG/M metagenome (GOLD analysis project Ga0315290, IMG submission 203627) | Sediment microbial communities from Yellowstone Lake, YNP, Wyoming, USA - YL17G12_0 | ecosystem: Environmental > Aquatic > Freshwater > Lake > Sediment | place: USA: Wyoming | collected...
AATTTGTCAAAACAGGGGAAGGATTCGTCTCCGGGGAGTTTTCGCTCGCGCGCGGAGGACTTCTTCGCGTCGACATCTCCGCGAGTGAACTTGCCACCCCGGATGCGTATTCTATTAAATGGACTTTGACCAATACCGGACAGAATCCGGTAATCTTCGACAGCTTCGAAGCACCTGTTCTGCAACTTGACCGTTCTACCTTCCCTGCCCATGATCCTTTGTGGACCTTGCAAGGCGCTGCCGTCCATTGGGGGCAGGATTTCGCCTTTGTGCTGCCTCATGGTTTTGTACGCGATAACTTCCTCGGTCATTTGCAAAACGGCGAGGGTGGCGGCATCCCGATAAATTATTTCTGGAACAAGGATTATGGCATCAGCCTGATGCATATCGAGCCGACTCCCAAGGACTGGTTCATGCCGGTCAAATCCAGCAAGGAAGGTGTCAGCTCCTCTCTGGAACTTCGTCAGCCGGTGAAACTTTTACCGGGTAATAGTTTTTCCAGCCTGGAGACGGTCATTTCGATCCATGCCGGTGACTTCTTTGCACCACTGACCCTCTACCGCGAATTGCTGGCCGAGAAAGGGCTGAAAGCACCTGATCCTTCCTCGGCCGATTATGAACCCGCGTGGTGCTCATGGGGTTATGAGTTCGACGTGACCCCTGGCGAAATGACCGGCGTCCTGCCAGCACTACCGGATCTCGGCATCCGTTGGCTGACACTTGATGATCGCTGGTTCGATGCCTATGGTGACTGGAACCCCCGCACAGATACCTTCCCTGGAGGCGTGGAAGATATGCGTCGTATGAACAGGAAAATCCACACCGCCGGGGCGTTTTCACAAATCTGGTGGTATCCATTGTGCGCGGAGGATGGTCACGGCAAGTGGGAAAGCCACAAATACGCCTTAGCTCAGGTCTACAAAGATCACCCTGAATGGCTTGTACTCAATACTGATGGCTCGGTGGCAAGGAATAATCGTCACCTCGCCATGCTTTGTCCTGCTCTGCCCGAAGTGCAGGAACACATCCGTGCGCTGACTCTGCGTTTCATCCGCGATTGGGGTTTCGACGGACACAAGCTTGATAACATCTACACCATGCCCGCCTGCCATAATCCGGCTCACCATCATGCACGACCCGAAGAATCCACGGAGGCGATGGCTGAAGTCTATCGAATCGTTTTTGAAACTACCCGTCAGATTCGACCTGATTCTGTGACACAGATCTGCTCATGCGGAACACCGCTGACCTTCAGCCTGCTTCCGTTCACCGATCAGACCGTTACTGCCGACCCGACCTCCAGCAACCAGATCCGTCAGAGGATCAAATTTTACAAGGCACTGACGGGGCCAAATGCAGCGGTGTTTGCCGACCACGTTGAGCTTTCAGACAACGGTGCCGACTTCGCCAGCGAAATCGGCACAGGCGGAATACCATCAACAAAATTTATTTGGCCAGATGACAATAAGGTGAAGGCGAGGCTCAAGGAAGTCTGGGATTTACCACCTGGGAAAAAAGCCGAATGGCAGAAGTGGTTCGGAATCTATAACCAGCATCGCCCGGCGGAAGGCGAATATCTCAATTTGTACGACATTGCCTTTGATTATCCAGAAGCACATGCCATCCGAAAAGGCGATACCATGTATTATGCTTTTTTTGCCCCAAATTTTCGCGGCAAAGTGGAATTGCGCGGGTTAGATAATCGTACTTACCACGTGGTGGACTATGTCCATGGTTTGGATTTTGGAACAGTGAGTGGTGGCTCTATCTGGCTGGATGTGGATTTCGACGGGTCGCTGCTGGTAATGGCAATTCCTGGATGAAATTGGAAACTTCATGGTCCTTGCCTGTCAAACCGAGATGAAAATTAGACGAGTTGTACAAACCAAGTAAGTAAATCAAAAAAGGAGAAGATAATATGAAAAAACTGTTCTTTGTATTCGTTGTGCTCAGTCTCTTGCTGGCGGCTTGTGGTGCTCCCAAGCCCACGGATGTTCCGCAGGCTCAAAACAGTCCTTCAGAAATCACCTTCTCAGCCTGGGGAGCTCCGGAAGAATTGGCGGTCTGGAAACAGATCGTCGCTGACTTCGAAAAAGTCAACCCCAACATCAAAGTCAATGTCGAGGTCTCCGACTGGGACTCATATTGGGACAAGCTTAAGACCCAGCTTGCCGCCGGCACCCCACCGGATGTCTTCGCCATGGACGCTCCATTATTCTTGGATTACCAAAGCCGCGGCGTTCTCAAGAATCTTCAGCCTTACATCGACCAGAACCCGGACATGCTCAAGGATGTTTACCCTCAAACACTTGAGGCTTATAAAACTGCCGATGGTTATTACGGTTTACCGCGCGACTTCCAGACCATCGTCCTTTTCTACAACAAGGACATGTTTGATAAAGCCGGCGTGGCCTATCCTACCGCAGATTGGACCTGGGACGACCTGCGAACTGCTGCCAAAAGCCTGACCAAGGACAACAACGGCGATGGCAAGACCGACCAGTACGGCTTTGTATTCGACCAGTGGGATATGGAACCCGGATGGAGTGAAGCGCTTTGGTCGTATGGCGGCGATATCATCAGCGCCGATCATGCAAAGACCCTGGTGGGCGAACCGAAATCACGTGAAGCCTGGCAGATGTTATATGATATGGTCTTCGTAGATAAATCCGTGCCTGACAACAATACAATCGCTCAGTATGGTAACGACCTCTTCCAGGCTGGAACTTCAGCGATGACTCCCATGGGACACTGGGCAGTTCCCGGATACAACACAGCTGGTTTCAAATATGATGTCGTGCCCATGCCAAAAGGACCTGCGGGCGCTGCGACCAGCGTCAATAGCGCAGGGTTCGTTGTCGCTAAAGACTCCAAGAATCCGGACGCTGCCTTCGAGTTCGTGAAATTCGTACTCAGCCCCGCCGGCCAAACCCGCCTGGCAGAATTGGGCTTCGCCATTCCCGTGCTCAAATCCGTGGCTGAAAGTCCTGCCTACCTTGAACAGAAGGGTTCCACGCTCAATCAAAAGGTTTTTCTGGATTCACTCGCCTTTTCTCACATGAAGCCTGTCTTCAAGGGATATGATGAATGGGCTTCCGTGATCGGAGATGGCATGGGAGCAGTCTGGCGCGGTGAAGCGGAACTCAACAAGACGCTTGATGAAATCGTCCCACAGGCCGATGCCGTGCTGGAAAAGAACAAATAATTTATAACTAGAAATCCCATCCCAAATAAGAGCAATCCTGACTTCCCCTCTCCCGATTCAATCGGGAGAGGGGAAAAGGAGAATATTAATGCAATACGGGCTGAAACCGCTCGGACGGGAAAAATTTACGCTTTGGCTCATGATGACGCCCACTCTTATCGGGCTGGCGTTTGGGGTATTGGGGTCGATTGCCGCGACCGTGATTTTGAGTTTCACAAAGTGGGATCTACTCACCCCTCCTAAATGGGCAGGGCTGATTAATTACGTCGCGCTTTTCAATGATCCAAAGATATCCAAGACATTAAGCAATACCATTAAATTTAGCCTGCTGTACGTCCCCGCCGTGGTGGTTATTTCATTGCTGGTCGCCGTTCTGCTCAACCGAAAGATCCGCGGCATCACCATCTTCCGCACTATTTATTTTCTTCCGGCAGTCACCTCCGCTGTGGCCACTGCGTTGGTATGGAATATGATCTACGGCAAGGATACCGGCATTCTCAATTACATCATCGAGTCGTTCGGGGGACCGCCGATCTGCTGGCTGTGCACGGACAAGGTGCTTATCGCATTGATCATCGTCAACGTCTGGGGAGCCATCGGCGAAGGGATGATCATCTTTCTGGCCGGGCTGTCCGCCATTCCCAAGGATTATTACGAAGCCTCGATGCTGGACGGTGCTAATGGCTTCCAGCAATTCCTGCGGATTACCATCCCCCTGGTCACCCCCAGCATTTTCTTCCAGACGCTCATTGCGACGATCAACGCCTTCCAGGCTTATGACTATATCTATATGCTCACCCGCCGCGGTCAGGGGGATAGTTCCTTCCCGGTCGTGGTGTATTCCATCTATCGCAATGCCTGGCATTTCTTTAACTATGGCGGCGCCAGCGCCCAGGCGGTTGAACTTGCCATCTTTGTCGTCGCCCTGATGGTGATCTACTTCTGGATGGAAAAACGCTATGTGGTCTACGAATAGGAGCCGGTGATGACCAGACAAACTCAAAAACGTTTGCTTGACGTCCTTACTTATATTCTGCTGATCGCCGGTTCGGTCATTATGCTGGGACCTTTTCTGTGGATGGTATCCACTGCCTTCAAGCTGCCCGCGGATCAATTCACCCGCACCCTGATCCCGCCAACATGGACAATCCAGAATTTTCGCGAGCTTTTCTCAGTGGACATCAGTTTTCCAAAGTTGTTTTTCAATAGTTTTTATATTTCGCTCTTGACTGTGATCGGGCAATTATTCACCTGCGCCATGGCAGCTTTTTGTTTTGCAGTGGTCCAGTTCAAAGGCCGCAATGCGCTCTTCACCCTGCTTCTTATTACACTGATGATTCCCGGTCAGGTCACCTTGATCCCTAATTTCATTGTCTTTAAAACGGTCGGATTGGTCGGCACCAGCGTCCCGTTATGGCTGCCCGCCTTTTGGGGAGGAGCTTTCGGCACCTTCTTGCTCCGGCAATATTTCCTCACCATTCCCCGCGATTTGGTGGACGCGGCACGAGTCGATGGAGCATCCCTGTTCCAAATTTTTTGGAAGATTTACGTCCCACTTTCCAAGCCTGCGCTGGCTGCCCTTTCTATCTTCGTTTTCCAAGGCGCATGGAATGACCTGCTGCACCCTCTGGTCTATATGCCCGCTGTTCCAAATACCACGCTTACTGTAGGGCTCGCATTCTTTCAACAGCAGCTCACCCAGGGCGGAAAGTTTACCGTGCTCATGGCAGGCGCGCTCATCAGCATCCTGCCATTGGTGATTGTGTTCTTTATCGCCCAGAAACAATTTATCGAAGGCATCGCCCTTAGCGGCGTAAAAAGGTGATCAGCAGGTCGTGAACAATCCGTGTCAGTGGATACCGATTTAGACAATCACTGATCGCTGGTCCAGCAGTTGCAAGTTTCCATCTTCCGTTGTTCATCGGAAGTTTTTATTATTTATATGACATAATGGTGGGTGAGAAAACATTATCCAGTCAGAGAGGCGCTATGAAAACCCACAAGCTCGGAATCATTGGCGCAGGCATGTACGGGAAGATGTTGCTGCGCTGCTTCATTCAGGACGAACGCGCCAACATCCTTTGGGTTAATAGCGCCAGCGAAGCCACTACTCGCGCAGCCGCCGAGGAATTTGAGGTCGCAAAATGGACCCGTGACTATCGCGAGGTGCTGGCTGATCCTGAGGTGGACGCTGTGGTCATCGCCACGCCGCCCTACCTGCACGCGGAACAACTGGCAGCCGCACTGTCAGCAGGAAAACACGTCCTGCTCGAAAAACCCATGGCCGAATCGCCTGAGAGCGTTAAGCGGATACTCGATGCGGTGGAGAAAGCTCCAGGGCAATTAGTGCTGGAGGCCTCCTGTCGCCACACGAGATTGTCGCGCAAGTTCGAATTTATCAAGTCCATCATCGATAGCGGCAAGCTGGGAGCGGTCTACCATATCCACCACAACCATCTCTCACGAGGAACATTCATCGAATACAACCCCAACGGCGCCTGGGCGATGGATTCGAAGCTTGCAGGGGGAGGTCCATTTATCGATTTAGGCGTCTATGACCTTTCCTTTCACCTCGGGTTACTCGGCGATAGACCCCAGTTAAAATTCCTGCGTCGATTCACGCGCAACGACCTGCGGGATATGAGTCAATGGGTGCCCTTCAGCGATGTGGAGCAGCACGGCGCAGCCTGGATGGAATTCGACACCGGGCTGACCTACTATTACGAGCGCGGAAGCGGCGTCCATGCTGAAACGCTCAACGAAACACGGATTTATGGGACGAAAGGCGGGCTGCGTTTCCAGTTCCCAAGTTGGGAGTCCAACGAAGTGGAATTTTATTATACTGAGAATAATGAACCGGCAATGGAGAAATTCATGGTAGATATGTCCGATGCACCCGACGACAGCCTTGCCCTGGCAACCCATTTCCTCGACTGCCTGGATGGCGCACGGCCTTTTATGACGGTCCCCCTTGCAGCCAAGCACATGAATATCCTATTTCAAATTCTCGAAAGGTAGCATGCCCACTCTCCATGAAATTGCCAAAATGATAGATCACTCCCTGCTCCATCCCACCTTAACGGATGCAGAGATACTCCAAGGTTGCAAAATCGCCCATCGCAATGACGTCGCAACGGTATGCGTCAAACCTTACGCCGTCGCGATGTGCAAAAAAGCGCTCCCCGGATCACATGTTGGAATCTGCTCCGTCATCGGTTTTCCACATGGCAATAACACCACAACCATAAAAGTTGCCGAAACCGAGCTGGCCATCTATGACGGTGCGAGTGAGATTGACATGGTCATCAACATCGGCAAAGCCTTGGGTGGTGACTGGGACTATGTCCGTACGGATATCGATGCCGTAAACCAATCCTGCTTCAGGAACAACGCCACCCTTAAAGTCATTTTCGAAACTGACTATCTCAACGATGAACACATCATCCTGCTCTGCCAGGTTTGCTCGGAACTGAAGGTGGCTTTTGTAAAGACCTCCAGTGGCTACGGCTTTGTCAATCAACCAAGCGGGGACTATAACTACAAAGGCGCGACTGATCATGTCCTAATGCTGATGCGGCAATACAGCGCCCCCGAGGTTCAAGTCAAAGCTGCTGGCGGTGTGCGCACCCTCGAGGATTTGCTTCGCGTTCGGGCACTGGGTGTTACGCGAATTGGAGCAACCGCCACGGAAGCAATCCTGCAGGAAGCAAGAAAGCATGGTTATGAATAAACTGTCTGAATGGATTCGGAAACAGTTAATTTATTTTTTTATAATATTGGGGATTGAAGCCGGCAAATCCAAAACAATTAGCGCAAAACCTGCGTATTCGCCGCTACGATACCATGGAGCGATTGAGACGAGTTTTTTCAAACCTTTTCTTTCTGTCGTATATACCACGTGCCTTTTCTGCTTGACCACATTCATCATTTGAGTCAAAGAAGGTTCTTGATGGTGGTCAAAGACATTACGACCGATGAGTTTGGCACCGCCTTCTTTCCGGTAAATTTGAATAGAAACATCACTCATCTCAAGAATTGTCCCGTCTTGATCACAAACCATGATTTCTGCAGGATATGTGGATACCCACTCGCTTGTAGCTGTTCCTTGCTGAGAGACACTCATCCTTTAACCGCTCCTTTTGCGAGACCGCGCACCAAATATCGTTGTGCCACCAGGGCAAAGACTATCACAGGGACCAGCACCAAGGTGCCTGATGCCGCAATTCGACCCCAAAGCATAGATTTATTAGTCATGAATGATGTAATAATTACCGGGAGGGTTCTTGCTTCCCTGCCCGTGAGAATAACCGCATAAAGAAATTCATTCCAACAGAAAAGAAAAGCCAGAATGGCGGTTGCCGCCATTCCCGGAATAACCAGAGGCAGGCTGACGCGCAGCAAGGCCTCAAATCGAGAACAGCCGTCAATCATTGCTGCTTCTTCCAGCTCTATCGGGACATCATCAAAAAAGCTGGTCATCATCCAGATGCTGAGTGGGATGGTGAACGTCAGGTAGGAGATGACCAATGAGGGTGTCGTGTCGATCCAATCCAGTTTGCTGAATAACACATAGAGCGGCACAACAATGGCAATCGGGGGAAGCATTTGTGGAATGAGTGAGCTCATTTTCAACCAGAAATGTCCTCGGAATCGGAAACGGGAAAAGCCGTAAGCTGCCAGGGTACCAAATGCAAGCGCAATGAGGGTCGTCGTAACCGCAGTAACGATACTATTGAGGAAGTATTTATTGAAATCCGTTGATGATAATACTTCCTGGTAGTTCTTCAGGGTCGGCTTGAAAATCCAAACCGGAGGAATGGCAAAGGCGAGTTCAGGCTCCTTGAACGACGTCAACGCCAGATAAATGATCGGTGCAATAGACAGGAACACAGCCAAAATTACCAGAACATAGACAAGGATCTGGGACAGGCGTTTCATGAGTCGAGGATGGTTATTTCTCAAATTCTAAGACTCCTGCCGGCCAATCGAACGCGCCAGCAACCCTGCCACCACGAGCATGATTGCCAGCATAATAAAGGATGAAGCTGCGGCGACCCCGAGGTTGAATGACTGAAAGCCATAGCGATACACGTAAATGCTGACCGTCTCCGTTACGCGTGCCGGTCCGCCAGCGGTAAGAAGATAAACGACATCGAAGATGCGAAACGTGTCAATGAAACGCCACAATAGTGCAACCAGGATGATCGGCCTCAACAATGGCAGGGTAAGGTAAATGAAGGATTGGAAACTGGACGCCCCGTCAATTTTGGCCGCTTCATAGGGTTCATCTGGAAGGGATTGCAACCCGGCCAGGAGCATCAGCGCAATAAAGGATGTTGTGTTCCAGACATCGACCAACACCACACTCGCCATGGCAATTTTAGGGGAACTCAACCATTCGACCGGCAAAAAGCCCAGTCGTCCAAGATAATAATTTACCAGGCCATATTGATAATTCAACAATAAACGCCACATCAAGCCGATGACCACATTGGTACACATCATCGGGATAAAGATCAAAGCGCGGAACATACCTTTCCCTTTGATGTCCTGGTTCAACAACAATGCCAGACCCATGCCCAGGATAAACTCAAAGCCAATCGCCAGGATCACAAAGGTAAAAGTGATTTTTAATGAGTTGAGAAAATCAGGGTTGGAGAAAAGAGTTGAATAATTCTCAAATCCAATGAAAGGCACACCCTGCTTAAAGGTGCGGAGCATCCATTGATGGAAACTGAGCCAAAGTGCATAGCCCAGTGGAAATACTAGAATGACAATCAGAATGATGAACGCCGGCGCGATGTAAAAAGCCGGTTCGAATTTTCGAACCAAACGTTGAAAAGTGATCGGCTTGCGCTTTTGGGCTAGGTTCATCCTGTCTATTGACGATTCCTTCTAGTTTGGGAGGAGAGGTTCTGGTGGCAATTCGCTCTTTTATCAGAACCTCTCCTTGTTCAAGGCTGTTTCATGTACTATAGTCGTGATTAGGCTACAGGCACAACCTTTATTTAATATAACCGCCGCTCTTCAATATCTCATTTAATTTGGCTGCCATATCGTCCAGCGCGGTTTTGGGATCCTTTGTGCCGGTCACTGCTGCCACAACGCCTTCGTTGACGATAGGTAGCATTTCCGGTGAGACAGTCAAGGTCGGGAAAATGGAACGGTAAGGCATGACTTCAGCCAGAAGAGCAAATTGTGGGATCTTTGCCACGACTTCCGGATCGCTCAAGGCTTTAATGTTGCCAGGGATGCCGCCATTCAAAGCCCAGAATTTGGCACCAGTTGGCCCGGTGAGCCACTCGATGAACTTATAGGCTTCCTTCTGGTTTTCTGAACAGGCAGGGATGGCCCAGCCCCACTGGCTTCCGCCGGTGTGGCGTTTGATCGTTCCGTCATCCTGTTTAATGCCCGGGGTCAACGTATACCCCAGCAGCGGATTGCCGTTGGCGTCGCACAGACTCTTATCGCAGCTGGTCAGATCCTGGGCGGCCGCCATCCACTGGATACCCATGGCAGCCTTGCCCTTGGACAGAGCTTCGAGAATTTCAACATATCCAAAGGTGCTAACATCCGGCGGAACAAGTTTTTCCTTGAGCAAATTCGAGTAGAAGGTCAGGGCTTTTACACCAGCTTCATTGTTGATCGCGACGGTATTGTCGGGGTTCAGCAATTCACCGCCCTGGCCAAAGAGATAATACATAAAATCCCACCAGGCCTCGTCAGGCTTGGCGCCGATCACCGCGCCGTAAACACCATTGGCCGGGTCATTTAGTTTCTTTGCTGCAGCATAGAACTCATCCCAGGTTTGGGGTGGTTGGATACCCGCCTTTTCCAAAAGATCTTTGCGATACCATAGCCAGGCAGTGTCTCCCTCGGAAGGAAGTACGTAAGTCTTCCCATTGTAAGTGAAGAAGCTGGTTGCCATGCCATAGTCGTTGAGTGAAAAATCGGGGCTGACCACGCTCGGATCTTCAAAGAAAGTATTTAAATCCTTGAGACCTTCAGCAGCAACATACGTGGGGACGAAATCGGACATGGCGTAGAAAGCGTCATAATCCTTGCCGCAGTTGGCGGTGATGGTATTCAATTTGTCGAAGTAGGCTTCGCGCGCAACTTCCTCGACGATGACTTGCTTGCCGGTTGCCTTGGTGTACTCTTCAGCGACTTTGACAAGATTGTCATGCTCGGGGCCGCTCCAAACCGCGACGACAATTGGTTTGGCTTCAGCAGCAGGTGCTACCGTGGTAGGGGCTTCCACAGCAGGAGCATCCGTCGCCGCCGGCTGTTCAGGTGGCTTGGCAGCGGGGGTTCCGCATGCCGCAAGCAACATAGCTACAACAACAAATATCACAAATACTTTGTACCGGGTCATTCTTCCTCCTTGGAATATGAATGGAAATTGTGAACGATCATGAATTTATTATCATTCGATTTATTTTTTCCAGGCAGCCTCCGTATATTTTTCTCAACGGTATTTCTTGTATTGGTCGATTACCAATTGCACCTTTTCCCACGCCATGGAACAGAAAAGGTTGTCCACCGGGAAAAGGATAAAGCCGCTTCCGGGCGAAAGGACTTTCATTGCCTGGGCGATCGCAGCGCTGATTTCATCATCGCTTCCCTGCGCAACTGTGACCGCGGCATTTAATCCGCCCATCAGGCACATTTTGCCGCCGAGGGTTTGTTTGGTTTCCTGCAGGTCGATCTTATCTTGAATTGGGTCAACGCCAGTGATGCAGTCGATCCCCAGATCGAGCAGGTCGTCCTGAA
>Ga0315290_10003691_pt1 | contig 10973 bp, 8 predicted proteins | sample YL17G12_0_MG_FD_203627 | JGI IMG/M metagenome (GOLD analysis project Ga0315290, IMG submission 203627) | Sediment microbial communities from Yellowstone Lake, YNP, Wyoming, USA - YL17G12_0 | ecosystem: Environmental > Aquatic > Freshwater > Lake > Sediment | place: USA: Wyoming | collected...
GTTCGCCGTCTTCGGCCTCGTGGCGGCGTTCCTCGCCGTGATCGGCATCTACGGTGTGCGATCCTATCTGGTGGCCCGACGCACGAAGGAGATCGGCATTCGGATGGCGCTCGGCGCCACGCGGGCCATCGTGCTGCGGATGGTGCTTCGCGAGGGGGTCGTCCTGGTGTCCGTCGGGCTGGTGATCGGCGTCGGTCTCGCCTTCGCCGCCGGCGCGAGTCTGCGTGGGCTGATCTACCAGGTGAGCGAGTTCGACCCGGTGTCGTTTATCGGGGCCGCCCTGCTGCTGTCGTTGACGGCGCTCGTGGCCTGTTACGTGCCGGCGCGGCGGGCGGCCAACGTGGAGCCGACCGAGGCCCTCCGAACGTCCTAACAGCCAGTCGCGGACAACTCCGGCGGCATCAGCGCCGGAATGGCCTGCCTGCCGTGGCGACGATACACGAGGAAGTCGCCGTCAAGGGTCATGACCGCACTGCTGCCATCCAATTCGGTCAGTCGTACCAGACAGGCGTCAGCTAAAGACATGGGGACGTTGGCGTACTTCGTCATCAGAGCAGCCAGCGACCTGGCATGGGGGGGACGTGAAAGGCCACGTGCAGCACACCGTGCTCAACCAGCGTCAGGACCGCGGCCGCGCGCGTGGATCGGATTCAGACGCTGAGGGCATCGTCGCTGTGGCCTGTGTCATGCTCGAGATCGACATGTCGAGATCGACATTGACAGACCGGCCAGCGCGAGCGCATGCTCGGCTGACTCCTCTCTCCATCGGCCACTCGGCGTCAATGAACTGCCGCAATGACGCGCCACGCGCAGCCAGCCATCGGACGCGGTCCCCCCGCTGACATCGCATTGCAGCTGGCACCCACGTCAGGGGCGAGGGCAAGGACAACGAGGCCAACTGAGGTAACTGTGAATGGAGGCTCCATGAAACGACTACTGACTCTCTTCGTCATCGGCATCAGCTGCGCCGCGTGTGTCGCGTGCCAGCCCGGCGCGACCGGCTTGAGCGAGCAGGACCAGGCGGCGATCCGCAAGACCTGCGATGATGCGATCAAGATGGTCAACCCGCAGAAGACCGACTGGGCCGCGTATGTGAAGCTCTACTACACCGAGGACGCGACGGCCCTGGGGTCGAACATGCCTCCCGTCCAGGGGCTTGCCGCGATGCAGGCGATGTTCGAGACCTTTCCTCCGATCACCGAGTTCAAGCCGGAGATCGTTGAGCTGGACGGCCGCGCCGACCTGGCCTATGTGAGAGGCACCTACACCATGACGCTGGCGCCTCCGGGAGCGCCAGCCGTGACCGACAAGGGGAAGTATGTCGAGGTCTGGAAGAAGGGTGCCGACGGCGCCTGGAAGGTGAAGTACGACAGTTGGAGTTCCGATCTGCCGGTGCCCGGCCTGCTGGTCCCGACCGGTGGCCCAGCCGCAGGCGCCAGCGCGGAGGTCAAGAAGTTGGGCGACATCGTGGGACGCTGGCAGATCGATGGGACGTTCAAGCCAGACCCGAAATCTCCGGCCGTACCGGTCGCGCTATCCCTGGATTGCCAGTGGTTTGCCAGCGGGCTCGAGCTTGTGTGTGCGTATGGCGGCGTGCTGGCGGGACAACCGTACCAGTCGGTCGACGTCTACAGTTACGACGGCAAGACGAAGACTTACTCTGATTACTCCGTGGCCACCTCTGGCGGTGCCACGCTGGGAACGCTCACCATTCAGCCTGGGACATGGGTGCACGTCTACGACACGCAAGCCGAGGGAAAACCGGCAAAGCTGCGGCTCACCATGACGAACATGTCGCCGGACGGAGGTGACTGGAAGAACGAGATCGCCGTGGCGGGTGGTGCGTGGGCGCCCGTCGGCGGCGGCAAGTACGGAAAAGCGAGATAGCGGCGAGCCTGACAGCCTGACCACCGCGGACCCTGCACGGTGGTCAGGACTATCTCCGGTGGCGCGGAGGAGATCGCAGGAACTGCCCGTCCGATGGCGCGGTCGCCTGGCAGAATCTGCAACGGTGTATCCGTCGGCGCGGCGCTTCTGGCGCAATTCCCCACGATCTCCACCCGGCACGCCGCGTGCAAGACGACGATGTATGATGCAGACCGTGCCGAGAGTGCCGCCGCTCGATCGACCCGCGACGTACGACGATCTCGTGAAACTGCCCGACCATGTCGTGGCGGAGATCGTGGATGGTGAGCTGCACGCCAGTCCCAGGCCCGCGCCGCGCCATGCCGTCACGGGATCGATCATCGGGGGCCGGCTGGTGCAGCCCTATCACGAGGGCCGCGGCGGACCGGGCGGCTGGTGGGTCCTCTACGAGCCCGAGTTACACCTCGGTTCCGATGTGCTGGTGCCGGACTGGGCCGGATGGCGCCGCAGTCGCATGCCTTCCCTTCCCGCGACGGCCTACTTCCCCCTGGCGCCGGACTGGGTCTGCGAGATCCTCTCGCCGTCCACGGCGTCCCTCGACCGCGTGAAGAAACTGGCGATCTACGCGCGCGAGCGGGTCACGCACGCGTGGCTCGTCGACCCGATCGCGGGCACGCTCGAAGTGCTGCGGCTCGATGGCGGCCGCTGGACGATCATCGCGACGCACGCCGGCGACGAGGTGGTGCGGGCCGAGCCGTTCCTCGATGTAGAGCTCGACCTGCGGGCGTTCTGGGCCGGGGCAACAGAGGGCTGAGCCGTGGCGCATGAGGCCTGCGCCCCCGAGTGGCGATTCCGTCGTCGTCCACGAACGCCGCACGTAATTCGTCCCGACCCCTTGGCCCCCTGGTCCTCAGGCGACTCGTTCGTCAGCGGCCGGCGTCGCTCCGGGCTGGCCCCACTCCACCGTCACGTCCGTCAGCGCGGGCGCGAACACCCGCGTGAACTGCCGCATCACCTTCGCTTCGATGCGCTCGCCGGGGCTGATGAACTCGGCCGCCCCGCCGCTGGCCCTGGCGCCGGCGCGCACCAGGTGCTGGCTCGCGCCGGCGCCGATCCCGAAGGTGAAGAAGCGCGCCGTGGAAGCGTGCCGGCGGGCCAGTTCGATCACCTCATCCGTGTTGGTCACTTCGCCGTCGGTCAGCACGAGCACCTGCTGCGCCAGGCGCACCCGTGCCCGCGTGCCGTCCTGCTCCACTTCAATCGGATGCGACGGCGACTGGACGCCGCGGATCACGCCATTCATCGTCACATCCATCTCGAAGGTGAAGGCGTAGGGCACGTCGAGCGCCACGGGCGGGTTCAGCGCCTCGGCCGGCGTCGGCCCGACGCCCTTCTGATCAGCGGCGGGCGCGTAGCGCGGAGAGACCGTCGTGGGCAGCGTGAAGCGCGCGGCGGCGCCTTCGGCGGGTCACTGTCATATTGTCAACTGTCATGTTTATGGCATGGTCTGGATAGACGTCGAGCGCAACGACGCCCGGCGTGGAGCCCGGGGTCTTTAGACCGTGATCTCCTGTCCATGGAGCTCGGGACCTTGTAGCCCGGCTGCTCGTAGCCCGGAGGCTTCAGCCTCCGGGTGGCCGAAGGCCATGTCTGCCGGGTGGCCGAAGGCCACATGCTCCGGACTCACCTCCCGCAGCCGGCATTCTTCCGCATCGCCGGCGAAGGCGGGTCGCCGAAGGCTAGAACCTGAACAGGCGCGTGATCTTGATCGCGAACGAACGGCCGCTGAGCTCGGACCCGCGGACGCCGAACGTGGTGTCGCGGCTTTCGTTGTAGACGACGAACAGATCGGACCCGGGCTTGAACTCCCACCTGAAGCGCAGGTTGGCGCCAATCACGAATCCGGCCGAGTTGTACTGGACGAGCGCCAGCACGGCCTTGCGCGGTGACAGGTTGTAGGTGACGCGTGCCGTGAGCAGCTTCGCGACGAACGACCCTTCTGCCAGGTCCACCCAGTTGAAGGAGAACCCGGGCTCCAGGGCGAGCTTGCTGGTGATTTCGACCCGGCCCCGGTAGCCGACTTCCGTGCGGGTGCCGTCGAAGAACTCGCCGCCTCCGGCCCAGAGAAAACCGTTGAGCCTCCGCTGCGGCCCCATGTTGTACCGGGCTTCGACCTCATTGAAACGGTAGCCGCCCAGCGGCAAGACCACGCCCTCGGAGATTTCGAACGGCTCGTCGAGATATTCGTAGTTGTTCTTGAACTCCAGCCGCCACTCGTCGCCGTTCTGGAAGTCCATCCCGACCTGCGCCTGCGCTACCTGCGTCTCGAGGCGGCCCGACGTGTCGGTGAAGCGATCGAACCCCGTTTCGAACTGGTACTTCCGGATGGTCTTCGAGTTGGCTGGCCTCGGGCTGAAACGGAACACGCCGGTGTTGCTCCGGAAGTCTTCACGGCGGAGAAACCCCGCTTCCGGATTGAAGTGCTTCTCCACCACGAGGTGCTCCGCTTCGAACCCGTACCGATCGCCGGTCCACTGCACCTCGCCCCGATAGCTCGCATCGTTGCCCGACCACCCCTCGGTGCGCGTGCGCGCCAGGTAGGTGTTGATCGTCAGGTTGCGGAGGAACGTGAACGCCGCGTCGGCGCCCAGCGTCTGGTTGGAGCCGTCCGCGTTCACCGACTGGGAGCGGTTCGTGAAGATCACGCCCACGCTGCTCTGCTTCAGGATGTCGCGCTTGAGACGGACGACGGAGAAATTGGTGGCCGGGGCGCCGACGCCGGCGTCCGCGCGCTGCTGGATGTTCAACGCGCCCACCGTGTACGCGCCGGTCCGTCCCGTGAGCCGTCCTCCCGCCAGGAGCGGGACGGCGGCACTCGTCTCGTCGTCGATCTCGTACAAGCCGATCTTCCGGCTGTAGAAGAGGATCGGCGTATTGCTGGGCGGTCCGCCGCCGCCGCCGCGGGGGCTGACACTGGCGCCGCCAAAGGCGAAGATTCCGGCACCCTCGAGGAAGAAATCGCGACGCTCGGGGAAGAACAGGCTGAACCGCGTCAGGTTCACCTGCTGCTCATCGTCTTCCACCTGCGCGAAATCGGTGTTCACCGTCGCGTCGGCGACGAGTCCGTTCTTCAGGGTGTACTTCGTGTCGAAGCCCACGTCGGCGGACGGATCGTTCCGGAACGGCACGCTCGCGTCCAGGTCGGTCGCGACCGCGCCGAGGGCGTACGGCTTCATCTCCAGGTTCAGCGCGGCCTTCGGGGCTTCGAGGCCGACGAGGGTCGCCGCCTGCGAGACGCGCACCATCGCCCGTTGCGTGAAGGCAGCCGGCATCGGCGTGAGGTACGAGAATTCGTTCGCGCCGCGGGCCACGCGGCGGAACTGCACGCCCCAGTCCTGCGGCCCAGGCGCCGGGTAGCGAAGCGATCGGAAGGGGATGGCCATCTCCACCGTCCATCCCTGGTCGAACCGCTGCGTATGCACATCCCACACGGTGTTCCAGTCGCGGTTCGTGTCGCGCTCGTCAGTGACGAGGCTGTCCGCCAGTCCGCCGAGCGGGTTGGTGTAGAACATGAACCCGTTGCGCCGATCGTGGAACGTGTCGAACAACACCCCGAAGTTGTCATTCTGGAAGATCGCGAAGGAGTCGCGGCGCATCTCGTTCGCGACGATCTTGCCCGGCTCCGTCGTCCAGCAGCGCGCCGCCACGTAGACGAACCTGTCGTCGTACAGCAGCCAGACGTCGGTCTTCTGGGACGCCGGCTGCCCCTCATGCGGCTCCTGCTGCAGGAAGCCGTCGATGGCCTGGATGCGGGCGTAAACGCCCTCGCCGAGGGCGCCGTCGATCGTGATGGGCTCGGCGATGCGCGTCGCGCGGACGGTGACATGGCCCGCGCTGTCGCGGGCGACCGTCGCTGTCGGCGTCGCGAACGGGTCAGCCCGCGGCGCGGCCGGCCCGCCGCCTTCCTGGGCGAAGGACGGAGCGGCGCACAACGCGGCGAGCGCGCAGATCGCGACGATGAGGGGGGCAGATCGGAACAGTTGTGGTGCCAGATAACCTGCCAGGACAGAACGTTAACCTGACATTCTAACCTCACGCGGGCGGATTTCGCAGGATGACGTCCGTGCAGCCCGGGGGCTTCCTGTCCGTGGAGCCCGGGGTCTTCAGACCCCGGATCGCCGAAGGCGATAGGTCACCAGTCCCGACCCCTTCTCTTTCTCCGCCGCGGGCCGTGAGCCCTTCCCCGGGCCGTCCGCGCATTCCCTGAGTAGAGAGGGAGGATGCCATGACACGAATCACTGGTTGTCTCGTCGCGTTGGCGCTCCTGGCCACCCCCGTGACGGCGATGGCGCAGGAATCCACGGCAGCACTGCCCGACCGGCCTCGGGTCGAAGTCGGCGCCGGCGGCAGCGTGTTCTTCAGCGGGGGGACCATGCCTTACACCGCTGGCATGGTCGACACCCGGGTCGGCGTGAAGCTGAGCCGGAACTGGAGCCTGGAAGGACTCGTGCACTTCATGCCGGAAGCCGGGTCCGACATCGCCGGGTACTACCGTGCCCAGGCGCTCTGGCGGATCGGCCGGAACAGTTTCCAGCCCTTCGTGGCGTTCGGCGGCGCAGGCGAGTTCAGGCGATACAGTTGGCCCGAGTACGAGTGGTCCGACTACTACACCGGGGAACCACGTGTCACTCCCGCCGGCAGCAACTTCTCGATCGATCCTCCCTGGTACCCGACGGCCGGCGTCGGCTTCGAGAAGATCCTGGCCTCGCACGTGGCGGTCAGGGCCGAAGTGACGGCGGCCTTCGGCATCAACGACTACGGCGTTGCGGTCGCGCTCCTGCCCGCAGTCAGCGTGTCGATCCCGTTCGGACGCTACCGCGTGGCGTGCTGAGCCCGCATCGCTGGGCCAGGCCCCCACTGGCCACCTGCCTCTGCCTCGGGGTTCAGTCTGCCCTATTGCCGCCGCCGCCCACCACGGCAATCGCGCCGATCTCGAGCAGCGCCTCGAACATGTTGGCCGCGCCTCCGTGCTCGACGATCCTGCCGTCGAGGGCCTACCGTCGCTCGCTGGTGAGCCGGCGCAGGCGAGCGGTCTGCCGCTCGATTTCCGCAAGGGTGTCCTGTTGCGCGGCGGACGAGGCGCCCGCGCCGCGGGCGACGGGCCAGGCCTGGGCCAGCAACGCGCCGGCCTCGCGCAGGCGCGCGGCGTCGGTCGGCGCCGGCGGCCGCACCTCCACCAGGTCGAGCAGTGCCCGTGCCAGGTACACCCGGGCGGACGCGAGTGCCGCGGAGGCGTCCGGCCGCGAGGCATCGGGGCCGGCTACGCGCGCGCGAGCGCGCACGCCTTCGCGCACGTGGAGAATCGCTTCCTCAAATCTCCGCTGCGACCGGCACACGCTCGCCAGTGACATACGGACGTCCGCCAGCCCGACCAGGGCGCGCGTGTCCTTCGGGTCGGCATCCAGGGCGGCCTGCATCGCGGTCAGCGCCTGAGTCCACAGTGATTCAGCCTTCGTGACGTTGCCGCCCCGTCGTGCGATGAGCGCCAGGGCGTTCACCGAGCCGGCCATCTCGTAGCGGAGCGCGAGATCCTGCGGACGCCGGGCCGCAAGGTCCTTATCGATGGCCTGCGCCGACAGGTAGAGCCGTTCGGCCTCGTCGAGCGCGCCGTCCTGGAGGAGGATCGCACCGAGTTGTTGCCGCGCGCGCGAGTAGTCCCGGAGCGCTTCGTCCGGGATCGCGCCCTCGGCGGCCAGGCGTTCGAACGCGGCAATGGCGCTGCCGTACCGCGTCTTCGCGGCAGTCCAGTCCTCGCGCGCCGCGCGGAAGAAAGCGAGGCGGCCGTAGCCTGATGCCACTACCACCCGCGCGCGCGGGTCCAGCGGATACTCGCGCGCCAGCAAATCGACGAGCGCCAGGTGGCGTGCGTCTGCGCGATCGGCGCCATCGCCGTCGCCCGCTTTCAGCCTCGTGTTGGCCAATGCGTCGTACGCGCCGGTCAGCAGGATCGCCGCGTCGATTGATCGGGGCTCGGCCACCAGCACCTGCTCGCCGAAGGTGGCGGCCCGCTCGTAGCTCTTCAGCGCCGCGGCCCTGATGTCGGGGATCTCCCCCGCGCTGCTCTCCTGAAGTTGCCCGAGGCTCAGGTAGCCCGCGGCCAGCTCCAGCCCAATCGCGCGATTGCCGCCCGCGTCTTTCGCCAGGGCGTCCATGGTGTCGGTTGCGTGGCCCAGCAGAAGCCGCCTCGCCGCGGTGGATCCCGGCAGCGTCCGAATCGAGTCGTGCAGCTCCAGTTGCGACAACCGGGACGACCGAAGCACCTCGCGCAGGCGGCTTTCGGCCGTGTCGAGCCCAAGGCGGGCCTCGTACGCCTGCCAGCCCATGGCCGCCACGCCTCCCGCAATCGCCAGGACGATCGCCGCGCCAACGGCTGCCGCCACCTGGTGCCGGCGCACGAACTTGCGTACGCGATACCATCGCGTGGCGTGGCCCGCCGACACCGGCCGGCCGTCGAGCCACGCGCGCAGGTCCGAGGCAAGCGCCGTCACGGAGTGGTACCGCGCGTTGGGGTCCTTGCGGAGCGCCTTCAGCAGGACATGGTCGAGGTCGATCGCCATGACGCGGCTCGGAAGCGTCGGCTCCGCGTGGCAGATCGTCTCGCGCATCTGCCTCGGCGACAGCCCGCCGACCTCGTAGGGCGGGTGATCCGTGAGCAGGACGTACAGGAGCACGCCGAGGGAATAGACGTCACTGGCCGTGGTCAGCGGCTCTCCGCGAATCTGCTCCGGGCTGGCGTACTCGGGCGTGAACAGCGAATGGTCGGTGCCCGTGGACCCCTCGCCGCTGTCGGGTTCGTCGATCCGCAGCTGGGCGATGCCGCAGTTCAGCAACTTCGGCTGCCCGTCGGCGGTGACGACGATGTTCCGCGGGCTCAGGTCGCGATGCAGGACCAGGCGCTGATGGGCGTGTTCCAGCGCCGCGCATACGCGGAGCACGAGCTTCACCCGGTCATGCTCGTCGAGCTTCCGATTCCTGCACCAGGTGTCGATGGCCTCGCCGGCCACCTGCTCCATTACGAGATACGGCGTGCCATCGTCGGCAACACCGCCGTCCACCAGCCGCGCGATCCAGGGGTGATCGAGTCGCGCCAGTAGATTGGACTCGGCAAAGAACCGATCGACCAGCCCGGGCGTGCTCCACTCCCTCGGCAACAGCCGGAGCGTGACTCGCGGATGGTGCCCCTGGCGCTCGCCCACCGCCTCGTAGACCACGCCCGTGCTGCCGCGGCCAATCTCGCGGACCGTGCGATACGACGCGAAGAGACCGCCGGCTGGCACCTCCGCAAACCGGGCCTGGAGCGCGGGGCGCGACGCGGGAGGCGCGGGCCAGGACGAGGGAGGCGTGGGCCGGGGCGCCGAATGCGCCGGCCAGGACCCTTGTGGCGCGGGCCGTGCTGCGGAGGGCGTGGGTGGGGAGCCCAACGGTGTGGGCCTGAGCCCGGACGGCGTGACTCCAGACCGAAAGGGCTCCTCCACGAACCAGGGGTCGTCCTCGTGGGCGTGCAGCAGCGAGAGCACCTCGGCGCGCGTGCGTTCGTCCGCGGTCGCGCCACGCACCCAGGCCCCGCGTTCCTCGACGGGCAGCCGGCGCGCCGCTTCGAACAGCTCGTTGATGCGGCCCCAGTTGTTACGATCCATCGTGATTTCGGTGGCCAGTCCGCTGCGTGACAGGGTTGCCGGGCGTTTCGGACATCAGCATGCGCAATTGATGACGTGGGCCTCAGCGGGATTGTAGTCCAGATTGAACGTCAGGCCGCTGCGCGTCGGCGACGTGGCATGATGGCGGGGTGGGAACGCGCGTGACGAATCGCACGCAGCTGCCTTTGCCGTTCCGCCGGGGCGCGGACGGGGGCGGCGGCATCGTGTCGGTGGCCGGGATTGCGGCCGGGGTGGAGTTCGTACGTCATCGGCGCGCGCGCCATTACATCCTGCGCCTGCGCGATGACGGCGTCCTGCGCGTGACCGTGCCCAGGGGCGGGTCCCGCGCCGATGCCGAGCGCTTCCTCCACGGGCGGCGCGAGTGGATCGCCCGCGAGCGTCATCGCCGGGCGCTGGCGACGGCGGGCCGCAGCGGGCCCTGGCGCGCGGGCACGATAATCCCGTTGCGCGGAGTGGACGTGCCGCTCGAGGTGGTACCGGCCGCTCGCGCGGGGCGCATCACAGTGGCGTTCGGGGATCAGGCGCTCACGGTGCCGGCGGCGGTGGGCGTCAGCCTGCGCGTGACGGTCGAGCGTTATCTTCGCCGCGTGGCCTCGCGGGAACTCTGCGCACGCCTCGATGAACTGGCCGGCGCGCACGGGTTCGCCGTCGCGGGCGTCAGCATCCGGAACCAGCGCACCCGCTGGGGTTCCTGCTCGCCGACCGGGCGCATTTCCCTTAACTGGCGGCTCATCCAGGTGCCACCCATCGTCTGCGACTACGTGCTGCTGCACGAGTTGACGCACCTGCGGCACCTCAACCACTCCGCGCGCTTCTGGCGCGAGCTCGCGCGCCTGTGCCCGCACCACGCCGAGGCGCGCCGCTGGCTGCGCAAGAGTGGGGTCAGACTCGACTCACTGTGATCGCCGGAGCGCGGGCGCACATGTCGAGTCGGACCCGGGTTTCTGCGCGCTACAGCGCTCCTGCGACCTTCGCTGCGATGATCTGTGCGGCTTCGAGCTTGGGCATGGGGCCGTTGTATGTCGATACGATGACCGTCACCTGCGCTCGCCCTTTCGCGAAGACGATGCTGCCGCCCATGTAGCTGTAGCCACCGTCGCCGATGCCGGTCACCTTCTTCGCGTCCTTGTCCATCCTCATCATCATCTCGCCGCCATCCCAGGTGTTGCGATCGAGCTCCTCGATCGTGACGTGGATCTCGCTGTCCGACCTGGCATCCTTGAGCGCGCACGTGCTCTCGCTGCCGCGCATCACCTGGGCGCCGGGCCCCAGCACTTTTTCGGCATCCTTCACCGTGAGCAGCGTGCAGGCGTGCGGCAGGGCGGCGGGGCTCGAGGTGGCAGCCGGCTGCGCAGGCGTGGATCCGGCCTGCGTGGTGTCCGATGCCGG
>Ga0315290_10003692_pt1 | contig 10973 bp, 22 predicted proteins | sample YL17G12_0_MG_FD_203627 | JGI IMG/M metagenome (GOLD analysis project Ga0315290, IMG submission 203627) | Sediment microbial communities from Yellowstone Lake, YNP, Wyoming, USA - YL17G12_0 | ecosystem: Environmental > Aquatic > Freshwater > Lake > Sediment | place: USA: Wyoming | collected...
GGATTGGAGCCATTCTTTCAGTTTTTCTTTTTGCTGATCCGCAGTCCCGTAAGTCGGGGTCTCGAAATCCAGATCAACGCAATACTTGGCGATCTTCTGTTTCAGATCGTCAGCCTTCCTCAATAAATCTTGCGATTGTTTCATGGCTTGAATTAGTTTCATGCTTGCATCCTCCCTTTCCTCGATTTTCTAAGATTACTTCGTCGATAATTTCTCCGCAATGGATACATCGCCAGCCGTTAAAGGTTTCACCCCCCTCCCTTCCATAAAAAAATTGATTTATCATTTGACCATTACACCTTCGGCATACCATTTGTCAACCTCAAAAAAAGGAGGGCGAGGATTCGAGACCGACAATCGATCCAGATTCCTCAGCCGTTTCCCATTCGGCCCCTCGCCCCCCGATAAGTCTGCGGGAAGAAGTTTATGGGGGTGAAACGTTATCAAGGTTGGCTTTGGTAGGCTACTTGATAGGTTTCTCGCCTTCTCCCCGCACATTTTCTTCTTGACCAAACAAAGACCCTCCCTGGGGAACCTCCTTTTCTTTCTTTTCCTCCGGTGGTTTCTCTGGGATTTTCCCTTTCTCGGTTACTGGCGTCTTTGATTTACCCTCAGCCTCGGCCTTGGTCTTAAACACTTTAAAATATTCCATGAAACCTGCAAAGTCTCTTTCGGCCATGCCCTGCAATGTTTCAATATCAACCTTGTTTTTCTTTGCCTGGAATTCGCAGTATGACTCAAAGAGTTTCTGGTCTTCTGGCGAAAGTTTCTTTTCCGCCATTAACTCTTCAAATCGACCATGGGTCGCAATGTCAATCGCTTCCGGGATTTCTAATACTGGCACGGCTCCTTCCTCTGCGGTGAAGATCGCTTGGAATTCATCGGGCCATAAAGTCCGAAGGCCCTGGGCCTCTGCGACCTTGGAGATCATGGTCGGTTGGTTCTCCTCCTGCCAGAATCGAGTAACTTTTCCCTCTTTGGTTTTCTTGATGTAGCCGGAGAGATTCACTTCGAGCCGGAAAGGTTTAGTCCACTCCTTCGGTTGGGCTTCAAACCATCCGCCGAGAAGCGTTTCGCCTTCGTCAACAAGACCAAACGAATCTCTAAGTTTCCCCTCCTTCGTTCTGACGATGACGCCCTTCTGCCAACCGCTACAATCCTTCTGCACCCTGGCCCGTTTCCTAAAGAAGTCGATGCTCGTGACGATGGCCGCCGGATCAGCACTATACTTGATGAGATAGCAATCCCTCACGAGCGGATTCAACCGTCTCGCCCGGCAGATATTCAAGAAATACATAATTTCTTGAATCGTTACTAACTCTGAATTCCCCTGGACGAGATACTTCTTCACGATGTCAAGCGTTAAACGAACCTCTTGGCCGTCAGCCGCCACGTAAGTCACGGCCCTCTCGTCCCTTACCGTTACCTCTTGTGTCTTTTTTTGTGGTTCTACTCCCATAGTATCCTCCTTTTATTTATAAATCTCCTTGTCCTTTCTGTAAATTTCGATGCCATCTATGTTCCGTCTTCCGCCATCGACGGCCTTCCGAATCTCCTTATCGTTTGGTTCTAAAAATTCGGCAGGGATGATTGGTAGCAACTTACCGTCCACGGAAACGATAGTCGCCCAACCCTCTTCGTCAATCTCTAATTCAAATTTGACCTCATTCAGGGCGAACTTGAATTTCTCCAAGGGTTCACCAAACAGCCCTGCCTTCATCCCAATCTCTAACATTGATTCTTTCGTCGAATAAGCATAAGCGATCAACCTGACTCTCTTTAACCCGGAATAATCGTGGGCATTGCGGTGAACAGGGCCACAATTAAACTTCCAATATTCACTCGAATAGGCTATCCCGCTCGCCGTCCGAACGACCTTTGACGTTTTTGCTATAACCGGAGTCGGAACCTCAACCGGTTCGACGCCCGCCTTCTTCGCTTCTTCTTTTACTTTCTCTCTTAACTTTTCGGTTTCTTCGTCGATCTTCTTCTGGGCTTCCCTTTCTCTTTGTTCTTGGAGTATCTTAAAGGATTGGTTCTTTGTCTTCGTGATCTCTTCAATGGAGTCCAGAACGTCCGTGAATCCCTTCGCAAGGTTTCTTACGGCCTTTGTAAACTTGCCTGGGGCCAAAAGAACCTTATCCCTCTCGGTATTAATCTCCTCTGCCAACTTCTTCGCCCTGATCCCCAGATCGACGGAGAGAGCATGAGATTCATCGTCTTCGACTTTTAATAATTGGGCCTCGGTCTTCATGCCCTTGATTGCTTCCCGATAAACCTGTAGGTCAACCCTTGCTCGCTCGATGGCTTTCTCTGCCGCATCCAGCGTCATCGGTATTCCTTCTTCCCTCGGTTTAGAAAGAGCAGTTTCTTCGTCTAATTCCCATCCCATAATGTCACCCCTTTATAGTTTGAATTTAATAAGATTATTGTCCAATTCTTTGTTGAGTCTATCGTATAAACCCTTGCGATAAGCATCCAGAATTTTTAGAACATCTTTCTCCGTGTAAACCGTATCAAAGAGATCGACGACAACGTTGTTGCCTTCGATTCTCACTTCCCACCCGGAAGTTTTGTCTATGATTTTACTCATTTATTCCTCATAGGTGGGGGATTTCTTCCCTACATAGAAAGGATTCCCATCCTCCGGCAAATCAAGTGGGGCCTCCGGTAGCGAAGGCACTTCGGGCTGACCAGGCACACCGACGCCCTCACTCAGGTCTGTGGCCGGAGACTCCATTTCTTTAAAGGGAAGTTCTGGCTGTCTTTCATTCGCAGTCATGGGTCTCTCCTCGATCATCTCTTCCGTGTCGTCTCGGAAAACATAGACCGAGAAATTGGTATAATCTTTGACCTCCCGACATCCGATGGATCGCATCTCCCATCCACTATTGATTCTCTCACATAGGTTTGCGATCTCGGCCTCATGTTCTTTGATCTTGCTTTGAAATTGTGCTTTCACCGTTGCCAGATCATCCTGGGATTTCTTTAGATCACGGATCGCACTTGCAATCTGCTCAGACATCTCAATTTTCTCCGGCGGCGTAAAAAGCACCTTCAACAAACGATTAAATTTTCTTTCCTGCATCTCTTCCATGTTTCCTCCTTTGGTATTCGGCCATGGCCTCATCCATTCCAGATTGAATTGCTCCAAGAACCTGATCCGTGGTCATCCATGTGTTCTTCCCCAGATACGAAACCAGAATATTACGGGTTTGAAGATAACCCTGGGCCATGAACCAACCGGGTTGCCCACGACGCTTTCCCATAAATTACCCCCTGTAATGATGAAGCGACCGGCGATGTCTCATCACCCTGGTATGCAGAGCCTTAACTGCCTGGCTAATCGCCATCTCTTTGCCCTGGATCGGATTGTTATCACCGGGATCGTCGGTTGGGCTCAACCTCGAAATCCCTTCCGCTTCGATTATGACTTTTTTGCTATTCTTCCCCAGAAGGATCGTCGCCTTTGCTACCGTGAATACAAGACCCGAATAAACGATGTCAACCACAACCGGCGAAGCACTCTTCGGCCATTGCTTGCGAGAAAGGCGGGTTTCTCCATGAGGCAAAGCAAGGTCAATCCCAACGAACGTCATCTTGTGCGGTTCCATGATCTTTCCTCCCTTTGATTTGGGGAGAGCGACGAGACTATTCAAGTAAGTTCCAGGCATTCAGAAAGCCCTCCCACCTCATTTTTTCGTTCTGATTTCTTCCAAACTTCCTTGTTCGATAGTTCGCTTTATCGGGGTGCAAATAGATCGTCTTTTGATTTAACAATTCACAAGGCAAGATATAAATTAAATCTTCTTTGCCAGCGACGGCGATAATAAAATCGCATCGATCTTTCGTAAGGATGTTCTTTCTTCGTCCATCCGTGCATTGAAGTTTATATCCCCGGTGCGAACCGCCCATTCTCCAATGCGTAGATCGAACCTGAATTCTTAACATTTTTCCGTTCTTCTCGATCACAAGATCGTATGGTGAATAGTCTCCCAGGGTTTCGTTTACAACAAACCCTCTTTTTAAGAGATGGTATTCAACCAACTTTTGATACTGCAATCCTATTTCTTTTTCCTTACCCATTTAGAAACCTATAAACGCTGAGAGCCGATAGAAAGGCCGCAAAATCACCATACAAAAAATCATACTGATCGAACTTTGGGGGGCTCCCATCTTCTTTAAGGCGAAGAGACCCACCCGGATCGAGATCAGGCCCATACCCATTCTTAACGGCAAGATGATGATACGCCGCAATCTGCATACGCCATGTTCTTTGCTTGGTTGCGGGAGTTTTAAGATCGAAGACAGCCGGGCGATGATGCCCTTTGAGCCGGAGGATAAAGTCGGGGTGTCCGAAGAAACCCAATATTGGGTCTTCCAGCCGTTGCTCGACCAGCAGAACTTCCTCGACACAATTATCGAACCACCAGAGGAACGAATCACAATATCCCTCGTAGAGCATGGGCTTGGGATACCATTCTTTCTTTGCGGTGGTGGTGCTGAACTTATGGACTTCATTGCCACGGACAATTCCGCCCTCGATGCGGGCCTTCGGGATCGCTCCCTTCATATTAAAATATGGTGATAGAACCTGGGTAACGGAAACCTGCTCGATCATTTGCGTGGTGTCTCATTCCATTCCCGGCCATCGAGCAATCGGCCAGCTTTCTTTTTGCCAAACTTAAATGGATTTTTCCCTTTTGGATCAAATCTCTTTGTGTCTCCATCATAAATTGATAACATGATAGAAATTTCTATTTGTGATGGACTCGCCCATTCTCCCCATCCCTTAAAAAAGAATGGTACTCCTGCCGCCTGGCATTGATCTCTAAGCGATCTCACCCAATCGGGATAAAGGGGACGAGCATGAGGGCCGGTTTCGCCGCCGAGGACTACCCAATCAAGAGCTTGGATGTTTGTTTCTAAGTATTGTCTATCATTTTTCTCACTATCCCGATAACCCGTTAAATCAATCGGCCCCAACATCGGCTCCACGCTCACAAACCTTTTGGCTACTGGTATCTGTAAAAGAATGGGTATCCTTTCGTCGGCGGTCTTCTGATCTTCGACGGAGACGCCGAGATAGACCCCTTCAATGAATTCTGATAAAATTACTCCACATTTTGTAAAGTTTTTAAAATAATCCCTCATCTTCTGAGGACGCTTAGTGAGAATAAAAAACATATGGTGTCCGGTTTCTTCCGCAGTCATAATTCCAATTACTGAATTGATGAATCTTGAAGAAACTGATTCATGGAACAAATCCCCCATGAACTGAACACCGATCCGAGCAGGCTTCTTGAGATGAAATGGGGCTTCGAGTTCCTTGTTCCTTAATTGGGGAGACCCCTTCCATCCCTCTGCCTCTAAATAAGCTCCCCTTTCTTCGGCTGAGATCATTGGATTCTTGGCCAACCTTTTCGCCATAGCCAGATGCCAGCAGTTCAAACAGCCCTCAGAGACGGGTGAACAACGCATAGCGAGGGGGTTCCAAGTGTAGTCGAGATATTCAATCTTTGTTTTGTTCATATAATTACCCGATCATTTATTAATGGCCCAGATACCTTCCCAATCGCTTGCATAAACTTTCGTTGTTTTCTTGATGAGGTTTTTCCCTTGAAGTGCCCAGACGGTAGTGATGCGGACGTTCTTTGCAAGGCTAAGGCTGTTCCCTCCTACCATGAAGGCCCGGAGGTCTGTGTTGGACAACCGATAGACATGGATGACGGCCCCCTCTTTCAGTTGATCAATCACTTCGATTTGCTGTTTTGAAATTCCCCTTGACATCTTTTCACCCCCATGACCATCTTATAATCCAATTTTGAGCCGTTCCGCAACGGATGGTGATTCTGGTATATGGTAAAAGCTCTCAAAGATTTTCTTGGCGATCAATTCTTTGAATGTATAGCCGTAAAGCCTTTTGTATTTTGAAGTATTGGGTTTTGTGTTTTTTTTGAGATGATTGCACCCAGAACAACAAGCGACAATATTATCCTTAGAGTGGTTATCTTTGGAATGGTCTTTGTGGTGTATTTGCTTGGTGAAACCTCCGCAAAAATGACACCTATTTTTGGCTTCTTTTAAAACTTCCTTTCTGACCCGTTTCATCTCGGAATGGTTTGGATACTCCGAGTTTCCACCATTCCACCGACCATTTCTTGTGCCCTTGGGAGCACCCCTGGTTTCCATGGTTTTGATTATAAACATACCCGAAAGCGTTTGTCAAGAGTTATTTTTAAAAAATACTTGACTTTGAATTATTTCTATGTTTATAATCTTTCCGTGACCAGAAGGCAACTCCAAAGATTGATAATTCAAAAGGGTTTTACTCAAACAGAACTCGCCAAAAAGGTTGGGATGCCTTTCCCACAAATTCTTTGCTCAATGTTGCGGGGGGATCGGTGGGCAAAGGATTATAGGTCGCAGATAGCAAAAATTCTGGACATAGATGAATCTGAACTCCCACAACCCTTATCAAGGAAAACATGAAAAATACTGGTCGAACACAATTCAAAAGATGGCTCGAAAGTCGTGGCATTAAGATTTCTTTCGCCGCAAAGAAAATGGAGATTTCCTACTCCCACCTCTTGAACTGGCTTGCGGGAAGGGATGGCTTGTCTGCGGATGCGGGTCTCAAAATCAAGGCATTTACCGGTGGCGAGATCAAGATGCTTGATTGCATCCTTCCTGGATGGGAAGATATTCCGCTCTTCGTTTGGGGGCGTGGCCGGATGACTCTCCGTGAAATAAAAAAGGGGTCTCCAAAGTCGAACCTCTTTAATGAATAAGAGACCGGGATGAAATAACCGGTAGAAAAGGAGACCATCTGCTGTGAAAGACGGCCCCGCATTCCAAATGTATGCCGATCTTTTTTTTATTGATACTGCCGAATGGGAACCCTATGATGTAGGAATTTATTTAAGGCTTTTATTATGTCAATGGGCAAACGGAAGTATCAGTTCGGACAAAAAAGTGCTCCAAAAAGTCTCCGGTTCGACGCCAAAAAGATTCCAAAAAGCGTCCAAAAACGTGTTAGATAAATTTGTTTTAGGTGACGACGGAAGATTCCGTAATTTAAAGCTCGAAGAGGTTAGGTTGAAACAAAGGCAATACCGTGAAAAACAAAGACAAAATGCCATAATTGGTGTTAAAAAAAGGTGGAACAAAAACATAGCCACCGCTACACCCATCGCTATACCCACCGCTATAGCGGTGGCTGAGGCTCCGCTAAATTCTGGCTATATGCCAAACGATGCCTCTTCTTCTTTATCTTCTACTTCTTTAAAACAAAAGAAAATATATAAAAGAAAAGTTTTGCTTTCTGATGAAGAATGGATTGAACAAATTAAAAAAATTAACCCTTGGATAAACTGGGATGACATAAATAGGGAAATGGATACGTGGTTGCTAAACAATCCCGGAAGAGAGAAAACCAGGAAATTCATAACCAACTGGATTCTTAAAAAACAAAAGGACAAACCCATGAGGCTCAAACCCAAGATCGTAGGCGATTATCCCAAGGCAGAGGATGTTTTGAAGGGTCAAGGTTTTGGAGAAGATTATTACGGCATAGGTAAATCATGGAAAGAATGATGAGTCAAATGGCTCAAGATTGCCTTGACTTAATTAAAGAAATGCTTTCAGGGGAAATGACCACGGAAGAAAAATATATTGGAATGAGAGAGTTGCACAAGAAATATCCCGATGCTGGCCTTAATATGGGGGCAGAAAACTTCGCCCAAAAATGGCTGAAACAAAAAGAGCGATTACCCTACAAAGATGATGACGACGGCGATTATCCGTTTTAATGGAGAGGGAAGTTAGGTGGAAAATAAAGAATCGAAGTGTAGAAGTTGTGGCAAGTCTATAATTTTTATTTCTTATACAAGGAAGGATGGTTCCCAGGGCTTCCATCCGTGCAATAACAAGACGGTCAAGATCATCACTCAATCGGGCAGGGTGGTCGTCGGGATGGAATCGCACTTCGCAACTTGCAAATTCGCTGACGATTGGAGGAAAAGTGCAAAACCAGAGAGGGAAAATAAATAATTCATGGGCGGCAGGTTTTTTTGATGGGGAAGGTTGCATCCGTGTAAATAAGCCCACAAAAAGAAATTTAGGGAACCTTTGCGTTTCGATTTCTAATACAGACGAGGCCGTGGTTCGTTGGTTTCAGAAGAAATGGCCTGGTTATTTTAAACCATATAGAGACTGTAAAAACAAAAACAGAAAACCGGCATTCATGTGGATAATTGCCTCCCTAAATGCTGTTGCTTTTTTAAAATACATTCAACCTTATGTAAAAAGGGGTGTGATAAAGACAAAAATCAGGCTGGCCATCGAATATCAAGAACAAAAACTTCAACACGCATCTTACGATGAGGCTTATCGAAAAAAACAATGGGAATGGTATTATCGATTTCGAGTGCTCAACCAAAGGGGCACGGAGGGATTGGATTTAACAAAAGCGGATTGGTGGAAGAGATACCGATTTGCGAAAGGTATAATTAAATCCTGCCCACAAGCAGACCAATGGAGAAAGGGGGTGAAAAAAGATGGCCAGAATTAATATGAAACAGATGGCGGCAGATGTGGCGATGGCGGTTCCTGGTGCGGATAGTATCGCCCATGTTCAAAAAACTCTCAAAGCCTTCATGGTGCGACTTGTTCTCTTTACTGAGGAAGAGATCATGGCCCTCGTGAAGAAGTATAGAAAGGCTAAGTGATGGCAGAGTTGGACGCCCAAGAAAAGAGTCGGAGATGTCTGGCTTGTGGCGAATGCTGTAAATGGTTTGTTCTCGAAGTGAGAAAGCCAGACCTTCCCAGGGAGGTTATCGACTGGAAGGAATGGATGGTGGCCAGAGGGATCATCGTCGTTCGGGATAGCGGAAAGCGGTGGAGGCTTAAAATTCCATTCCAATGTCCGCACCTGAAGATTGTGGAAAAGGATGCCCTTATCATTACGCCAGAACATCCGAAGGACTTATTCCATTATTGTGAGGTCTATTCGACCAGGCCAGAGATTTGTAAAAAATTCGATGGTCGGTTGGAAGATCGAAGGGATGGGTTGAAGTGTTTATGGTTCACCGAGAAAGCAGAAGATTGACAATGGCCATCATGCGAAACAATGATTGGAAGAAACTCATTCAGCTTTGTAAGGCTGAAACCCAAAACACGAAGGGGGATAAAAGAAGTGCCCGTGGACTCCTTCAACGCTTAACTCTCTTTATCTATGAAAATAAACTTATCCGCCCGGATAGACGCACGAAGGATTCTTCTGAAAAACGGAACCCACTTCTTTTATTCCCCTTGGAGGTTCCAGATGGTAGTAATACTACGGCAAAAGAAACCAAGGAAATTTCACAATCAACCGGTGATCGTGGACGGGATCAGATTTGATTCAAAAAAAGAGGCCCGGAGATACCAAGAATTATTGACGAAGGAAAAGGCTGGCCTGATCTCAAACCTGAAAGTGAAACCGAAATTTAAGATCATGGTGATCGATCAATTTCTCTGCAACTATATTGCGGACTTCTCTTATATGGATTGTGGCGGCCTAAAATTAAATAGCGAGCAAACCGGAGTCCTCGTCGTCGAAGATACAAAGGGCAAAGACTCCAAAACGGGGTGGGATACCAGGACACCCGTTTACAATTTGAAGAAGCGGTTGATGCGGATCGTTCTTGGGATTAACGTGAGGGAGACATGACAACGATGGAAGAAAAGAAAAAGACGTGGGCGAATGTTTTTCTATTCTTGGCCGACGAATGGTTCGGAGAGGAGTTTGTTAAAGAGTTTATGAATTACAAATATGACGGTGATCCCGTCCAGGAGGAGGAGAAGAGGATCGACGTTGATCTCGACGACCACGAGAAAATCTTTTGGAATTTTGTGGATGCCCTATTTAATTACCTGCGGAAGAACCGCAAAAAAATGCCAGCCGGTGAGCTGGAAGAAAAGAAGAAGATGGCCCTGGGCCTCAAGTCTCAATTTTGGGGAATGATCCAACTTAATCATCCCGAATTTATGGAGCCCGACAACATTGGCATCCGGCAAGGGGTATGTGATCGTCGAATCTCCACCCATGGCGGCAAACCCTTTGTTTGAAATTTTAAAAGGGGGAATGCCTGGGTGAATAAAAATAAAAAAAAGAAGGTAGAGCCAAAATGCACCGATCCTGCATTCGACCCTACCCATGGTGGCATTATTGAGGTTGTAGGAGAGAATCAGTTTATTGTCCGCTTCGACCGACTCCTTGCTCCTTACCGGAAGAAGAAACTTCCGGCGGCTCCTTAATCTCCCGATCCTTCACGATGCGGACTCCATTGACCGCAACGACTTCAATCTTAACCCCATGCTTATCGACTGTTGCCTCTGCAAACTCATGGCTAAACAATTTGAGAAGGCGATCTTTTATGTTGTCCCTTCTCTTTTGCTCATCCACGTTTTCGGGATCGAGCCACTCCACTTTAATCGCAAATTCTATTTTTTGTAAGATCATAATTTATCCCCCCGTTTCCCGATCCTCTCTGCGAAGAAAGGCGGATAGATGTTGAATTTTGAACCACATGAGGCACATTTAATATTCACCGATAGGCCGCCATGCGGCCCTTCCAAAAATTTCTTTCCCTTGCAATCGGGGCATTCCTTCTTTCCGAATAGCGATTCCTTTAAATCATAATCATTGCCCCCTGGCAACTTCTCCGGCAATTCATTTCCCCACTCATGTCCACACCCAACGCATCGCCACCCTACGCCGACAAAAGATATCCCAGGTTGGCGGTGCTGAACGATTGAAACGTCATGGGTGGGGTCTTGCAGTTTACATTTTGGGCAAGTTATAAGTTCTTTGTTCATCGTTGGCCCCCTCCAATATCTTTCTTGCCTCGGCCTGCATCGCCTCTGCCTGCCGGTGTAGATTACTGGCATTATCCAACATGGACTTGGCGATCAAGGCGGACTGCTTTGCG
>Ga0315290_10003694_pt1 | contig 10967 bp, 9 predicted proteins | sample YL17G12_0_MG_FD_203627 | JGI IMG/M metagenome (GOLD analysis project Ga0315290, IMG submission 203627) | Sediment microbial communities from Yellowstone Lake, YNP, Wyoming, USA - YL17G12_0 | ecosystem: Environmental > Aquatic > Freshwater > Lake > Sediment | place: USA: Wyoming | collected...
CGCGGCAACTGGGTCACTGTGGAAGCCGGCGTGGCACTCGAGCGTTTTGATGGCCTGCGCTTAGTACCGCAAAAAGATCGCCAAGTATCCCACGCTTTGCCCCGAGATGGCCAAGACGTGCGCTGCGACCCTGCCGCCATGCTCGTCACCTATGACAACCAGCATATCGAGTTTTCCTTGCGGGATATGCGCCAAGGGGACCAGCGCATTAGCACCGCCGCAATGGGCACCACGGTCGAGATCGAACTGCCCGCCCAGGCGCCAACGCCCGTTTGCGGTGATTTACTCTTTAAGATCCGCTCGGCGGATTTAAAGCGCCGCGTTACCCAGCTCATCGCACCTCCGCCAGAAGCTAAACTAAAACCAGTGCGGCTAGTCGACATCATCGTCACGGCGTCTGTTGATAAAGACCAATTAAAGCTAGTAGCCGAGGCCTATAAATTTGGTCAAATGATTACGAGCGCTCACCGCACCACAGCACTAGTCATCAGTACCGGCCAATGCACCTTGGGACGGGATATCCAACAGCTTTTCTCGCTCTTCGGCGACTTCGCCATCCGCGCTAAATCCGTAGATTTCCGCGGTACCGATGCATGCTTCGTTCCTCGCTCGCTCCTTAAACAGCTAAAGCTGGCCTTGGGCGAAGCCGTGCACCAGGCTTACATTCCTTTCATAGCCGCTCGCTTGAGCCGTGCCGAAGATTGCCTACTGGCACCGCAAGCCTTGGCGCCTGCGCCTGCTGCCGTAAGCTCCGCCTTCTATGCGGTAAAGAGCGACCGCATCGAGACCCTGCGCCAGGCCGTGGCCTTCGCCGATTGCAACCCTACTTTTCATTTAAATGAACTAGTGTTCGAGCCAAAGCGCGCCTTTCTCGACGACCTCTCGCCAGCAGCTTTGGCGCATGAGCTCGCCGCACTCGCCAAGTCCAGCGGCCTACCCCTGCGTCTAGCCTTACCGACGGTGATCAGAGCCTGGGACGAGCCCTTACTCAAGCGTTGGTTTGTCGCCGCCTTAAACCTCGGCATTACGCGTGTCGAGATTGGTAACATCGGTGCTCTCGAATTACTACGCGAGTGGGGCATCGACGTTTCAGCTCTAGACATCGCCTCTGATTTTACGCTCTATGCCCTAAATTCCGTCGCTACTAGATTTTGGCAGACCCAAGGCATCAAGCAAATCTGCATGTCTATCGAAGACGATTACGCCAATATGCGCGCGCATCTCAGCCAATTGTCGAGTGCAGAGCTGACGACGGTTCAGGTTATCTTATATAAAGACACGCCGCTATTCATCGCCGAAGCGTGCTCCCTGACGGCTCTGCACGGCGGCTGCCCGACAGCAAAAGTCTGCGGCTACCGCACGCTCATTGTCGAAAATCCAAAGGGCGAACGCTTTCATGTCGCCCACGAATCGTGTAAATCAATCGTCTACGGCGACCAGGCCTTTTCTTGGACCGCGCATCAGGCTGAGCTAGCGGCACTCGGTGTGCAGCGCTTTCGCCTCGACTTCCTCACCAGACCCTATGACGAAGAGGGACTGGGCCGAGTCTTGCGTGCAGCATCCAAACGCATCAAAGTGGCGACGACACATGCCGCCAACTTCGACCGCATATTGCTTTAAAACCTCTTGATTTAAGAGACGCTGATGGGCCCTAAGGCGCATCCCACCCGCGTGGCCAGGGTGACCCATCGCGATCGACATCGCCGACTGAGCAACACGAGGCGCTCAGCAACCGTTCGCTGCGCCGATCGGAAAGAGCTCAGCAAAGAACTCCTTCCAAGGCAGGAATTCCACCCCTTCGACCTCACGGCGACGCAGCGCCGTGGAGACACAGAGGAGGCGTGCATCGGGACGCTTGAGCTTGAAGCTGGACAGACCACCGCGGACGTCGCTCAATGCTGGGTTGTCGGTGGCTTTGAATTCGACAGCCCAGCATTCGCCACGCGGAAACTCGATGATCAAGTCCACCTCAGCATGGTGCTCTGTTCGATAGAAGCTGAAGGTTAGGTCGCTCTGACCATAGTCGTTGAGGCGCCAACACTCGTTGACCATAAAATGCTCAAAGCCAGTACCATAATCCGGTGTTCCTGGTTCCACCGCGACTTTAAGTTTTTTGGTCAAGGCGCGTTGCACCCCGGTATCGAATAGATAAAATTTCGGATGAGCGATGTGACGCCCCCGAGTTGAACGGCTGTAAGCGGGAAGAAAGCGGCCGATCAGTGTGTCTTCCAATATCTGAAAGTACTCGCGGATCGTCTTGGAACTGGTGCCGACGTCGCGACCGATGGTCGAAAAATTTAAGATGTTGCCGGACTCATGCCCGGACTGGAACAAAAAGCGGACAAAGGGTCCGAGCGAACGGACCAGTGCTTCGGCCTCAACTTCCTCCTTTAGGTAGGTCTCGACATAGCTACGGAGCAGCTGCTCTGCCTCGCTATCATCGCTAAACCAGATCTTGGGTAAGCCACCGAAATTCAGTGCACGCAGCAGATTGAACCGTTCGCCAAGCTCACGATGGGTGAAGGGATGAAGACTCAGCGTCCACGCCCGTCCACCTAGCATATTGGCATTGAGCCGCTTGAGCTTGCGGGCGCTCGAACCTGTAAGAATGAAGCTAGGCGGCCGAGCACCTTCTAGCAAGCCATGCACTTCGTCAAGGAGAGCAGGGATGCGCTGCACTTCGTCGATCAGGACATGAGTCACCGTGACGGAGCGGCCATTGACCTCCTCTCGCAACAGCGAAGGACGACTGAGTAGACGCATGTATTCGTCGGTTTTCAGGAGGTCGTAGCTCATAACCTGGGCCGGCGAAAAGGCGCTGGTCACGAGGCTAGTTTTACCAGTCTGCCGTGGGCCGAACAGAAAAAAGCTATGATTTGTCGGCATGTTACAAAGCCTAGGAAGCATAATCCTAATTCCCCGCGGTTTTTAGGAGTATCAGTCCATAAAATAATTAATGCAAGTGATTTGAATAGTTGCCAGTAGCCCAAGCATTGGGTTTGGGCTTTGGGTTTCTAGCTGGCCGGGATGCCTCACCTCAATCGCAATACTGCCATCCCGGTAGATCAATGCCTTTTCTTGGACCGCGCATCAGGCTGAGCTGGCGGCACTCGGTGTGCAGCGCTTTCGCCTCGACTTCCTCACCAGACCCTATGACGAAGAGGGACTGGGCCGAGTCTTGCGTGCGGCATCCAAGCGCATCAAAGTGGCGACGACACATGCCGCCAACTTCGACCGCATATTGCTTTAAAACCTCTTGATTTAAGAGACGCTGATGGGCTTGCCATTATTTAGCTGCATCACTGAAGCGAGATGGTTATACGAATTCCATATACTATCTGCATGTTCCCCCTATCCGTCAGCCTTGAACCACAGCTCTGAAAGCGCCCGCACCTCTTAAACTGGCTTCAAAATGCCAAACGCCCAAAGGGGCACGGTGCTGGGGTCCGAAGATGGCTCGGTCGTATCCTTCACGATGAATCCTTGGGTCTCGCCCCTAATCTGCTTCTTAGTCTTGTTTGGCCCGCCGACTTCGAATGAGTAACGTCCAGATGTGAAATCTGCCTGACGATGGTGAGCCAGCACGTCGTGACCGGCTAACGCCATACTGGTCAGGAAAAACGTCTCACGTATGGAGCCCGAATCCGGCCTTAAATCGGCATACGCATAATAGAGGGCCGGGTTGCCGAGGTAAAGTTTTTCTGGTTTGCGCAGTGACTTGAGCGACTGACGATCCAAGGTTCGTATAATCCCCGCATCCTGAAGACAGGCCAGGTAGTGTTTCAAGGTGCGGAGATCACTGATGTGAGCGTAGGCCTTAAGCGCTTCGTAGTCGATGGTATAGGGCACGTTCTGGGCAATAGCTTTGAAGATTGCCTGGAGCTTGCGCGCCATGTCCGACCTGGAGTGAGTCTGAGCGAGGACAATCTCGTAAGCAATGGTCTCCTCCGTGGCTTGCCGGAGCATGGCGCCAAACTCGGCATCGCTGATGCGTGGCACGCCATAGGCATAATAGCCACGCCGTAAATACTCTTCAAAAATCAAGGTGAGCGGCCTTGCGGTCTTTGTCTCAATGTCAGACCTGATCGCGTTAAGCTGGGTTCGATCAGGGCTGAGGATGTCGTCCAAGCCAATGGGCGCGATCTTTAGGTCATAGGCGATGTTAAGGTATTCGCGCAGAGTCATACCCTGGAGCTGATACTTCACCATCCGCCGCGACAGGCCGCCGAGCTCCTTGAAGCTGAGAATCGAGCTGCCGGACACTATACAGCGCACCGACAGGCGATCAGCGATGCGCTTGAGATCGGCTTTCCAGTCGCCATAGCGATGGACCTCGTCAAAGACGACCAGCTCTACACCGTGCTCCTGCGCCAGATCGGCGAGGTCGTACATGCTCTCTGCGGCAAACAAGGTATCGTCGAGGCTGATATAGAAGACCTTGGCAGTGTCACCATTGGCCAGCTCTAGCGCTTTTTGGCAGGCGAGCACGGTCTTGCCGATGCCCTTTTCGCCTACGAGGCAGGAGATCCGGGCGGTCAGAAAATCTTCAAACTGGAGGTGTTCGCGAGCGTGGGCATAGGTTCGCACCTTCTCCCAAATGGGCTTGTTGTAGTCCAGTATTTGGTAGTATTTTTCGATTGATGGCAAGATTATCCCTCTAAAGTGGATTGTAATCCATATTTAGAGACATTAAAAGTGTATTACACTCGATTTTTGACAGATGCCCTATACATCGCTGATTTTAAAGAAGTTTTATCCAGAGGTCATAGCTCGCAATATGAGCGGCCGCTCGAGGGAATTCCCTTGTATGACACTGCCGACTCCCTAGGCTGCTGCCGAGACGAAAGTATTCGTCAAAAAGGCGAGTGGCGAATCAACCTGGGACCGCTTGGAAGAATTCCTGACCAGGCGACAGGCAAAGAGCAATTTGTCATCAATCGTACCTTTGCGCCGTTGGCACCCGCTGATCCTCAAAGAAACCACTATCATTTAATATGATTTTATATTAAAATCGATGTTCATACTATTTTAATTTCATACTTAATTCATATCTATTTACAAAGGCCTTAAACTCATGAATTATTTGCGACTAATGTTATTTACCACGGTGGCCGCCCTATCCTTGACAGCCTACGGCGCAGATTATCCTTACTGCACCAACGGCAGCAATACGGGTAATGGCTATGGATGGGATCCTGCGGTGACAGATCCAAATGGCTCACACTCGTGCCTTAGTCAGAGCGGTCAACCCGCGCCCGCGCCCGTGCCCGGGGGAATTCCCGGTGGCGGTAACTCCTGCTGGTCCGCTACCTATACTTGTACCTACGCAACGGTTAGTTGTAGGGCAACCGCCCCAGACATTTACCACATTGCTAGCTGCTACAGTAATGCATGGGCCAATATTGCCGAAGTTAAATGCATCGTCACCGACGCTTACGGCCATATTACATCGCAATTCTCAGACTATTGTTACAATCCCTGAATCAGCAGGAAAAATACTGCAGGGAGCAATGGCCAAATGAGCGCCAAGAACCAGCTGGATGGACCACGCTGAGGAGTCTCAGCAGCCGGCACCAAGGTCCAAGGCATCCGCTTGGTGGAGGCCGCGGATGGGCGCAATAAACCAGCTTAGCTGCACAATGCGTGCAGGGTTGCCTCAGGCGTCGTGCCGTGGACCAGCACAACCTTCTGCCGATTGGTCGCGCCGCGGAGAGTCTCCACCGCCTGCCTCTTGACGCCCAGGCGAGCCGCGATGAATGCCAGCAGCGCCTCTGTTGCCGCGCCCTCGACCGGCGGCGCAGCAATTTTAATCTTGAGGGCATCGCCGTGTACCCCGATCACCTCGTTGCTCTTGGCATTTGGTTGGACGATGACGGCGATACTTACCCCGCCGGCGCTGCGTCTAAGCCATGCGGGCAAGGCATCGTTAGAGTTTGATGGCGAGCTGGTCGGTTTTTTCGTTGTCACAAAGAGTCTCGCTGCCGTCGTCATTGGCGTCTATGTATGGATACGACTCAATTCGGGCGCTGCTAGTCCGATTTGCAGCAGGCTAAAGTAGCGATGACGCTAGATCGATGAGAGCGCCGACATCGATTGGTTTGTGAAAGACTTGTGCAGCCCCGAGGCCGATGGCCGCAGCATCAGACTGCTCCGAGAACCCAGTAATCAAAGCCACGTGCGGTAGCGCAGCGTTGTTAGCGCGGATTTTGATCAGGAGCCCAATGCCGTCCAATATTGGCATACGGATGTCTGAAACCACGAAATCAATGCTTACCTTACCCAAAATATCGAGCGCTTCTTGGCCATTTGGGGCCGAGTAAACCACAGCGTCCTCAAGTGTAAAGGCGTCCCTAAGAATATCGCGAATGTCCGACTCGTCATCGACTATTAAAATATGTTTGCCGATCAGAGTCATTAGGCCGCCTTCTGGGAATCGGTTGATAGCGATGCCCCATTGCTTTTCGGTAATTCCATGACAAACTCAGTATGAGCTTGGGCACGATTGAGATACAGCTTTCCGCCTTGGCGATTGACCATGCCCAGTGACATGGACAAGCCCAGGCCTGTACCCTTGCCAACCTCCTTTGTGGTGAAGAACGGAGTCAGCAATTTCTCGGCGATGGCATCAGGAATTCCTCCGCCACAGTCTCTAAAGCGAAAGGTCAAAAAGTCGGAATTCTCCTCAACTATGATCCGAATCCAAGGATTTGGCAGAGTGGAAATCGCATCCACCGCATTGTTTAAGAGGTTTACCATGACTTGAGATACTTGTACGGGTCGCCCCGCAAACATGGCGTCTGGGCAATCATCTTGGATATGGAGCGCAATACCGGCATTTTTAATGCGCTCATTGCAGAAAGCTAAACTTTCTTCGATGATTTGTTTGGCGCTGACTGCTTCAATCGGGTCTTGCTCGCCATCTCGGGCAAATTTTCGCAGGCCAGAGATGATTGCGGCAACCCTTTTGCAGGTTTTTTGAATAACCGCCGCTGTTTCAGCGATCCCCGCTTCAGTGAGCTTGCCCTTCTGGGCGTACCTTACCAGCATTTCGGCACGTCCAGAAATGATGGCCATAGGGTTATTGATTTCATGGGCAATTCCTGCAGCCATGATGCCTAGCGAGGCCATTTTTGCGCTGGCGCTAATTTGTGCCCTTCCTGCTTCAATTGCCTCATTTGCAGCATCGGTGCGTTTGCCGATCCAGTGTCCGTAGATGGAAACAAGGATTATAATTAGCAGGATGACGGCGGAAAATGGCCCCTCGAATTTCGCCAAGTCCGCCGCCGACCGCGCCTCACGCTCCAGGGAGGCTGTCTGGGAGATTGCAAAGTAACCGCGCAGTCGACTTAATTCAGAATTGACTGCGGCGTATCGCCGATCCATCGTCGCCATTCGTCGGCCCGCCGATGTGGTGTCGCCTTTTTGGAAAAATCCGAAGATAACTCTCGCTTCGTCCTGCATGGTCTGGACCGAAGTTGCCAATTTGGAGTAGGAATTGCGAAGTTCTGACTGCGTGGCTTGGTTGTCTTCCGTTTTTGTTAGACTTGCTTCCTCGTTCATGAGTTTTTCAAATTTGGCGCTGGCCGAGACTATCCGTTCAGATTCTAGCTTGACGTCATGGCTGTCGAAAATGTCGTTACCGGGCGCATTGATTGCGCCGGCAGCCTGCGCAATTTCATCAAGGCGAACTGAGCGGTCAACCCAAATCCTGTTTTCCATTACAGACATTTTGTAAATAACTAAAATATTGTGGCTAAGGAAAACTGAAGCCGCGATGGTCAAGATATCAAAGGCCGCTAGGGCATAGTAAATGCGGTGGGCGCGGCTCTTCTTGACCGGCTGCGGATTCTCTTGGTTTGTGGACATCGATTCACCCATCCGATCTTTCCAATATACTGTCGAGCTACCATCGGACTCTTTTCGGGGAACATGAGGAATAATTAGGAGCACAACGTCTCTGGGACAACAGAATCAATAGAAGCTATTTGAAGACGGCCCTTACAGGCTTCTGGTAAAAATCGGAAATCTCAAGCATTTCTGGTCCATTACATCCGCATAAAAATGGGGGGATCACGGGCCTGATCGCCGCACCTTTCTCGAAGCGCTGCCGCCGCCGGTCAAGGTCGGCCATGTTATAATGGCAACACATAAAACGGTAAAAAAGGGGTAATTCATGAAAAAGTTAACATTAGTCGTGCGTATTCTCCTAGGGCTCGTTCTTCTCGGGTCAGGGATCAATCGAAATTTATCTGGCATTTTTCTCCCAGGAATATAGCCCGACGATCAAACAGCTTTTTCGTGCAAAATAATTCAGAGCGAGGACCGTGCGCCGTTCCCCGGGTTTTTTGTGCAAGGAAAGCCACTGCCGGCGAAATGGGCGGGGGAAGTTCATTGGTAAAGCCATTCTGTGCCTTCAATCATCGCCTCGCTATGCGCCAGATTTGCATACCGATGCAACCGGAACGCACACCCCTGCCCCACCCGGGCTGCTCGGTGCATGACAGCGGTAACCCGGCCCGCCTAAAGCGACGCAGCCTGTATCATCGGTACAGCCCATCGTGCAAAAGGCCGGCGCGCCTTTGATGGGGGAGCAGATGTTGCCGTCACCGCCGCAGCTATCTTTACTAGTGCAGGGCTTGCATAGGCTCTTGGCGTTAGCCAATGGGTCCGCTTTGGGATCTTCCTGAACTCCGTGCAAGCCGTAGACAGGGAAGAGAGGGTCGTCCTGGTCTCCTTCCGTTAGGTTCAAGGCCGCTGCACCGCTCTTTTTCGGAAAGGGGATTTTATAATCCCGATTCAGAGCGGCAAGGATAGACGATACCCTGGGGCTGACCATCTGCGGTTTACCTGTGGTGGTCGATTGTTGGGTTAGGGCTTTGATTAATCTCGTCGCCGTGGTGATGGATCCTGAAGCGGTAAAGCCGTTTGAAGTGATTAAGTTTAGATTGCGGCGATCGCGCTTGCTGGGGTTTTGCCAGAAAGCGTCAGCCAGGTAGTAGGTCTGGCAGCCTTCGGCTACTACCAGCTGAAACGAATTCAACATCGGTAGCGTTGCGAGTTCGAGCGGCGGCACATTGCCCTCGGTAGTTTGGTTCCAGTCTGCAAGGTTAAAGCCGCGGCGCACACCGGAGTGGCCAATGTAGATGATCACGCGCTTAGTCGACAAGCTGCTGCGCATCTGTGCTCCGACGATCTTGCCACCGGCGTCGGTGGTGATGTCTGGCCCGGCTACTTCGACCCCGTCTGCGTGCTGGCCACCAAAATAAACCGATACTTCGACTTCTACGTCTTTGCCATTTACCTTGATAGACTTTTTAAACGGCGGGGTTGTCGCTTTGAACGGCTCGTAACTCGCAAAGGATTTGGCAGGTGTTTGAAAGCCCATCTGGGTTAGCTGTTGGAACATCACCTCCGACAAGACGATGTCGTTGCGCCGTCCAGGGTTTTCGCCGTCCCAACCGAAATGCACGGCGATGCTCAGATGGCCGTCGGCAACCAGGCGATCAATCGGCAAATAGGCGTCGCTGTCGACTGGCTGTGGTGCTAAATGCATGGCGATCAGGCGCTGCTCATTGACCGGGGTGGCTTTGGGACCCCAGAATCCCCAGGGGTCGTCCCGAAACCACTCGTGGTGGGTTGTCAGCTGGGCCATTAATTTATTATTTAAGAATGGCATCGGTAGGCTGAAGTTGCGTGTTCCAGGGGCTAGATGCAGGTCAGCGATGATGCTATTCATCAGGTCATTATAGCCGACGACACCAAACTTAAAGTCAAAGGCGTAGGTTTGGCCCCCGACCTTGCGTACCTCGGTCTGGTCCGTATCGTTACCAAAGCGCACCTGAGCGTTGAATTTACCCCAGTCGAAGTTGGGGTCGCCAACCTCCTTGTCGGCCAGGTATGCATTTAGGAACCAGGCGACTGCAATGCGGCGGTTTGCGGCCAAAGAGTGCGCGCGGTCGAGGCGAGCTGCTTCTGGCTTAGAGGCATACTCAGGTTCTAACGTGACGGTATCGGTGCCGCTTACCCAGTACTCCCGACTTTCGGCCGCGACAAAATCCTCTTTGGCCCTGGATCCATTCGGCGACTTGCAGCCTCCCTGCACGAACATAAGCCCTACCGCCACCAAGAGGATGAAGGTTCGAGGGGTTATATAGCGCGAAGATAGTAGGGCAATCAAGCCCCCTTCGGGGCTGCTGTCAAAGGGCCCGGACAGCCCGTCGAACGACAAAGCCGGCGGTTATAGCCCGGCGAAGCCGGTCATTTCCATGCGCATAAGCGGTAAAGGCCGGCACGGCATTAGCTTGCGTGATCTTTTGCGCGCAGGGACCTAAGCCGCTTTGGTGGCGATCACCTACGCTTGTAGCTGTGCTTCATGGAACGGTGAGGCTAAGTACTCAGAGGACCTTCAGCGGGATGATACTGACTATCATCAAAGTCGAACTCCCCCTGCTGATACCGCGGCGGTGCTCGGGCGGGAGGTTCATAATCAATATTCTCGTGCTTGAGATAGCGACGGACCTGCATTGGGTCGGTCATAGCGCTGATCTTTCGCATCTGGCCGCCGCAAGCGTCGCATTTGGTGACGTCAACTTTGAAGACCTTGGCCAGCATCTTGGACCAAGTGTAGTTGCGCCACGGCTTGGCGTCGCAGTCTTCATCGTCGTCCCTGAACTGGAAACCCTTTTTGACCTCGGGGTGAAGAGTGATCTCATGTCGGTACGGTGAGTGCGGCGCGAACACACCCGCCCAGCGCACAATGTGAGTCCGGGGTGGAGGAATGAGGACCACGAGACGCTCGATGAATTCCTCGGGGGCGAGAAGAAGATAAGTAACACCGCTGGAGTATAGGAGAAACAAGTGCGCCACGAGGCGTCTTTATTGTCGGGGTGTAAGTCCCCACGGAGAAACGGTGCTCACCGGACTCCGGAGCGAGTCTTGAAGTCATGGAGGTAACGAGATGATTTAAG
>Ga0315290_10003698_pt1 | contig 10964 bp, 11 predicted proteins | sample YL17G12_0_MG_FD_203627 | JGI IMG/M metagenome (GOLD analysis project Ga0315290, IMG submission 203627) | Sediment microbial communities from Yellowstone Lake, YNP, Wyoming, USA - YL17G12_0 | ecosystem: Environmental > Aquatic > Freshwater > Lake > Sediment | place: USA: Wyoming | collected...
GGCCTGGCGACTCAGCGGCATCTCATGTTGTTTGACGTTTGGCGAACGAATGGTAATGGTGCCGGAGGGGCTGAAGATCTGGAAGAACTTGTCGATGCGCGCCAGCTCAGGAAACTGCGACATCAGCTCCCCTTCGTCGACAAGGGGGAGGAACCCTCGCTCTTCCAGGGCCCGTACGGCCGCGGCGGCGGTTTCCTCCAGCGATTGATCGACCGCGTCGCGAAGGCTTCGCGCGGTGACCACATACAGAACGGTTGAAAAGATAATGAGGATCAGCGCGAGGGCCGTGCCATACCAGAGGGTGAGCCTGACGCGAAGCGTCATCAGTCGACCTTCAGCATATATCCACTTCCACGAACCGTGTGAATCAACTTCTTGACGCGGCCCCGGTCGATCTTATTGCGGAGATAATTCACATAGACATCGATGACATTGGTAAACGTGTCGAAGTCCTGGTTCCACACATGTTCTGAAATCATGGGACGGGTCAAGACGCGACCCGTATGGCGCATCAGATATTCGAGCAGGGCATATTCCTTCAAGGTGAGCTCGATCCGTTGGCCACCTCTGGTCACTTCGCGGGTGGCCGGGTTCAACAGCAGATCGTCGATTTGGAGCACGCCGGGATTCTCTGTCGCGCCGCGGCGAAGCAGCGCGCGAATGCGGGCGAGCAGCTCGTCGATGGCGAAAGGCTTGGTCAAGTAATCGTCGGCTCCTGCGTCAAGACCCTTCACCCGCTGGTCTACTTGCGATTGAGCCGTCAAAATCAGGATGGGCGTTTGAATCCGTGCCTGCCGGATGCCCTTCACGATGTCGAGGCCCGGCAACGACGGCAACATTAGATCGACGATCACCAAATCGTAGCTGGTGGCGAACGCCATCTCCAGCCCCTTCGTACCGTCTTCGCACAGATCGACGGCATAACTCTCTTCCTCAAGCGCACGCTTGATGAAACAACCGACCTTCGTTTCGTCTTCAATAACTAAAATGCGCATAGTTTTCGCTGTGGGATTATACCAGACCTCGCTCGACTAATTGCCTTGCAGGATGCGGAACCAGTTCGCCGCCTCAGGTTGGTGGAAAGCGTGTGATGGTCACAGGCTCATGGGTCAAAGCCCTTCCCTCGGGAGTCCTGCGAATCAGGCTGTGGGTCAACCAATGGTGATCGTCACGGGCCGGGTAATCCGACCGGTAATGGGCTCCGCGACTTTCCTTCCTGGCGATGGCACTGGCGACAATGGTCTCCGCGACATCGAGAAGGGATTCGAGTTCGAGGGCTTGCACGAGATCCGTATTAAACACCTGCCCCTTGTCTTGCACCGTAACGGAAGCGGCGCGGTGGGTCAGTGCCGAGATGGCCGAGATCGCGGCAGACATAGACTCCTGAGTCCTGACGAGGCCAAGATTGAGGCTCATCGTCTGACCAAGCTCCTCTCGAATCTGCCAGGCTCGGACCGATCCCTCCTGTGCCAGCAGACGCTGTACGCGAGCCTGCTCGATACTGAGCTGGTCACTTCTGAGTGCTTGTGGCGCAACGGTGCGCACATACTCTCCGGCTCGAATCCCGGCGCGCCGACCGAACACAATCGTTTCAAGAAGTGAATTGCCTCCGAGCCGATTGGCGCCGTGTACACTAATGCAGGCACATTCACCGGCCGCGTAGAGCCCGGCGATGTCTGTTTCGGTCCATTGATTGGTCCGGACGCCGCCCATCTGATAGTGCGCGCCTGGGCGAACAGGAATGGGGGTTTCAATCGGATCGAGGCCGGCAAACTCAATGGCGAGTGCCCTGATCTGAGGGAGCCGTTCGAGAATGCGCTGACGTCCAAGGTGCCGTAAGTCCAACAACACGCAGCCGTCGACCCCGCGACCTTCGAGGATTTCCTGTCCGATCGCCAATGACACAGTAGAACGGGTGGCCAACTCCATCTGCTGCGGGGCATAGGTCTTCATAAACCGTTCGCCCAGCGTATTCAGAAGGTAGCCTCCTTCTCCGCGAGCCCCTTCGGTGATGAGGATGCCAGTACCCTTGAGGGTCGTGGGATGGAATTGAACGAATTCCATGTCCGCCAGTGGAGCTCCGGCACGATAGGCGAGCGCCATACCATCACCGGTGTTAATCACGGCGTTCGTACTCGTCAGGAAGATCCGACCGCTACCTCCCGTGGCCAAGATGACGGCTTTAGCCCTGATCGTATGCAGGCCTCCATGGATCAGGTCCCAGGCGACAACTCCCCGGCAGGCTCCGTCTTCCACGATCAAGGCCGTGACATACCACTCTTCATAGACGGCGATCCGCCGCTTGAGCAACTGTTCGTACATGGCATGGAGGATGGCGTGGCCGGTGCGATCGGCAGCGTAACAGGTGCGGGGAAAACCGGCTCCGCCAAACGGACGTTGAGCGATACGGCCCTGTTCGTCGCGGCTGAAGATGACGCCCAGACGTTCTAGATCGAGAATATCCTCAGGAGCTTCGCGACACATGGCCTCGATAGCATCCTGATCGCCGAGATAGAGCCCGCCCTTCGTGGTGTCAAAGGCATGGGCTTCCCAGGAATCATCCTCTCCCAGTGCCGCGTTGATGCCCCCTTGCGCAGCCACAGAGTGGCTACGGACTGGATGGACCTTCGACATCACGGCGACGTCGAGATCCGACGGTGCGGCAATCGCCGCCCTCATCCCTGCCAAACCAGCTCCGATGATAAGAATGTCGTGTTGTTTCACGGCCTGTGTAATACCTGTCTTTTTGTCATGTCGGACCGCAGGGAGCAGGAAGTTTACTCTGGATTGCCTGCACTCATACGTGACTCTCAGCCCGAAGGCAAGTCCGGAAACCTTCGGGATGACCCTTGGAGAATAGGGGGCGAGCATGATACTCTGAGGGCCGCGAATGGGTCAGGCAATACATCAGATTTCTCGACCAACGACACATATCCGAAGGACAAGACGCACGCCATGGCCACACCGGACTTTCTGAGCCCGACCGACACCTTTATCCATCGCCATCTTGGTCCCACCGACGCCGATGTTGGCGAGATGCTGGTTATGCTCGGATTGCAGTCGCTTGAGCAGCTGAGCGAGGCCACCGTGCCCGCCGACATTCGGTTGCGGAAGGAATTGGATCTGCCCTTTCACCGCAGCGAACAAGCAGTGCTCCAAGAGATCCGGTCCATCGCCGCAGAAAACCAGATCTATCGTTCCTTGATCGGCATGGGCTATCACGACTGCATCACGCCCGGCGTGATCCAGCGCAACATTTTCGAGAACCCGGCCTGGTATACCCAGTACACGCCCTACCAGGCTGAGATTTCTCAGGGCCGGTTGGAAGCCCTCGTGAATTTTCAAACGCTGGTGACCGACCTTACCGGTTTGCCTATAACCAATGCCTCGCTCCTGGATGAAGCCACGGCGGCAGCGGAGGCGATGGCCATGTGTCTCGCCATCTCCCGTGCGTCTGGTCTTGAACGGAATGAGTTCTTTGTCTCGCAGGACTGTCATCCCCAGACCATTGCGGTTATGCAGACGCGGGCTGAACCGCTCGGCATAACGCTGCGCGTAGGGCGGACGCAGATCATCGACATTTCTAATCCTCAGCTCGCCGGTATTCTGCTCCAGTATCCGGCCACTGACGGTTATGTCGGGGATTACGGTGCACTCGTGGCACAGGCCCACGCGGCCGGGGTTCTTGTGGTGGTCGCCACCGCTCTGCTGGCCTTGACACTCTTGCGCCCACCGGGAGAATTCGGCGCCGATATCGCCATAGGTTCCACTCAGCGATTTGGGGTCCCGCTCGGATTTGGGGGTCCCCACGCCGCGTTTCTTTCGACCGCTGAGGCATTCAAGCGGCAGATGCCGGGACGCATCGTTGGCGTGTCTAAAGACGTCACGGGGAAGCCCGCCAGCCGACTCTCCCTGCAGACACGGGAACAACACATCCGGCGTGAGAAGGCAACGAGCAACATTTGTACGGCGCAGGTCCTCCTGGCCATTATGGCGAGCATGTATGCGGTCTACCACGGGCCGGTGGGATTGCGTCGGATTGCCGAGCGTGTGCATGGCTTGGCTGTGATGCTGGCAGCGGGATTGCGGCTGCTCGGATTCGATGTCGCAGGGGAAGAGTTCTTCGATACGATTCGGGTTCGCCTGACGAAGATGCAGTCTGAGCCCATTTTGATCAGGGCCAACGAAGCCGCTATCAATCTTCGTCTCCATGAGGACCACTCCATTGGGATTGCGCTGGATGAGTTGAGTACGGAAGACGAAATCAAGGGCCTGATGGAAATCTTTGTCGGTCATGATCGTCTGCCTTTTCAGGTGAGGGACTTGAGCTACAGCGTCACCACAGGCTTCACGACAAATCTCGCCCGTACCAGTAAGTACCTGACCCACGAGGTGTTTAATCGCTATCATGCTGAGCATGAGATGCTGCGGTATATCCACCGCCTCGAGGCGAAGGATCTGTCGCTTGTCCATTCGATGATCCCTTTGGGATCCTGCACCATGAAGCTGAATGCGACGGCCGAGATGCTGCCGGTCACCTGGCCTGAATTCTCACGGATTCATCCCTTTTCGCCGCAAGAGCAAACCAAAGGGTATCAAGAGTTGTTCCATCAGCTAGAGGCATGGCTGGCTGAGATTACGGGATTCTCCGCTGTATCCTTGCAACCGAACGCAGGCTCTCAGGGCGAGTACGCGGGACTGATGGTGATCCGGGCGTATCATCGGAGTCAGGGTGAAGAGCATCGGGATGTCTGCTTGATTCCCGTGTCCGCGCACGGCACGAATCCAGCTAGTGCAGCCATGGCGGGCATGACGGTTGTGGCGGTTGCCTGCGATCGACAGGGCAATGTAGATTTAACCGATCTTGAAGCAAAGTCCGCTCAGCATCGAGATCGGCTGTCGGCACTCATGTTGACCTACCCATCGACCCACGGTGTTTTCGAGGCGGACGTAAGGCGCATCTGTCAGATCGTCCATACGCATGGCGGGCAAGTCTATATGGATGGGGCCAACATGAATGCGCAGGTGGGACTCTGTCGGCCCGGGGACATCGGCGCGGATGTGTGCCATCTAAATTTGCACAAAACCTTCTGTATCCCCCATGGCGGTGGTGGTCCCGGGATGGGGCCGATCGGTGTAGCGCGACATCTGGCACCATTTCTTCCCGGCCATCCGGTGACACGACTGGGCGGGCAAGATTCCATTGGACCGGTGTCGGCGGCGCCCTATGGCAGCCCCAGCATCGTCACGATTTCCTGGGTCTACATCGCCCTGATGGGGCGCGATGGATTGACCAAGGCGACGCAGGTGGCAATCTTGAACGCCAACTACATGGCCAAGAGACTGGAGAAATACTATCCTATCCTCTATAGGGGGATATCAGGGTTCGTCGCACACGAGTTCATTCTCGACCTTCGTCAGTTCAAGGAGACTGCGGGGGTCGAAGCGATGGATGTCGCAAAGCGATTGATGGATTATGGGTTCCATGCTCCCACGGTCTCGTTCCCGGTTGCCGGGACGCTCATGATCGAACCGACGGAGAGCGAATCAAGGGCCGAATTGGACCGGTTCTGCGAGGCGATGATCTTGATTCATGCCGAGATGCAAGACATCGTTAAGGGCCGCCAGCCGCGCACCAATAATCTGTTGAAGAATGCTCCCCATACCGCACAGGTGGTGACGGCCAACGAATGGAACCGACCCTACAGCCGTGAGCAGGCGGCATTTCCCGCTCCCTGGGTACGCGACCATAAATTCTGGCCAAGCGTGAGCCGCATCGATGAAGCCTATGGAGATCGCCATCTCGTCTGCACCTGCCCACCGATGGAGGCCTATTCCAGTTAGTGTTCTTCCCGATCCCGTTCGTGGAATCCCTGCAAGCCACGGCTCCAGATAAGATGTTGAAATCACGAGGAGAGCAGGTGGGCCTTGACCATTCGACGCTCGGCTCCCCCTCCTTTGGGGCATTGTGATATGGCCAACCAGTCAGCGATAAAGGAGCCTGACCAATTCTCACGGTGAGGCCTATTCAATGTCGAAAATCTTGAATCTAAGCGCACATACTACCGACGAAGACCTCAAACACCTGACCACGCTGTTGTTGTATCACCTGGTCGAACAAAGCGGAGGCCAGGTGCAGTTCAAGCTGGAGGATGCCCATCGTGTTCGCGAGAATCTCGCGACCAAGATGGTGCAAATGCAGGTAGGAGATGAAGTGCGGTTGAAAATTATCGATCGCCTGCCGGAACTGTCCTAGCGCTCTATCGACCTCAGTTCATTCGTATATCACCTCACCGCATAGTGTAAGTCTACGTTTTCAGTGGCGCAGTCTCAGATGCCACGTGCGAGAGACTGGCCGTTTCCGTGCCTATCGGAGTGACCCCTCTGGTCTCCGCCTGGCGGAATCATTTGAAATTCTATCGCGGACTGGTTAGTTTTCACCTTCCTTCCAGGCAGAGACTCGGTGGGTTCCAGTTGCTTCAACAAGGGCGACTGCCAAGCACCGCGGCTACCGGTCGACTATGAAACTGGATACACGTCAGACTTTGCAGTACACTTCCCCGTCAACAGGTTACCAATGACTGCCTTGCAACCTGCAGCGACATGCCGCAATAGCGCTACTAGTTAGAAAACCACAAGCACCGTGATGGACAAGAAGCAGATCCTCGAAATGATTTGCCGTATCGCCTAGGCAGATAGTGGGAAGGCGCCAGGAAGTCAGCGATTCGAATCTGAGACAGGTGTTAAAAAGGCTGACTGGTATCCCAAATATTGGCTTCGTTGGGGCGATGCTGTCCGCGAGGCTGGATGTGAGTCGAATTTGTTCAGCACTTCGCATGACCCTGAGGTCCTGATTCGAAAATACATTTATCTCATTCGTGAGCTTCAGAGTTTTCCAATTGAAGGTCAGCTCATGGTCAAACGCAAGGGAGACAAGACGTTCCCGGATCGGTCCGCTTTCAAACGACTGGGGCCTAAGTCTCAACGTGCAGCGAGGGTGCTTGAATACTGTCGGACGCATGAGGGATTTGAAGATATCGTTCCATTCTGTGCCCAGGCTGTCACCCTCAGACCATTAAACGTTTGCGAAGGATCAACCGAAGGTCATTCCTTGGGGTATGTCTATCTCGTTAGGCATGGGTCACGTCGAGAGTACAAGATTGGTCAAACGAACAACCCAATACGACGGGAAGGCGAAATTAGCGTTGAGCTTCCCGAGCAACTAGAGCCAGTCCACCGCATCAAGACGGAATGATCCTGCGGGCGTAGAGCGCTATTGGCATGTCAGGTTTGCAGAGAAACGCAAGAACGGAGAGTGGTTCTCGCTTTTGGCTGAAGATGTTCGGGCGTTTAAGAGATGGAAACGTATTTACTGAATGCCCTCTGATAAACAGAGCAAAGGGGCAGACTCGTTAAAGTTGATAAAAGGATGTTCGAAAAAGTCGTTCAGTTAGTCCGCGGCGAGTGAAGGCCCGAGGCGTACCCTCTGGGGAACGTTGAGAGTCTGAGCGATACGAGAAAGAAGCTGACGGGTTTTTTCAACATCCGTGATTTCGATGCTGCACATCTCCTCACACGTCATCATCCCCGACTCTGAAATCGACATCCATGCGATGCGTTCGCAAGGTGCCGGCGGGCAGAATGTCAATAAGGTTTCTTCCGCGATTCATCTGCAGTTCGATATTGCTGCCTCGTCCTTGCCCCCGTTCTACAAGGAAGAGCTGCTGAAGCTCAGAGACCATCGGATTTCAGCTGATGGGGTGATTACGATCAAGGCGCAGCAGCATCGGAGCCAGGAGCAGAATCGAGAGGATGCTCTCACTCGGCTGAGTGAGCTCATTCGGAGCGTGGCGATCCCCCGCAAGAAGCGCAGAGCTACTAAGCCGACGAAGGGTTCGAAGCAGCGGCGGTTGGAGAGTAAGACGAAGCGAGGGAAATTGAAAACCCTCAGGCGGACGCTCGAATAAACATAATGTATGAAGTGTCGTTCGTATCTCGCTTCTCGAGGGACAAAGCCTATGCTTCACGTTAGTCCGCTGACGCCAGTGACCCCAGAATGTTATAGCCCCCGTCAACGTAGATCACTTCTCCGGTAATCCCACGTCCTAGTGGACTGACCAAAAACAACGCTGTGTCCCCGACTTCGCCTTGTTCCGTTGCGCGGCGGAGAGGTGCGAACTCACGGTGGTGATCCACCATCTTGCTGATGCCGGAGACGCCGCGGGCCGCGAGAGTCTTGATCGGACCAGCGGAGATGGCATTCACCCGGATGTTCTTCGGGCCGAGGTCGTGGGCCAGATAGCGAACGGTGGCTTCGAGCGCGGCTTTGGCGACTCCCATGACGTTGTAGTGAGGCACGACCCGTTCCGCTCCGAGGTAGGTAAGCGTGACGACGGAGCCGCCGTCAGTCATCAAGGGCAGGGCGGCTTTGGTGACAGCGACGAGCGAATAGGCACTCACATCAAGCGCAGTGGCAAATCCTTGCCGCGTGGTATTCACGAACTGCCCCATAAGTTCTTCGCGCGGGGCAAAGGCGACTGAGTGGACGAGGAAGTCGAGCTTCGGAGTTTCTTTCCCCACGCTCTGCATCAATGCTGCGATTTGCGCATCGTCTCCTACGTCACAGGGAAAGGCCTTCGCGCCAGGCATAGTGGCCACCAGCTCTTCGACGTTCTCCCGGAGCCGCTCCCCCTGATAATTGAAGAACAGCTTGGCGCCCTGGCCTGCCACCGATTGGGCGATGGCCCAGGCGATGCTGTGTTTGTTTGCAACCCCGATGATGAGTCCCTTCTTACCGTCGAGTAACATCGTGAGCTCCTGACAGGATGGTGAAAAGCCTTGAAGTGTATTTCATGAAGCGCAAAGAGGAACAAGAGACGAATGACTCTTCATGCCTGGGGCTGAAGATAGCATGATTTGACAGCTGGTTCCAGAAGGACAGTGGAGGAGGGCTAATTTGCCTTGGTGGCGTTGGTCCGGAGCTGAGCCACCACTTTTGCCGCTTCAGGCACGAAGTCATCCTGCCGTTGGGCTTGGGCAAGATCAAGTGCTTCGGAGGCGAGTGAGAGGGCTTCACTGTGGCGACCGTTGGCACAATAGCTCTTGGCTAGGCTGAGCCTGGCGTTTACGGACTGCGGTTCTTTCAGGAGCACGTACCGGAGGAGCTTCTCACCCTTGTCCCTGTCTCCTCCAAGCATGGAAGGAAGCCTGACGAGAAAGGTCCCTTTGGCCGACAGGGCGTCAAGGTGATCAGGCGCGAGTTCTAGTGTCCGGTCGAGCTCTTTCGTCATGCGACGGAATCCCATGACCGATGTGATGCTCAGTTCCCCATCAACCCGCATCAATTCGCCCAAATTACAAAATAGCGCGAAGTGTGCCTCAGCCGATCGATCGTCCAAGGCCACGGCTTCTTCCCCCAGGGCCTGGCCTTTCTCAAAATGGGCGACTCGGCTGGCCCTGTCTTGCGCGACGCGACCTGTACGGCATTCTTTCATCGCTCCATCAATTAATAGCTGGGGTGATTGTTGCGCCACGAGGGTATCGGGGGTCGTCCAGATCCAACAAGCGAACAGAACAAGAAATGTTTTCTTCATCTTCGTCTACCAATTATGAAAGGGGATCTACAGGCACGACTCGCGAAAATTAAAGCAATCCAGGTGCCAGTTCAAGGAGGGTTTCTATGCCTTTGAAAAATCTTTCTTTTATCGAGAATACCTCACAGTCTGGCCACATCCCTGTTGTCATGACAACACAATGGTTGTGAGAAATTAGCTACACCTGGTCCTGGCGCCCTGCGGCTCTTCTTCTCTTTGCTGCACCTTGAAGAGGCTTGGTGGTCGCATTGCGCAGCGTGCGGAAGGCGGTCAGCATCGTTCGGTATGAATATTGGGCATTCCGGCCGCTGGATTAGGCAGGACAAACACAGGGCGGTCGACCAAGGTCTTGTCTTGCATTCCGAGGCAGATTCGTCCGGTCAGATGGTCTGGAAACAGCGTGCGATAGATCGTGACACCGAGCAGGGCGACCCTTTGAGGGCGATAGCGTGTCACTGTGACCATTAGCCTCCTCCGGCCAGCTGCATATTCCCGAAGCTTGAGCACATCGAGCCCTGCACTAGGTCGTTGGATGATGTTTGTCAGGCCGAGGCCCCAATCCGGCAGGCGCCAATCGTCGTGGTATGTGAATGGCTCGGATACAAGTTCAGACTCGAATAAAAGTCTCCAGAAACGGTTAGAGTAACCGGCGAAGTGATGGCCTGTGGCTGCTGAACGGAGGCCTGGATTGATGCCGACGGAGAGCACACGCAGGCCTGGGCGAATGTGGTCCTTGAGCCGCTTTGCCGAGAGAGCTCTTTGTAGCCCCTTCGCAGTGCTTCTCACAATCACGCTGGCTGTAAGGGTTGTTGGACGTTTCATCGTTTGCCTCTGCATTTTCATAATTGCGAGAGCCGGCGTTGGGCTGCTGCCTACCCTTGAGGCGCTTTAGCCAACCCTCAGCCATTCTGCCACAGAAAAACGAAGGTCTGACCCTTCAGGCCTCTATCGGTTGAGGCTCTCAACTAATTGATATAATTGATTAGGGCTATAGTGTAACTGTCCGGCACTAAGCTTGCTGAATACGCTGGGTGAGTGCCGATGAGTGGCACAATCTTCAAACACTAAATATGGGGTGACATACTATGAAGCGTATTTTGATGGCCATCATGGCGGTTGCAGTGGCAGTGACGTTCAGCGCTCCTTCCTTTGCCGGCGAAGAGGGGAAGAAGGAAAAGAAGGACGAGAAGAAGGGCGGCCACGTCCTCGTGTACGCTGACGAGAAGAAGAAAGACGAGAAGAAGGACGAGAAGAAGCCCCACGCCGACACATTCGGCGACAAGAAGGACGAAAAGAAGAAAGACGAGAAGGGCAAGTAATCCCTTTTCTTTGGCGAGCCTAGCCGGCCTAAGGGGCCTCCTGCCTAGAGCA
>Ga0315290_10003702_pt1 | contig 10956 bp, 11 predicted proteins | sample YL17G12_0_MG_FD_203627 | JGI IMG/M metagenome (GOLD analysis project Ga0315290, IMG submission 203627) | Sediment microbial communities from Yellowstone Lake, YNP, Wyoming, USA - YL17G12_0 | ecosystem: Environmental > Aquatic > Freshwater > Lake > Sediment | place: USA: Wyoming | collected...
CAACATAATCCTGAATAGATAGTTCATCTGTGATCTCCTTGTTAAAAGCTCTGAACAGATTCTCAACCTTATTAACTGGACCTGCAACAATCTGAACAATTTTCTCGCTGTCAATAGTCGAGAAATAGTTTACCTGCGTGGTCACAAGAGGTACGAAAATAACAAAAAACAGTATAATCGCTCCCCATATTAATCCCAGTGTAAGCAAGGCACTGAGGGAACGGGGGAAAACCCATTTCTTAATTCTTAACCTGCAAAAAAGATCTACAAGAGGGCGCCCCATTATAGATAAAACACCTGATACCAATATGTACACAACTATATTCCGGAAATACCAGGCACAAGACAGGAGCAGCAAAATTCCAAAAAAAATAAGGATGTTTCTTAACGTGGCTTTCATTGTTTATGGCATTTCCCAATACAAACCTAATCCAAATTTTTTGAATTCGCTAAAAATATGTTTCATGTAACATGAACTCACCCCCTTTTGTTCCCCCTCGGCCACCCCTGTAACGTTCCGCCTGCGGAACGAAGGGGGAAAGGGGTGAGTTCATGAAACCATGCATGCCATAATGTCTAACATATATTTCATTAATCAGCCATTATGTCATATTTTATGATTTGGAACGGAGTTTGAAAATATGAGTTTGTAATCAAATATATATTAAACTAAAATTATAGGAGGACAAAACCATGTTACCAACAATTACAAGAAGAAGTTTCAGACCATTTTACATGCCGAATTTTTTTGACGATGATTTTTTCCAAGCATTACCGAACAGAACCGGCGTTATACCTGCTGTGAACATCAAGGAAGATGAGAAGAATTATTTCCTTGAACTTGCTGTTCCAGGGCTTGACAGAAAAGATCTGAAAATTGACATAAATGAGGATGTTCTGACTGTCTCATCTGAAATCAAAAATGAGGCTGAGGAAAATAAAGACGGGTACAAGAGAAAAGAGTTCAGCTATTCATCTTTCTGCAGAAGTTTCTACGTTCCCGAAAATGTCAACAGGGATAAAATAGAAGCAAACTACAAAGATGGTATTCTTTCTGTCGGACTTCCCAAGCAGGATGAGGAGAAAACCAAGATCACCAGGCAGATTACGATTTCATAATTATTCAAAGAAAGAATCCCGGTTAATTACCGGGATTTTTTATCTGTTCACATCCTTCCAAGAATTTCTGAGCAAATTTTCTACCGAAATCCTTTAAAAATTCTTCTTTCAAGCCTTCGGGTGAAAATTTAAAGGATGCAGTCTCTTCAAATACCATTAGTTTAAGAAGACGAAGGTTTTCGAGAATTATTTTTGGAGATTCACCGCTCCACCCATACGACCCGAATGAACCACCTAATTTGCCTCTGTCTCTCAATGGATTAATAAGTGCAAATAGCTTATATACAGGAAGAAAAGTATTCTGGTTAATAGTCGGAGAGCCAACAAGTATGCCATCCGCCCAGACTATTTTTGATTCCAGTTCCTCTAAACCAATATCCTCAATATCAACAACATCAACTTTTATATCTTCATTATCAAGGATCCCTGCAGCAATATACTCTGCTGCATCTTTAGTATAACCATAAGCCGAGACATAAGCTATAAGTATATTTCTGTGACTCCTCTCTGTTGTAAGCTGCATATATTCAGCGACATACATTTCCGATAAATCTATTGCTTTTCTGAGGTTCTCACGGTGAATTGGTCCATGACCGGGACAGATAAAATCAATTTCAAGAGGCCTGATCTTTTCAATTGCCTTTAGCATAAACCGGCTGAATTGCTTCATGATAACCTCAAAATAATATTTAAATGCATCCGTATATACATCAGAAAAATCACTATACATTTCAGAAGAGCAGTAATGCGCCCCGAATGAATCGCATGTGAAGAGAATTTTATCCTCCTCAAGAAAAGTATAAATTGAATCAGGCCAGTGAAGGTTTGGTGCAGTTATGAACCTGAGGGTTTTATTTCCGAGATCCAATGTGTCGCCATCTTTTACTACCAACGATTTAAAAGGCATATTAACAATATCTTCCAGATACCTGATTGCATTTCCACTGCCAACAACGATAGCTGAGGGTGCCAGATTAAGAAGAAGCCTGAGACTTCCTGAATGGTCAGGCTCAGTATGGTCAAGAATAATATACTGAATCTCTTCAGGGTTAGTAACCGATCTGAGTTTACCAAGATATGTTTCACTGAATTCTTCTTTGACAGCCTCAATTATTGCCTTCTTCTCTGCATTAATAAAATATGAGTTATAAGTTGTCCCGTAGTCGGTATGCATCACAATATCAAATGTCTTGATGTCATAATCACGTACACCAATCCATTTTACATCACGGGTAACATCTATTATTGTATCATCTTTCCTGCTCATAATATCTCCCTGATCAGATTTTGGCTATGATAGTTTTATTTGCCTTCACCTGCTGAAGGATTGGAATCTCGACTTCAGTTCCAACCGGTAAAAAGACATCAACTCTCGAACCGAATTTAATAAACCCAAGTTCTTCTCCCTGCAGAACATCCTGATTCTCTTTTGCATAGGTTACTATCCTCCGTGCAACTGCTCCGGCTATCTGCCTTATTAGTATCTCAGTTCCCTCTTTTGTTTCAATAACGATTGTACTTCTCTCATTCAGTTCAGATGATTTCGGATGCCAAGCAACCATATACTGGCCGGGATGATAACAAACATATTTAATCCGTCCTGATACCGGGTATCTGTTACTATGCATATTAAAAGGAGACATGAAAATTGAAACCTGAAGGCGCATATCTTTAAAATACTCATTTTCTCTTGTCTCTTCAATTACAACAACTTTCCCATCAGCAGGAGCATAAATAAGTCCGGGGTCAGGTTCCATTGACCTTGTCGGCAGCCTGAAGAAAAAGAGTAAAAATATATAAAGCATAAAAGAGCAGATGAAAAAAGCCCATCTCACAATTATAATATCTGCCCAGATTATATTAAGAATAATATTAAGAACCAGTAATGCTATTAAACCAAAAGCTAATATCTTATATCCTTCCTTATGAATATGAATACTCATTTCTCTAAAATTTGCACAAAACTAATCAAGTCATTCCAATCATCCAAAAAGTGATATAAAAAGATATACCAGTGGGAAAGATATTATTGCACTATCGAACCGATCGAGAAATCCACCATGACCAGGCATGATTGTTCCGGAATCCTTAACGCCGATGCTTCTTTTCAGCATTGATTCGAACAGGTCGCCATATGTGCCTGCTACCGAAATAATTACAGAAATAATTACCCAATGAATTTTATCAACAACACCCAGCCAACCTGAAAGCAACCAGGCAATAAGAGCAGCTATTATGATACCTCCAAAAAAACCTTCCCATGATTTCTTCGGTGAGATACGTTCCATCAGCCTGTGTCGTCCGAAAGATACACCCGTCAGGTAAGCACCGGAGTCATTTGCCCAGATAAGAATAAAGAACCCGATAATGATTCCGGGTGAAAAAGAGATGCTTTCATGAGGCAGCAATGAGTCGAGCCCTGTACGCGAATATGCTGAAAACGGGAACATTGAAAATGGCATTGCAGTATAAAGCACCGAAAAAAAGGTATGTGCCAGTGAATCAAATGGTTTATCCTGTTTCCTATAGAGTTCCACAACCATAATTATAAGCATCATAGGTATCAGGACAAGGAAAGAGTTCTTTGGTATCACTCCGTAAGCAATAAGAGTTGATATAACGTATGCTGTTGTTCCGGTAATAATACCCGGTACCAGTTGCGGCCTGACACCGGAGTTCCTGATCATTATATAATACTCATATTGTGTACCTATGAGCATTACCAGGCCGGTCAGAAAAAATGAGACTGGATGAAGCCAGAATCCTCCCATAACGAATATCACTATCCATGCTCCGGTTAAGGTCCTTCTGAAAAAATTGTTCAATATTTCAGTTTATTATGCTTTACCTTCTATTTTTAACTTCTTTACAACTTTTTCGGGAGTCACTTTTTCTGTGACAGATTCTTTTTGCTTGGATTCAGCAATTGTTTTCTCTGATGATGATTTTCCTGATTTTTTTCCCTTTTTATCTCCTTCTATGTTTTCCTTATTGTCTGTTGTGGGGCTGGATTCGGGTTTGGCTTCAGCTTCTCTCTCTTCCTTCAACAGGTCAGCTTTTCTCTTTCCAAATATTCTTTCAAGATCTTCGCTGAATATTACCTCTTTCTCCAGAAGTAGTTCTGCAAGTTCAGTAAGCCCTTTCATATTGTTTTTAAGAACTTCCTTTGCCCTCACATACGACTCTGCAATTATCAGGTTCACCTCCTGGTCGATAAGTTCTGCCGTCTTCTCACTATATGGTTTTGTGAATCCGAAATCAGATTGTCCCGATGAATCATAAAAACTTATGTTACCAACTTTCTCGCTCATTCCGAAAAAAGAGACCATGGCATAAGCCTGTTTGGTAATTTTCTCGAGGTCGCTCAAGGCACCAGTTGAAATTTTGCCGAAGATAAGTTCTTCAGAAGCTCTGCCTCCGAGGGCATATGCCATTTCATCAAGAATCTGTTCGCGTGTAGTAAGTTGCCTTTCTTCAGGAAGATACCACGCGGCTCCGAGTGCCCTTCCCCTTGGGATAATGGTCACTTTAAGAAGGGGGCTAGCATGTTCAAGGAACCAGCTTACAGTTGCATGTCCGGCTTCATGATAGGCAATTGTTTTTTTCTCAACCATCGAAATGATCTTTGTTTTCCTTTCAAGTCCACCAACAATACGGTCGACAGCATCGAGGAAATCCTGTTTTTCAACAACTGTTTTGTTTTTCCTTGCTGCGATAAGGGCCGATTCGTTACAAACATTAGCAATATCAGCTCCAGAAAAGCCTGGTGTCTGCTTTGCCAGGAACCCTATATCAAAATCTTTTACAAGTTTCAATGGACGAAGGTGAACTTTAAATATAGCTTCCCTCTCTCTAAGATCAGGAAGTTCAACATGAATCTGCCTGTCAAAACGGCCCGCACGCATCAGGGCTCTGTCAAGGATATCAGCCCTGTTAGTGGCAGCAAGAATAATTACACCCATATTTGTCCCGAAACCATCCATTTCAGTAAGAAGCTGGTTAAGAGTATTTTCCCGCTCATCGTTTGATCCAAAATTTGCATTGCGCCCTCTTGCCCGCCCCACTGCATCTATCTCATCAATAAATACAATACAGGGAGCTTTTTCTTTAGCCTGTTTGAAAAGATCCCTTACCCTGGAGGCCCCGACACCAACAAACATCTCAACGAAATCTGATCCGGAAATGGAAAAGAAAGGTACGTTTGCTTCACCGGCAACAGCTTTTGCAAGCATCGTTTTTCCTGTTCCGGGAGGGCCTATCAACAGAGCGCCTTTTGGAATTTTACCTCCAAGCTGTGTATATTTCTTCGGATTCTTAAGAAAATCAACGATTTCCATGACCTCTGTCTTGGCCTCTTCGAGACCGGCAACATCGTTAAAGTTTAACTTAACGTTGGTATCCTTATCGAATATCTGTGCACGTGATTTACCAACACTGAATATTCCTCCTGCGCCGCCTGCACCGCCACCTGACATCCGCTTCATAAGGAAGAGCCACAAAACAATTAATAATGCAGGAAACAGCAGCCATGAGAGTGCTTCACCAACATAATTTTTACGGGTTATGTTTTCTGGATAAATAAGCTCTTTTTTGGAGTAACCTTCACTTTCCTGAGCCTCGATTATAAAAGGTTCAAAATTGCTGATATCACCAATATTATATGTATAGTTTGGTTTTGGTACTGACATCCCGAAACCAGTTCCTGGTTTTATCAGTTTGGGATATCTTCCCGATTCCAGTGCCTCCTTTTTAAGGTAGATCTCTGCCTGATCCTTATTAACCACAATTATTTTTTCAATGTCGCGACTAGCAATCATCTCCTTGATTTCGTTTTTGGTGGCTTTCTGGACTGTCTTTCCGCCGTTGAGTAACGAAAAAAGAATTACAGATACCGCAAGGATTGCAAAAATCCAGTTGGTATTAAAACGTGGTTTTGAACTTTTATCAGGTTTCTTTTCTGGTACCTGATCATTATTAGTATTTTCTGTCATAAATAGTTAACTTACTGCATTTTATCTTCCATGGCTTCAATAGTGGCATCAGCCCAAAGCGACTCCAGACTGTAAAAATTCCTGTACTCCTCAAGAAAAACATGAACGATTACGTTACCATAATCCAGAAGTACCCAAAAAGAATTGCCGAGCCCTTCAACATGCAACGGTTTCTCCCCTGCTTCTTTTCTTACAGTGTCATCTACTGAATCGCAAATCGCACTGACCTTTGTACCGGAAGAGGCATGACAAATAACAAAATAATCGGAAATTCTGTTTTCAAGTTTCCTTAAATCAATTTTCAAAACATTCTGTCCCTTCTTTTCAAAAATTCCTTTCATCACGCTCCCTAAAAGGACATCCGCTCCGTTAGATTTTTTCTTCATCAATATTTATCAGTTTGATACTAAGTCGTAAAAGTACCACTTTTATCTGTATTTTTGTTACAGTAATCCTCTTTTGCAATTTCAATGCCAATCTTAACCGCAACGATTAAACCAGTTGAGAAAATGACTTTTGATATATTAACTACCTGATAATCATGATAATAGGCTCATATTTATTATTTTTTAAAAATCTGCCATCGACAAATAACCATTCTGCTATCCTTTTAAAAAACCATGACCTTCCCGAGGGGACTATCGTCTATACCAATTATCAATCGGCAGGTAGGGGCCAAACGGGTAAGAGGTGGGAAAGTGAAGACGATAAAAACTTGCTAATCAGCATAGTACTGTCTCCATCAATGATCAATCCCGCCGATCAGTTTCTTATTTCGATGACAGTCTCACTTGGGATTTGTGATTTTTTAAAGAGATACATTCCTGCTTGTACGATAAAATGGCCGAATGACATTTATGTAAACAATGACAAAATAGCAGGTATATTAATTGAGAACTCCATTATGGGTGATCAGATTGAAAACACCATTGCAGGAATTGGTCTTAATGTTAATCAGGAAAAGTTCTTAAGTGATGCACCAAATCCTATTTCTCTAAGTATGATCACAGGAAAGAACTTTGATCTCAAAACCTGTCTTAATCAATTGGCTTCAGACCTGGATATAAGGTATGAACAACTGATATCAGAAAGTTTTGCCCAAATTAAGCATGAGTATGTTTCACAACTTTATCGTTTGAACGAATGGTGTAATTTCAGAGATATCAATGGCATTTACACCGGACGCATATTATCTGTAACTGATTATGGCAGGTTACAGATTGAAAAGCAGACCGGCCATAAAAGTGAGTATTCTTTTAAAGAGGTCGATTTTATGCTTTAGAATCTTTCCAGCTTCTGAAACTTTCCATTTCATTAATAAGCATTTCCAGGAACTGGTTAATAGGTTTAGGAGCCATCATCTTCAGCATTGGATTAAGATCAGCGTTCAGTGAAACCTTTACTGCAGATGGATTTTTACCGTTATCGGAGATATGCAGTACCAGTGAAAAGTCATTTTTCCTCAGAGCATCTCCGGTAAAAACTATTTTATTATACATCTCCTTTTCAGTCAGTCGGAAACGTACTGTTCCAATCATTGATACATTGAAACTGCACGATTCTCTTTCAGCCTGCCAGTTATTAATAGTCCCATGTGGCATAAACCTTTCAAAATTTCTGATATCCGTCACAAAATCAAATACCTCCTTAGAAGTACAGGTCAAATTACCGGTTCTGCTCTCAAAATGTGATATATCGTCCATAAAACCCTTTTTTCATCAAACTAACCCTTCCTTAACCTCATGAACTCACCTCCTTGTATTCCCCCTCTGTGCTACATGAACTCACCCCCTTGTATTCCCCCTCTGTGCTACATGAACTCACCCCCTTGTATTCCCCCTCTCTACTTCGTAAAGAGGGGGAAAGTCATGAATTACAATGCATGGGGGGTGAGTTCATGATGATTAAGGATAAGCGCTCTATTCCCTTCCCCAGACTAAAGGATCGACTCTCCATTTTTTCAACGTTTCCACTTCAGTCTGACCAATATAACCTGTCTTAACAGCTGTATCAACAAGAATTGAGTAATTGCTCAGTGTATGCAAAGCACAATTTTCAGTTGCAAATCCATCTGATGCTTTTTGAAATTCGTAAGTAAATATAGCCATCATGCCCAGGACAACACAACCGGCTTCCCTCAGAGCTTTGACGGCGCTCAGGCTGCTGCCTCCTGTAGATATCAGATCCTCAATGACTACCACCTTCTGCCCCGGTTCAAAATAACCTTCAATCTGGTTCCCCAAACCATGTGCTTTTGCTTCTGACCTGACATATATAAATGGTAACCCAAGTTTATCAGCGGCAAGCGCACCATGTGCTATTGCTCCTGTTGCAACGCCGGCAATCATTCCTGCCTGTGGGTAGAGCTCCTTTACAAGTGCTGCAAAAGAATCGCGGATATATGATCTCACCTCGGGAAATGAGAGCGTTTTGCGGTTATCGCAATAGATTGGGGACTTCCATCCCGAAGCCCAGGTAAAAGGATTTGATGGTTGCAATTTAATTGCTTTAATTTGTAAAAGATATTCAGCAGTTTTTTTTGCACTATTCTTCATAAGAATATGTATAAAGTTCATTTTGAAAACAGATTCATAATGATAAGCCCGGAACCTGACCGGTTACAAAAATACGGCTTATTCCATAAATTCAATGATACGAATGAACTTTATAAAATAATAGCAGGTTTTCAGTCAGATAATAGCATCTCCGCCATCAATATTTATGGCACCGACATTAAACATCTATGGAAGATCTTCAGGATCTATTTTACAGAAGTGAGTGCTGCAGGTGGATTGGTAAGGCACACGTCAGGCAGATACCTTTTTATTGAAAAGAAAAACAAACTCGATCTTCCCAAAGGGCATATTGAATCAGGTGAAGAACCGGAAGCATGTGCTTTAAGGGAAGTAAATGAAGAGTGTGGGATCGTTGGCCATACTATCGTCAAACTTATATGCCCCAGTTATCATACATATAGCTGGGAAGGAATTTCTTACCTCAAGAAAACAAACTGGTTTCTGATGCATTATGATGGGAAGATGATTACTGAACCTCAAACTAATGAAGGTATTACGAAAGTTGAATGGCTTTTCCCGGACGAACTAAATAAGATTAAAAGTAGTGCATGGTTGTCGTTGATGGAGGTCATCAACTCGTCAATTCTCAGAACCTGAGGTTCTAATCCTCTGCCCCTTTATATCTTTTAAGATTAATTGTAGAAGGAACAAACCTGGAAGCATCTCCACCGCTTCTTATTATATCCCGTACAATAGTGGAATTAATATGGCTATGTTCAGGTACGGTAAGAAGGAAAACTGACTCAACTCCAGGCGCCATTACCTTGTTTACCTGAGCAATCGCTCTTTCAAATTCAAAATCAGCAGCTGTTCGGAGTCCCCTCACGAGGTAGCCTGCACCATTCTTTATACAATAATCAACAGTGAGTCCCTCATAATGATCGACTCTCACTCTGGGTTCATTCTGAAAGACTTTATTAATCATCCTTTTCCTGGTTGAAAGAGAATAGAAGCTTTTTTTCAATGCATTGGCACCAACGGCAATTATTATCTCATCAAACAGGCTCAAAGCTCTTCTGACGATTGCCTCATGTCCTATTGTGAACGGATCGAAAGATCCGGGGAAAACTGCTATTTTTTTCATTCAAATGATATGTTTTTGGGATTACTGACCTTTTGTTTTAGTAATGAAAGTTCAAGCACACCCATAATTGATTCAACATAACGGAATTTTAATCCCCTGATATATATATCCTTAATGTTTTCCACATCTTTTCTGTTCTCTTCCGATACGATTATCTCTTTAATGCTTGCCCTTTTTGCGGCAAGTATTTTTTCTTTAATACCACCCACTGGCAGAACTTTTCCTCTCAAAGTTATTTCACCTGTCATAGCGAGGTATTTCTTTACTTTCCTTTGTGTGAATGCCGAGGCAATGGAAGTTGCCATGGTTATGCCGGCTGAGGGTCCGTCTTTTGGAATTGCACCTTCGGGAACATGTATATGGATATTCCAGTTTTCAGAGAAATTATCGGGCAGATCCAGCATTTCTGCATTTGATTTAAGATATTCAAGGGCGATGATAGCGGATTCTTTCATCACCTCTCCAAGGTTACCAGTAAGAGTCAACTTGCCTGTACCTTTGCTTAGACTGGTTTCCACAAACAATATCTCTCCTCCTGCAGCCGTCCATGCTAGGCCGGTAACAACGCCCGCCTGATCATTTCCTGTATAAAGGTCCCGCGTATATTTTGGAGGACCTAACATCTCATTCAGAACTAATTTTGAAAGAGCCGGATCATATTTCGTTTCAGAGGCAATGTTCTTTGCTGTAACCCTTATTATTTTGGCGAGACGCTTATCAAGCTCCCTTACACCGGATTCTCTCGTGTATTTTTCGATAAGCATCTCCATCACCCGGTTGTCGATGGTGATCTGATCTTTTTTTACGCCATGATTTTCAAGCTGTTTCGGAAACAGATGCCGTTTTGCAATCTCAAGTTTCTCCTCAACAAGATAACCTGTTATTTCGATCAGTTCCATTCTGTCCCTCAGGGCCGGACTGATAGTAGCCAGATTATTAGCAGTAGCAATAAACAACACTTTCGACAGATCGTATTCCATTTCAAGAAAATTGTCGAAGAAAGTACTATTTTGTTCCGGATCAAGAACTTCCAATAAGGCAGAAGAAGGGTCACCCCTGAAATCCTGTCCTACCTTGTCTATCTCATCGAGTATGAAAACAGGGTTTGAGGAGCCGGCTCTTTTAATATTCTGTATTATTCGTCCGGGCATTGCACCAATATATGTTTTTCTATGACCTCTTATTT
>Ga0315290_10003707_pt1 | contig 10951 bp, 4 predicted proteins | sample YL17G12_0_MG_FD_203627 | JGI IMG/M metagenome (GOLD analysis project Ga0315290, IMG submission 203627) | Sediment microbial communities from Yellowstone Lake, YNP, Wyoming, USA - YL17G12_0 | ecosystem: Environmental > Aquatic > Freshwater > Lake > Sediment | place: USA: Wyoming | collected...
CGCGCGCCTGGTAGGCCTTGACGTCCGCCGGCAAGGCGGCGACGAGGGCGCGGATGTACTGCGGGTCAGCCGCGAGGTAGGTCGAGGCCGTGGTGATCGGCAGCAGGTTGATGCCGAAGATCTGTCGCGGTTCCTGCGTCCACCAGGTATTGAAGGCGTACTTGCCGCCGAACACCATGCTGGCGAACGGCTTGCCGTACTCCGGCGCCAGCACCTGTCGATCCAGGTCAAACCAGTACTGGTTGACGGAGGCGATCTCGCTCGTCAAGAGGAAGGCACCGAGGTCGCGCAGCTTGCGGTCGCCGGTCGCCTCGCCCCAGAGCATCAGGCCTGCCCAGGCGTTCACTGCCTCGGACGACGATTCCTGGTTGTTGCCGGCATCGAAGTTCGCGTCACCCGAGGCCCAGGAGTGTCCTTCGTAGGCATCGAAGTTGCGCAGGAACGGGAAGTCCGCCCGGCCGCGCTCGTCGGTCGCGATGTCCGCGATGATCTTACCGACCATGCCACCCCATTTCTGCTGCGACGCCCAGTCCGGATCCCTGAGTGCAACGTGCGCCGCACCCATCAGCCAGTAGCCGTAATGGAAGTGATGGTCGTTCATGGCCTTGATGCTGCCGAACTCCTCGGGAACGCCAACGAAGGTTCCGAGCCTCGAGTCCTGGGCGAAGTACGTGGAACGCTGCCCGTCGAACCACGACTCCAGGCGGCTCTTGAGTAGCGCGAGGAGGTCGTCGCGCATCTTGGTCTTGCCCTCGGCCTCGGCCACGCTCATCAGCTGCGCAGTCGCACCGAGACCCTTGCCCACATAGTACGTGCCACGCCCGTTCTTGTTGAACAGCTGCGAAGACTTCGCCATATCGCCGACCAGCAGGCTGCCGACACTTTCCTTGCTGGCCGCATCTTCAAGACCAGGCCATACCGGGACGAAGCCGTGATGGGCGCGCTCCAGCGTGAAGCTGTTGCCCGGTACCAGGCGGATGCGGCCGCGCACCGAGTCGTAACCGTACTGGGACGGGTGCTCGGACACGACGCTCGACCAGTGATGGGGGTAGAGGCCCATGAACGTCGTCAGGTTCTCGCCTTCCTTGGCCACCGTCTGCACACGGAAGATCGAGCGCACCTTGCTGGCGGCCTCGTCATAGGACCATTCGACGCGCGTGTCGGTCGGAAAGGCGTAGGCCACCGCGAGGAAATCGCTCAGCGTGGCATCGCGCGCATCCGGCAGGCCGGCGATCGAGAAGTAGCGGGCGCCGGCCGGCAGTTGCAACACGAGCTCGGTCGGCTGCGTCCACTGCCAGGTCGCACCGGTGGGCGCGAATATCGCGTAGGACTTGCCGGCTACCGTGACTCCAACCACGCGCTTGTCACGCGCCGCGTCGGTCGGGTTCGAAAAGATCTCCGGCTTGGACGCGAAACTGAAGCGCACGTCACCGGTGCTGGACTCGTAGTAGCTGAACGGACTCCCGTGCAGAACCGTGGCAGTCAGCGATTCGCCCTGGCCTGCGGACATGCTGACCTGCGCAAGCCAGTCAGAGAATTTCGACAGCCGGGCGTCATTGGGCTTGAAGCCGACCGGCGAGACGACGATCGCAGGCACATGCGGGTAACTGAGCTCGAGGCTGCCGCCCTCGTTGGCAAAGCGCTTGGTCGGCAAGCCAACCTCGAATCATGCCTCGGTCGCGCGGTAAGTCATCGGGTGGGCGTGGATGACCTCGGACCAGCGCTGGAACATCACCGACGAATACCACTGGTTGGTGGGGGAGGCTTTCCCGAGCGCCTCGCCGCTGACAAACTCAGCTACCGGCAAAGGTCCATCGCCGCCCTTCAATTTGGTGTAGTAGCCGCCGAGGCCGATTCTGGCGTCCGGGTCCGCGGCCCAACTGGCGCCCGCACTGCCCAGCAATGCCAGGCCGCCGGCCATGAGCGCCGCGGCCCTCGTGAACATCATGACTGACCGGCCCCGAGGTATCGCGTGGCTCATGCGCATCACGTCCACCCTCAGAAGTTGAGATTCACGCCGATGGTGAGGAAATTGCCCGACTCACTGGTACGCGGATCCACGCCGCCGAAGGCAATGTTGCTGGGCATGCTCAATGGCGCGGGTCCCTGCCGCCCGAACATCACCCTGCCGAGGCCCCCGTAGGCCTGCATCGTGAAGTACTTGGAGAAAGACAGTTCAGGCAGGTTGCGATAGATACCGAGGTTCATGAACAGCGCCGTGTTGTCCTGACCCCATTCGACCGGGTTGTCCGTGCTGGCCTTGTTCATGTACACGCCACCGGCTGTATAAGTCCACTTGCCGCGGGTGTAGGCAGCGCCGAGCATCACGTCGTACACGACGGCGTCGTACATCCTGTCCAACTCGTCGGAATAGTTGAACCCCGGCTGGTCCCAGAAACAATCGCTTTGCACGGTCGATACCGGGCCGTAGTCGCACTGCTGCGCCTGGCCCGACCACTCGCTGCGCTTCAGGCCGTAGGTGAACTTCCACTTCTCGTTCATCCAGTAGTTGCCCTGCAGGATCAGCACGCTCTCGGACGGATCGTCGTAATCCGGCGACGAGACCTGGCCGTTGGTGTTGCCCTGCGCCCCGTAGAACGCGCCTTTCGAGAACGAGCTCTGGCGCCCGCCGTCGCTGTCCTGGTAGATCAGTTCAACCAGGTTCTTCTCGTTCGAGTACTGGATGAAGATCTCGTACAGCTTCGGGTCGGGCGGGCCTTCCAGCAGCGAGTCGCGATTGAGCGGCTTGCGCTCGTCGGCCTGCGCGTAACTCGCCTCGAAGCGGATCTTGCCGATCGGGACCTCGAACTCCTTGGTCCCGTAGCGGATGGCTTCCGGGTAGACACCATAGCCGGCACCCGACTCAGCCCAGGGGCTCGAAAGGCCCAGCGGGTAGGCGAACGAATCGGAGCGTGTCCAGGAGCGGGAGGAGAACTTGCCAACCTGCAGCGTCCCGTACAGCGGGTGCGACCCACCGACGTAGGCGTCGGTAACCCAGTTGTCGTAGATGTCCGCGTCGCCGTTGCGCATCCGGGCGCTGGTCTTCGCTTCGATACTGAAGGCGTTGTCGAATTCATGCGACAGGCCCAGCGTCAGCTGCACCAGGGCCAGGTTGCGGCCTGTCTGCTCGGAGCCGCCGCCTTGGTTCAGCATCGGGACCGGCGGCGAAAGCACTCCGCGCGGATCGTACGCAGACCTGTTCACCAGTCCTTCGGAACAGTTGTCGCAGAGACTGTATTCGTCCTTGGCAAAACCGACGATCTCGAGGGGGCCATATTGAGCAGCCAGCGCCGGTGCCGAGAGCAGAACCATGGCAACCGCCAGCGATCGACTGAGAGCGTAGGAATTCACTGCGGTCTCCCCCAGGCAACTGTTTGAAGCCGTCGTTGTGTGCAGCATGGTTCGGCTCACTCGAACGAAACCGAACCGCGGGTGAAGCCGGTCGCGTACTCGGTACCGACCTGCACCGTGGTGTTGGCCTGCGGGTAGATCGCCTGCACATGAATCTCGCCGATCGGCTTGGCCAGCGCTTCCGCCAGGGTCGTGACCCCGGAGGTGAAGCCTCCGCCGTTGCAGGCCTGGGCCAGGCTCATCGAGTTCAGGGCGATCGTGTAACTCGTCAGGTCGGCCGTGGTCGGTGTGACCTGTTTCTCCACCAGGATCTGGCAGAACCCGCCGGAGCCGTTGGCGTACACCTGGCTGCCGATCGTGCGCACGGTCAGCGCCTTGTTGGTGGCCTGCCCGAACCACTCCGAGGCCATGCCGAGCTCGATCGTCAGGTTGGTCTGGCCATTGAGCGTCACGCCGGCGTTCGGTGCCGCACCGGTGTAGCCCGGCGCCATTGTGTAGATGCCCATGAACCCGTCGGTCGTCGGTGCCGAAGTGGCGACGACCAGGTAGACAAACGAATCCGCCGGCGGGACCGCGCCCGCGCCGTCGACGAAGCCGCCCCCCGCGTAGGTGTTGGTGTAGTTGGTGAAGTTGCCGCTGTAGAAGCCCCACTCGCCGTCCTCGACAGTACGATTGTTGCTCTTGAAGCCCGAGGCGAAGACGATCGGCGTGGCGCCGCCACCGCCGCCGGCAACGAACAGCACGTCGTCGAAGTAGTACGTGCGGGCTCCGATGGCCGAACCGGCCTGGCCGAAATCGAAGAAGATAATCAGCCGGTTGTAGTCGAGGCCCAGGTCCAGTGAGCCGCCCACCGGGTTGGCGAAGTCGAACGTCAACGTCTCCCAGGAATTGGCGACCGTAGTGACCGCTTCTGCCTCCACCGCCGGACAGCTCGGACAGCTCGGGGCCGTCGCGTCTTCAACCTTGAGCCGCACGGTGATACCGGCGGCGGGCGAGTACACCCGCACCGTCATCCTCGTGTCCGTCGCGGTGAAGGGGATCGTGCCGGCCGTCAGGTTGGCCCCCGTGGACACGACGGTCCCGGCAAACGTGTCGGCTGTCGCCGACCTGTTGACCCGGGCCACCATGTTGCCTGCGTTTGTCGGGTCGGGCTGCAGCGAAGAGTCCTCGGCGCCGGCGAAGCCGGTCAGCGTGGGCGGCGGCGCCTCGTCGAAGCTGATGTCACTGAACGGGCCACTGGGGATACCGCCACCGCCGATGAAGTCCACGTCATCGAAGTAGTACGTCTGCGCGCCAGCCTGGGCGCCGGTCTTGCCGAAGTTGAAGAAGATGACCAACTGGTCAAACGTCAGGGCCAGATTCAGTGCCGGGGTGCCGGGGACTGGATTGGCGAAATCGAAAGTCAGCGTCTCCCACGCATTGGCCTTGGTGGTCAGCACCTCCGTCTCCACCGAGTTCGGGGATCCAGGTGGGTCCTGCGACCGCACCAGCTTGAGCCGCACCGGGATGCCCGCCTGCGGCGAGTACACACGCACTGTCATCCGCGTGTCGGTGGCGCTGATCGGTATGATGCCAGCCGAGAGGCCTGCCGTGCCCACAATGGTCCCGGCAAACGTGTCGGCTGTCGCCGACCGGTTGACTCTCGCGACCTTGTTGGTGCCGCCCGTCGGGTCCGTCTGCACCGAGGAGTCCTCGGCGCCGGCGAAGCCCAGGAACGAGTAGTTGACCGTGGGCGAGTCGAAGGTGATCTTCGCGAACGGGGGAGGAATGTAGTAACCCGCACCCTCGTACACATCGGCCTTGCAGGCCGGGCCCGCCGGCATTCCGCACAGTGCGTAACGCGCGCGCCGCCCGATGTCCCACAGGCCCCAGCCGTCGTCGATGCCCTTCCACTGCTCGTCGAAAGTCTGGAAATAGAAAATCGTGGGCGGTCCGCCGGCCGAACCCTGCCAGGAGGGATATCCGCAACCCACTGTATCCAAACAGCCGAACGGCTCGCCGTACAGCAGGTCGAAGTACCACTTGGCGTTGGCGGGCAGCGCAGCGTACTGCTCGATCTCCGCCGCAGGGTTGGTCTGACGGGCCTTCCAGCCGGTCTCGCCGACGGTGACGGGCATCGAGTCGCCGACGCTCACGGTGACGCCGTCCGCGCCGACGTACTGGTAGGCGACGACTTCGCCGTACCACTCCTTCAGGGCGACGAGCGAAGTCTCCATCATGGCCTGCGCGCGGGCCGGCCCCACGGGGACGCCGGTCTGCCGCCAGTCCCAGACCGTGTAGCTGAACGGATACATGTGAATGGAGGCGAAATCGAGTAAAGGCAGGATCGTGTCCGGCTTGACCGGAACCCGTTCGCTGCTCTCTGTGGTTGCCTTGCCGGCGTAAAAGGTCCAGTCGTCATCGGCGGTGACCGGCTGCTTCACCTGGCTGCGGATCGTGCGGATGTAGCCTTCGAGACACGGCAGAGGCATGTACCTCGAAAAGAACGACGTCTCGTTGCCGACGCTGATCGTGACGACGTTCGGGTACTTGGACAGATTGCTGATCAGGTAGGCGATGTTGAAGTCGTTCGCCGGATCGCTGCACGAGGTGAGGCCCTTGAGTTCGACCCCGAGCTGGAACCTCATGTCCGGGAAGTTCTGCGCCGCGATACGCAGGATCTTCTCGGCCACCACATCGGTCGCCGGGGCCCTGGCGCCGAACAGCCGCAGCAGGTCGAAGCCGGCCAGGTCCAGCAGCGTGAGGTCCTGCAGGATCTCGGCGTCGCTGGGCACCTCCGATGTAATGGGTCCACCAGCGGTCCGGTACGGGCTGTAGTTCACTGCCTTGCCGGTGCTGTAGATCGCGGGCAGTGGCCGCCGGGTGAATACTTCGGCCTGGCAGGTCACGGTAATGCTGTTGACGTTGCCGGGGGCGGTGCCCGAGCCGTTCGTCACGCTGCAGGTCTGTCCCGCAGGCTGGGTCGCAACAACCACCGCGTAGTCGCTGCCAGTCGCAATCTGCAACCGAAACGTGAACGAGCCGTTGCCGGAAATGCCAAGCCTGTCGCCGCCATTGTTCCACAGCGCCAGCGTGCCGCCGTTGAAGCCCGAGACCGTGCCGCCGATCCTGGCGGTAGGGTTGCTGTCCTTCCAGTTCTGGCTCGAGCCACAGGCCGCGAGCGAGAGTGAGACGCCGAGCACGGCCATGCGCCGCAACGAAACCAGTGTCGACGCGACGGTTCGCATGTTGTTCATCGCTTGATTGCCCCGAAGAAATGATGTCGATCGCGCGTGCGGCCCGGAATGCCAGGCGAGGCGGCATGCAGCTGATAGTTCTGTCCGGCCCATCTGTGTCCCCCAGGTTGCCGCGCGCTCCGGTCTGTAGCGGGTCGAGGCGCCAAGTGGCGTGCTCGCTGTCGACCGTGGATTTCTGAAAGCGCTTGCAGAAACTAGCGGACCGCCGGCACCCTTGTCAATCGCCGGGTCGTCCGGTACTAATTCCCAGCCTCTATCGTGTTGCGATGCCGCAAATTTCCGCGGCGGTGCCGGCAACACCTGCGGCAAAACAGCAAGGACTCGAAGCATGCGCCGATCGGAACTGGAACGTCGCACGGCCGCGGCCAGCAACGGCTCGGCCGTGACGCTCGAGATGGTGGCGAAGGAGGCTGGCGTGTCGCCAAGTACGGTGTCGCGCATCCTCAATGGCACGGCCCGGGTCCGTGACACGAAGGTGCGCGCCGTCGAAGCCGCGATTGCCAAGCTGCAGTTCATGCCGAACCCGGTGGCTCGCTCGCTCGCCGGCGGCAAGTCGATGAGCATCGGTGTCGTTACGCAGTCCATCGACAGCCCCTTCTATGGCGAGGCGCTGGCGTCGATCGAGAAGGGCCTGCTACGAGGCAACTATTCCCCCTTGTTCGTCAGCGGTCACTGGCGCGAGGGCGACGAGCGGCGTTGCGTCGATCACCTGCTGAGCCGACGGGTGGAGGGCATCATCCTGCTGACCAGCTGCCTGCCGGACCCGGAACTCGTCAGCCTCGCGCGCAGCCTGCCGCTGGTGGTGACCGGCCGTCGTGTCGATGCGGAGCGGATTTACTGTCTCGACGTGGACAGCACCATGGGTGCGCGGCTCGCGACCGACTACCTGATCGGGCAGGGTCACCGCCGGATCGCCTGCATCTCGGGCCCGCTGGATCATCCGGACGCGTTGCAGCGACTGGATGGTTACAAGTCCGCCCTGGCCACCGCCAGGATCCCGTTCTCGGCCCGACTTGTGGTCGCGGGCGACTATCAGGAAGCCGGTGGACATGCCGCAATCAATGCCCTGCTCGACGCGAAGATGGACTTCACCGCGGTCTTCGCCGCCAACGACCAGACCGCACATGGTGCGATGCTCGCGCTGCACCGTTGCGGCCTCAAGGTGCCGCAGGACGTTTCACTGGTCGGCTTCGATGACCTGCCGGCCTCGGCGTACATGATCCCGCCACTGACCACCGTGCACAGGTCCATCGACGAGATCGGCGAGGGGGCTGCCGAGGCGATGATCGACCTGGTCGAAAGACGGGTTCCGCGTGCCAGGGTTTCCTCGCCTACGCTGGCGATTCGCGAGTCGACTCGTTCCCTGCGCGCCTGAGCGCGCCTGCCAGTGCAGCGTGCCGACCGCCCGCGGACGCAGTGGCTGCGCCGTGACGCGGGACCGGTGTCAAGAGCAGGTGCTGACTTCTGCATTGCAGCAGCCATCCTTCCTGCGGTCGGGTTGACACGGCCGAGAACGGCGGTGCTAAATCCTCTGAAAGCGCTTTCCATTTTTCCGAATCCACCAGGTTCATGTGGGCGGCCATGCCGCTGCCCCCTTGTCGAATGCGATCCAGTGACACCATGATGGGCCAGTGCACGGTGGACGGAGGATTCGTCGACCTCGACGGCGAGCGGTACTACGTCATTCGCAATGTCGATGCGATGCCGCCGTTCTTCATCAGCATCATTTCCAGCGCCGATCACTGGCTCTTCGTCTCCTCATCGGGAGGCCTGACCGCCGGTCGCGTCTCTCCCGAGACCGCGTTGTTTCCCTACCTGCCCGTCGACAGAATTCACGAGAGCAATCCGCACACCGGCTGCAAGACGATCCTGCGGATCGGCGTGCAGGGTCGGCAGGTCCTCTGGGAACCGTTCAACCGGGAACACGATGGTCGCTTCGCGATCAGCCGCAATCTCTACAAGAACGTCCTGGGCAGTAAGCTGTGCTTCGAGGAGGTCAATCACGACCTCGCCCTCGCCTTCCGTTACACCTGGGCTACCAGCGACCCGCATGGCTTCGTGCGCCTGTGCGAGTTGCAGAATCTCGGGGCCGAGCCGTTGCCGATCGCGCTGGTCGACGGCCTGCAGAACATCCTGCCCGCGGGCACGCCGTTGCCCGTGCAGTCGAACTCGAGCAACCTCGTCGACGCGTACAAGTGGACCGAACTCGATGTGGGTACCGGGCTGGCCATGTACGCGCTCTACGCTGGGATATCGGATCGCGCCGAACCGTGTGAATCCCTCCGGGCCAATGTCGTTTACGGCCTCGGCCTGGACGCGCCCGCGGTGCTGCTCTCGTCGCTGCAACTCAACGATTTTCGGCTCGGCAAACCCGTGGTGCAGGAGGACCGGAAGCGCGGCATCCGCGGCGCCTATTTCCTGGGAACCAGCCTCGTGCTTGCGCGCCGCGAGTCGCAACGATGGCAGATCGTGGCCGATATCGAGCGTACCCAAGGGCAGATCGTCGATCTCATCCGGCACCTCGCGGCTCCGGCCGATGCAGCACTGTCTGTGGCGCACTCCGTCGACGCGGGCTGCGACGAACTGGCGCGCATCATGGCCGCCGCAGACGGGTTCCAGTCCGCTGCCGAGGAGTCCGTGACGGCGCATCACTACGCCAACGTGCTGTTCAATGTCCTGCGCGGCGGAATTTTCCACGACCAGTACCGGGTATCGACCGCCGATTTCGCCAGGTTCATCCGCCATTTCAACAGGAGCGTTTACGAACGTCATCGCGGGTTGCTGGATGGCCTCCACGAGACGCTGGCGGTGGAGGCGCTGCTGTCAGCCGTGCAACGGACCGGCGACCCGCAGCTGGAAAGGCTCTGCTACGAGTACCTTCCGATTACCTTCGGTCGCCGCCATGGCGATCCGAGCCGCCCGTGGAACAAGTTCGCGATCAAGCTCAAGGACGCCTGCGGTGAGCGGCTGTTGTCTTATGAAGGCAACTGGCGCGACATCTTCCAGAACTGGGAAGCACTGACCTTCAGTTTCCCGGAGTTCATCGAGTACGTCGTCGCCAAGTTCGTCAACGCTTCGACCGTGGATGGTTACAACCCGTATCGCATCACACGGGAAGGAATCGACTGGGAAGTCGAGGACCCGGGCAATCCATGGAGTCACATCGGCTACTGGGGCGACCACCAGATCATCTACCTGCTGAAGTTCCTGGAGCACTCCAGGCGGTTTCATCCGGCCCGCCTCAGCGAGCTTCTGCACCGGCCCATCTTCAGTTATGCAAACGTGCCCTATCGGATCAGGAGCTTCGCCGAGCTCGTCGCGGACCCGAAGAGAACCGTGGACTATGACCACGCGCTCGCAGCTCGAATAGCGGATCGCGTCTCCGAGATCGGCGCAGACGGAAAGCTGGTGCTCGAACGCGGCGGCGACGTCTACCAGGTCAACCTGCTGGAGAAGCTGCTCGTGCCCTTGCTGGCCAAGCTCGGCAATCTCGTCGTCGATGGCGGGATCTGGCTCAACACGCAGCGACCGGAATGGAACGACGCGAACAACGCCCTGGTCGGCCATGGTGTGTCGATGGTCACGCTGTACTACATGCGTCGATACGTCCGCTTCCTGCAGGAGTTGCTGGCCGGGAAACCGGGAACGGTCGAGTTGTCGGCCGAAGTCGCCGAATGGCTGGCCGACACGTCGGCCGCGCTTGCAAGCATCCGCCCTTTACTGGGGACGGGCCCGATCCGCCCGAACCAGCGTTGGCACTCGATGCAGGAGCTGGGTCTGGCGGCGAGCCGCTACAGGCTGTCGGTGTACGGCGACCATCCCTTTTCCGGGAAGGTGGCACGGCCGATCGGGCAGGTCATGGACCTGCTTGAAGACACCCTCGCGGCGATCGACCACAGCATCCGCAGCAACCGTCGCGAGGATAGTACTTACAACGCGTACAACCTGCTGGACCTGAAGAGGGACGAGGTCGGCGTCGACTCGCTGAATCTCATGCTCGAGGGGCAGGTCGCCGCCCTCAGCTCCGGCGCGATCGCTCCACAAGCGGCCGCAGCGCTGGTAGAGACCCTGTTCGAGAGCGACATCTACCGGGCCGACCAGCGGTCCTTCATGCTGTATCCCGACCGCCCGCTGCCGGGCTTTCTCGAGAAGAACCGCATTCCTGCCGACGGCGTCGAGGGAATTGTCCTGCTGCGGCGAATGATCGCTGCGAACGATGACCGGATCGTCTCGCGCGACGCCGAGGGCCGTTATCGCTTCAATGCCGATTTCAGGAACGTTGGTGATCTCGATGCCCGGCTCGATGCTTTGTCCGCACTCTACGGTGACGACATCGAGGCCTCACTCGAGCCGCTGCGCGCCCT
>Ga0315290_10003709_pt1 | contig 10949 bp, 9 predicted proteins | sample YL17G12_0_MG_FD_203627 | JGI IMG/M metagenome (GOLD analysis project Ga0315290, IMG submission 203627) | Sediment microbial communities from Yellowstone Lake, YNP, Wyoming, USA - YL17G12_0 | ecosystem: Environmental > Aquatic > Freshwater > Lake > Sediment | place: USA: Wyoming | collected...
GTGAGGGGGAAATGATCTAATCATCACCCCCACCTTAATCCTCCCCCATCCCCGCCATAATTCAGCGGGATCTTCGACAAGGGGAGGAAAGTTTTTTAGAGAATTAGATGCCCCGCAGCTCTGCTGCGGGGTACTTCACTCTTCCCTACCGTTCAATTGTTCGCTGGTCAGACCAAACCTTCTCTCCCGAGATTGATAGTCGGCGATCGCTTTGGAGAGTTCTCTCCGATCAAAATCTGGCCATAAGGTATCAGTGACATAGAGCTCCGTGTAAGCGATTTGCCAAAGAAGGAAGTTGGAGATTCGAAATTCACCACTGGTTCGGATGAGAAGATCTGGGTCAGGTATCCCACGAGTCCAGAGATATTGTGAGAAGCGTTGGAGAGTGATCTCCTCCGGTTTGATCTTCCCCTTTTGGAAATCAGAGAGTAATCCCTGAGCGGCATGGAGGATCTCCGAACGGCCACCATAACTCAATGCTAAGTTGAGAATCATCCCGTCACATTGTTCTGTCTTTTTCATCGTCTCTTGTAAGGTGTTCTGGACATCAAGGGGAAGATCTTCCACCCTGCCGATGGCACAGAGTCGAATATTATTCTGGAGCATCTCCTCACATTCCTTGATGAGATACTCTTTCAACAATTTCATCAATGCCGAAACCTCGTCCTTTGGCCTCCTCCAGTTTTCGACGGAAAAGGCATAGAGGGTTAACACCTTGATCCCCAATTCCCGGCAAGCAGTGACAACTTCTCTAACGGCGTCGACCCCCTTGACATGACCACTGATCCGGTTGAGAAGCTTCTTTTTGGCCCAGCGGCCATTTCCGTCCATAATGATCGCGATATGGCGGGGAAGTTTATCCTTATCAATCTCTTCCATGGTTTATGAGGCCCCCGCCCCATCCCTCCCCCTCAAAGGGGGAGGGTGAGGGTGGGGGTTACTTAGAATTATTGGACTATGCAATGTTGGGAATAACTTATTAAAATTAGCATATCAAATATCGATTTTCAATAAATGATTTACGATTGTCATTTAAGAATTAAAAGTGCACACTCAATATGTTTAAAAACAGCCATGACAGGCTCCCCTATCTATGATAATGACAATTGGACGATGGAACCTAAATGTCCCCTCTCCCTTTGGCGGGAGAGGGTTAGGTCGCCGACGCGCCATAGCCGCTCTGGCGACGGCGCGGTGAGGGTGGACCTTCCTCAAACACCCCCTCACCTTCATCCTCTCCCCTTGGGGAGAGGAGATTAAAGGAGTGCATGTTTCAACTTTAAAGAGTGCACTTTTCAAGTTTAGCTGACATAAATGATTTACGATGACCCCAATGATTTCCCCTGCTCCCCTTAACAAAGGAGGACTGGGAAGATTTGTTATTGCCACCCCACCAAGGCGCGCGAAGGGATTTTAAGCCCTTAGGGAATCGATATCGACAAAAAATTGTCGATATGTCTTTAATCCCATTATCCCCCCTTTAGAAAAGGGGGGCGAGGGGGGATTTAAGATCAGGGAAATCCCCCTCAATCCCCCTTTGCCAAAGGGGGAGGTTAATAAGGGTCATTTGAAGATTGCCCCGAAGGGGCCACCTCTTCCGGGCGAAGTCCCGGACGAGGCGTAGATTCTTACACATTGAAGTCTGAGAATTTATCTCTAACATTTAGAAACTATCCCCCGAAAATCTCCCCTCCCCTCGTGGGCATAAGCGCTAACTTAAACCGATTCTGATGCCCCGTGAGAGGGCATCGGTGACAATAGCCCGGCGATTCATCGCCGGGTGCAAATAAGATAAAACAAAAGTCCCATCGGGACGATTGAAAACGATGTCGATATATAGGCTGATGTAAGAATTCGTCATTCCTGATCCCTATTTCATTCGTCCCTATGGGACTTCTGCTTTCATTCATGTTATCCCGACTTTGAGTCGGGATCTATTTTCGAATATCCCTATTGGGATCTTCACATAAATCTGCCCCTTGTTCATAAGTTAGCGCTTATGCCCCTCGTGGGAGGGGATTCACCCTGTTAGATAGAATGTTTGCTGAATAACAGGGCTGAATGGACAATCCTATCTAACAGGGTAAAGGGGAGGGGGGACCAAATTCTCTTGTTCACCCCCACCCCATGCACCACGTAGGGTGCATGACTGTCCTGAACCTTACATGGTTCAGGGCTCACCCTCCCCCATCCCCGCCATAATTCAGCGGGATCTTCGACAAGGGGGAGGGGATTAAATTTGGAAAATTTCAAATATGTTTGGCTAGGTTTTAGCAATAAGAAATAATCGTGGCATGGGAAAGTTGATCGAGCAGGAAGGAGGAAGAGCGGAAAGGAGGAGGGGAGAGTCCCCACCCCCCTTGGTCCTATTTTTCAACAATTGCTTCGACGGGACATACCTCGGAGCAGCTGCCACATTCGGTACATTTCTCCTCGTTGATGACATAGGGTTCACCCTCTTCAATTGCTTCTGCAGGGCATTCTTCTGCACATGTTCCGCAAGCCACGCATTCATCGGTGATCACATAGGCCACTCGCATCACCCCCTTTATCCTTAAATTTCCAGAATCTCTTTCTCTTTAACCGCAAGCACTTCGTCCACTTTTGCGATATATTTGTCCGTGGAAGTTTGCACCTTATCCATCCACTGGCGAAGTTGGTCCTGAGAGATCTTCTTATTTTTTTCGAACCCCTTCAGTTGGTCGTTTGCCTCTCGTCGAATGTTCCGGAGCGCTACCTTCGCCCCCTCGCTCATCTTTTTCACCACCTTGACGAGCTCCTTACGGCGTTCCTCTGTCAGCCGGGGGATGGTGATGCGGATGATCTTTCCGTCACTGATTGGGGTCAGACCGAGTTCTGATTTGAGGATGGCCTTTTCAATCTCACCGGTGATGGTGGTATCCCAGGGTTGGATAGTAATGAGTCTGGGTTCGGGGACAGCCAATGTGGCCATCTGGTGAAGGGGGGTGGGTGTTCCGTAATAATCGATTCGGATATCATCGAAGAGGACGAGAGAGGCCCTGCCCGTTCTCACTTTATTAAAGTCTCCCTTGAGGGCGGTAAGGGTTTTCTCCATCTTCGCCTCGGTCTCTTTAACAATCTTCTCCTCCATTGTTTACCCTCTCACTTTCGTTCCCACCTTTTCTCCCAAAATGACCCGTTTGACATTCCCCTTTTCCTTCAAGCTGAAGACGATGATGGGGATCTGATGGTCCATACAGAGGGAGATGGCGGTGGCATCCATTACTTTTAACTGTTTTTTCAGGACATCGAGATAGGTGAGTTCATCAAATTTCCGGGCCCGCTTATTGAGGAGAGGATCGACATCATAAATGCCATCTACCTTTGTGGCTTTCAGGATCACCTCTGCCCCAATCTCCATGGCGCGAAGTGAAGCTGTTGTATCGGTAGTGAAATAAGGATTCCCTGTCCCTCCGGCGAAGATGACCACCCGGCCTTTCTCGAGATGACGAATCGCCCTTCGTCGAATATAGGGCTCCGCCACCTCCCGCATCTCAATCGCCGTCTGGACTCGAGTGGGGACATCGATCTTCTCCAAGGCATCCTGAAGGGCAATGGCGTTCATCACGGTGGCTAACATCCCCATGTAATCCGCAGAGGCCCTGTCCATCCCCTTTGAACTCGCCACCATCCCCCGGAAGATATTGCCTCCTCCGATAACGATGGCGACCTCCACTCCGAGGTTTTTCACTTCCTGGATCTCCCGAGCAATTTGTCGCATCACCCCGGGATCAATTCCAAAGTTTCCCTTGCCAGTTAAAATTTCACCGCTGATCTTCAGGAGGATCCTTTTATATCGGGTTTTCTTCATGGAGGGTCAATCATAGTTTGGCCATTTGTTTGATATGGCTAAACCTCCCTGTCTGCCGACAGGCATGAATGCAAAAAGCAAATTTCAAAGACCTTTAGCCTATTCTGTCCGATGGGGTCAGGCAGATTGGGACCGGGAGTGTAATCCTTCACCCAGTTGAAATCGGGCGAACCGACGGATGGCAATATTCTCTCCTACCTTAGCGATCATGGCATCGAGAACCTCCTTGACCGTCAGATCGGAGTCCTTGAAGTAGGTCTGTTCCAGAAGACATACCTCGGAATAGAACCTCTCCATTTTGCCTTCGACGATCTTATCGATCACCTTTGCGGGTTTTCCTGATTCCAGTGCTTGTGTCCGATAGATCTCTTTCTCCTTTTCCAAAACTTCTGTCGGGATCTCCTCTCTCCTGATGTACTGGGGATTGGTAGCGGCGATATGCATGGCGATATTTTTTACAAAAGCTTGAAAATCTTCTGTCTTAGCCACAAAATCGGTCTCGCAATTGATCTCGACCAGAACCCCCATCTTTCCGCCGGCATGGATATAGGAAGAGACCAGGCCATCTGTGGCAATTCGCCCTGCCTTCTTCGCAGCAGTGGCCAACCCCTTTTTCCGGAGGTAATCGATGGCCGCATCGACATCTCCCTTCGTCTCTTGGAGGGCGGTTTTACAGTCGATCACACCAGCACCCGTCCTCTGTCTCAAATCTTTTACCAATTCAATAGAAATTTCCATTCCGCCCTACTCCTCCTCCACTCCTTCGATGACTTCTTCTACCTTTATCTCTCCAGAGGACTCGGCCTTTTCAGCAGTCTCTTTTTCCTCTTTGGCTTCCTCTGTTTGAAGCTGTTTTTCATGAATCTGTCTTCCCTCAATGACTGCATCCGCAACTTTAAGCGCAAAAAGATGAATGGCTCGAATCGCGTCATCATTGCCCGGAATGATGTAATCCACCTCATCAGGATTACAGTTGGTGTCGACAATGCCGATCGATGGGATGCCAATCTTTCGCGCCTCCCTGACAGCGATCTTTTCCTTTTTGGGATCCACGACGAAGATTGCTCCAGGGAGGCGGTCCATATTCTTGATACCTCCCAGGGATCTCTCCAGACGGCTCCTCTCTTTCTCTAATTCCATCACCTCCTTTTTGGGGAGGAGATTATAGATCTCTTCGTTTTTCATGGCTTCGAGTTTATTCAGTCGATCGATGGATCGTTTAATGGTCTGGAAATTGGTCATCATTCCTCCCAACCAACGGTGATTCACATAGAACATATTACAGCGAGTCGCCTGTTCATGAATGGTCTCTTGGGCTTGCTTTTTCGTCCCAACAAAGAGGATGTACTCCCCTTTGGCTACAATGTCACGAACGAATTGATAGGCTTCTTTGAAGAGTTGGACGGTTTTCTGGAGATCAATGATATAAATCCCATTTCTTGCCCCGAAGATGTAGGGCTTCATTTTAGGGTCCCAGCGTTTCGTCTCATGGCCGAAATGGACCCCAGCCTCCAAAAGTTCCTTCATCGTTACATTGGCCATCGAACCCTCCGTTTCTTTTCCATTTATCCTCCTTTGGATGAAAATTAGTCAAATAGAGCTTTGTTAACACATGATCGGGCATTTTGCAAGTGAAAAAATTCTTGGAGTTTAGCTGGATCTATTTTGAGCGATTAAGTTTATTAGTCAGTCCATAATTGTATAGACACCGGAAACTAAATTCCTCCTCCCCTCCCTTTACAAAAGGGAGGAATTACCCCTCTTTGGCAAATGGTTCGACGAGACTCACCATCCTGAGCTTGTCGAAGGAGAGGGGCGAGGGGAGATTTTCCGAGCAATATGTCTACTCAATTATGGACCCCTTAATAATCCATTAATTCGTAGTTTCTTGATATTATTATCTAATACAAACGCAATAATTCGTTATACCCCCCACCCACCCCTCCCCCTCAAGAGGCTGAGCTTTACACACACTTGACACAGAGGGTATGAAAATCTCTCGTGATAACAGCAAATTATCCCCTTCCCCTTTGATGGGGGAGGGTGAGCCCTGAACCATGTAAGGTTCAGGACAGTCATGCACCCTACGTGGTGCATGGGGTGGGGGTGGACAAAGTGGACTTTTTTCACCCTCCCCTCAATCCCCTCCCGTCGAGGGAGGGGAAGGTAACCAGTTGAAAAGTAATCAAATTTTTATAATCGCGTTACAGGGCATTGTAAAAACCTATTATCGCCCCCCCTGTCTCAAGTGTGTGCTAAGACCAGCCCTCGAGGGGGGAGGGATAGGGAGCGGGTGAAATAGAAAAAAAGGGGGAAGCCTCCGAAGGGGACCATAAGCCGAGTTCTGTTTCCTTCTCCCGCCTCTGGCGGGATCAGGATGATGGTCATTTATCTAGGGTCCTGATTACTCAAGGCCTCAAGCGACCTGACCCGTTCCGCCTTTGGTCCGTAAAACGGAACAAATTTGAATGGGCTTTTCTTACCCCTGCTCGGAAGAGCGGAACCTATTTGGTCTTGCTCCAGGTGGGGTTTACCTAGCTACCCTAATCGCTCAGGGTACTGGTGAGCTCTTACCTCACCCTTTCACCCTTACCTCGTGGAATAGGCGTAGTCGCCATTCCACGAGGCGGTATCCTTTCTGTGGCACTTTCCTTACCCTGTGGAATAAGGGCTTCGCTAATCTCGCAGGGGAAACATGTCAACCTGCTTATCTCAAAAGATGAATTAGCTATTTTCCCCTATTCCACGGGGCAGTCCGCATTACGGACCACCCTGCCCTGTGGAGCTCGGACTTTCCTCCCCTCCCACCTCCCTGTCGCTGGGATGTGTGGAGGAGCGACCATCTGTTCCCCTTCGTTTCTCCCCTTTTCCTTTTTCTCTTACAATCCTCCTCTGAATCGCCTGATTGGCCAAACGGTCAGCCTCTCGGTTCTGTTCCCTCGGGATCGATTCGATCTCAAAGGATGTAAATTTTTTTAGATTCTGGATCACTCTTTTGTGGAGAGCCTGTAAATTCAAATTCTTCACTCGGTAGAGACCCTTCACTTGCTTCTCAATCAGTTCCGAATCCGTGAAGATATAAACGGACCCTCCGCCCAATCTCTCCGCCTCCCTCAATCCCAAAAGAAGAGCCCAATATTCTGCTTCATTATTGGTCTTGTGGCCGAGATATCGGCTCACTTCTACCATTCTCCTTCCCTCTCCATTCGTTATCCAAACCCCGGCGCCGGCCCTTCCTGGGTTTCCTCTGGAGGCTCCATCGATATAGACAACCAACCGAAGACCTCCTTGAATCGGATGGTCTCTCCCCAGGTCTGTCATTTCGTCTTTCCCTCCCTTTCCCAATACAGAATTCGATTACAGTTCGGGCATCGAATCAGGGAATTGTTTTTTTGAACCTCGATGAACATTTGGGGAGGAACATTAACAAAACACCCCTGGCAGGTCTCCTGTTTGGCGCTGACCACGCCAATCCCATGTCTCTTTTCCTTCAGCGTGTTATAAAGTTTGAATAGTTTGGATTCAATTTGTTTAGAAAGGACCTCTCTTCGTTCCAGCTGTTTCTTCCACACCGCATCTCCCTGAGCCATCCCTTCCTGAATTTTTCTTTTCTCAGCTTCGATTTTTTCCATGGTGATCGCCATTTCTTTTTCCCGCCTGGAGAGATCCTTTTTGAGTTCGTCAATTTCGTCCATGACCTGGAGAATCTCCTCTTCCTCCCGGCTATTCACCTCCTTAATTGCTTCAATCTCGCTGAGAAGAGCCTGATACTCTTTGTTGGTCTTGACTTCGAACATCCTTCCTTCGGCCCGCTTAATTTTTTCCTGTTCCAGATTGAGATTTCCTTCTTTCCGCCTCCGCTCCTTTTCTAACGATTCGATCTTTTCCCTCTCCTTCTGAATTCTCTCCTTCTCGATAACCTGATTTTCATCCAATTTTTTCATCTCTTTGGGATACCGATCTCGCTCCTCCTTAATCGTCTTAAGTAAAAGATCGATTTTTTGAAGTTCCCAAAGTAGTTCCAGCTGGTCCCTCAATGGCCGCCTCCTGTCTCTGAAGAAATATGCAGAGTGTTAAACGCATAGCGTCTTTTTAATGATTTAGTAGCCATCATACATCTCTTGACTCACCACCAAACAAAAAAGAGTGCACCCCTTTGGTGCACTCTTTTTTTCCGTCCACCGAACGTCGTCCCTTTATTCCAACGGAGCTCATTGAAATTCTCTTTCCTTCTTTAGGTGGGCCCACCTGGGTTCGAACCAGGGACCTACCGGTTATGAGCCGGTGGCTCTTCCAGCTGAGCTATGGGCCCCTTTGTTATTATATTCCATCCCCCTGGGCTGTCAACCCCCTCCCGATTGCGGAATGCTGATTGCGGATTGCGGAATATAAATTCAATTTTTTACTCCGCATTCCGAATTCCGAAATCCGAATTCGAAATATTAGGTCTCAAGAAAACTCTTCAACTTCTTTGCCCGGCTGGGATGTCGCAATTTCTTTAATGCCTTCGCTTCAATTTGTCGGATTCTTTCCCGGGTGACGTCAAAATTCTGTCCCACCTCTTCCAGGGTGTGGTCATATTTTTCCCCAATGCCAAACCGCATCCTCAAAACCCTCTCCTCTCTGGGGGTAAGACTGGCGAGAACTTTCCGGGTTTGTTCTGATAGATTTGCACTGATCACCGCATCCTGAGGTGAGATGACGGCTTTGTCTTCGATGAAATCTCCCAAATGACTATCCTCCTCTTCACCGATGGGGGTCTCCAGGGAGATGGGTTCTTTGGCAATCTTCAACACCTTCCTCACTTTGTCCAAGGGCATCTCCATTTTCTCAGCGATCTCTTCAGGAGTGGGCTCTCTACCAATCTCCTGAACGAGGTATCTCGAAGTTCGGATCAGTTTATTGATGGTTTCGATCATGTGAACGGGGATCCGGATGGTGCGGGCCTGATCTGCGATCGCTCGGGTGATGGCTTGACGGATCCACCAAGTTGCATAGGTACTGAATTTATAGCCCCGCTGGTATTCAAATTTATCGACGGCTTTCATCAAGCCAATGTTGCCTTCCTGAATGAGATCCAAGAACTGAAGCCCTCGATTGGTGTACTTCTTTGCAATGGAGACGACGAGCCTCAGGTTCGCCTTCACCAGTTCACTCTTGGCATCCTTCGCTTTGGTCTCCCCTTCTATAATCGCCTTCACCGCTCCCTTCAGCTTTTCGGTAGAAAGACCACACTCCGCCTCCACCCGACTGATCTTCCTCTGGGCATTCTTCGCAGATCGTTCGATCTCGTGAAGAGTGGCTTTACTCAACTTTCGATTTCGGATGAGTGTTTTCTCATTCAGCTTCTTTTTTTTGACCTTCCTTAGAAAGACCCGCGCATCTCGAACAGAAATGCCCGCTTTCTCCTCAATCCTTTTAATCTCGCCTTCCGCCTTCTCCACCCGGGTCAACATCTGCTTCATTTTTTGGACGATTTTATTAATTTGGGTGTCTCTCAAATTCATCTGCTTAAAATACTCTAAAATCTCCGCCTGCTTCTTTTTGAACTGCTCCTGAACCTTCTTTCTCGAGATCCCCCTATTTTTTAGTAGCCGCCGAAGCCCTTCGTCGTTCCGCCGAATCCGCTCGATCAGATCTAAAAGCTTCTTTTGCTGGACCTGTTCTTCCTCAATACTGGTTTCCTCCTCGTCGATCTCGTTGGTCACCTCCCGAATCTCTATCTTGCCGGCCTTAATCGCATTGCCCAGATTGACAATCTCTTTAACGGCCATCGGACAGCTCAAGACGACGCTCAGCACCTCTCTTTTACCACTCTCAATTCTTTTGGCGATCTCCACCTCTCCTTCTCGGGTGAGAAGAGAAACCGACCCCATCTCTCTGAGATACATCCGAACGGGATCGGTCACCTTGCCAAAGCCCTCCATCTCTAACTCATCGCCTTCCTCCTCTTCTTTCTCGAGGGCCTTCTCCTCCTCCACCTTCAATCCTTGGAGGTCATCCACCACATCGATGTCCATCTCGTCAAACATCATGAGGACATCGTCAATTTGATCGGAGGAGACGATATCGTTGGGAGGAATCTCACTCACCTCATCGAACGTCAGAAACACCTTCTCTCCTCCCATGGAGATCAATTGCTCGACCTCTTTGACCTTCCCCTCTTTCCCCATCGGCCTCCCCCTCATCCCTTTTGTAGGCCATTTTTCCAAAGGCCTCTCTCCCTTCTCGCCAGTTCCTGGCATTCCATTAAAAGGGCCTCCAATCCTTTCTCCCCTTTCTGTTTCTCGGCCTCTTTAATCCTTTTAAGCAGCTCACTCCCGTCCTTTTTCAACCTCTTCTTCCGAATTTTCTGGATACAATCCCTCAATATTTTTTCTCGGTGCTCTCCCTCCAAGCCGCTCTCCTGAAAGGCAAACTCGCATAACCTCCCTTTGAGGTCCTCCTCAAAACATCCCAACGCCTCGGTCAGATCAAGTCTCCCTTTCTTGTGGTAAAGACCTTCCAGCTTCTCGGCTATCTTCCGCAGGATCGGGCTTTCAAACTCTCTCAAAATCCCCTCTTCTGAAATGACGGGGATCAGTTCGGGTTGGTGGACCATGAGGCGAACCACCATCTCCTCTGACTTCGGAAAACTCTCCTCAACGAATCGTTTCTTCAAATCTTCTTCCGCTTTGAGTCGATTCTTTGGAGAGGATTGGAGCATCTCATACAAAATGGACTCCTGGAGATCCAACCTCTCTGCCAGCACCTTCATATAAAAATCCCTTCGAATCCTATCTGGGATTTTACCGATGAGGGCCACCCCCTCTTCCACCACCTTCACCTTACCATTGATGGATTTCACATCATAAGTCTTCATCAACCATTCAAAAAAGAAATCGATGAGGGGAACTGCCCCGGCTACCCTCCTCTCAAAATCTTCCAAATTCCCTTTTCTTAAAAACCCATCGGGATCTTCCCCCTTTGGGAGAAGGATCATCTTTCCTACCACCCCCTCTTCTAAAAAGAGAGGAAGGGATCGAAGGGTGGCTTGGACACCTGCCTGGTCGGCGTCAAATACAGTGATCAAATTTTCTGTATATCTCTTTAGGGTTCGAATATGTTTTGTCGTCAG
>Ga0315290_10003710_pt1 | contig 10949 bp, 22 predicted proteins | sample YL17G12_0_MG_FD_203627 | JGI IMG/M metagenome (GOLD analysis project Ga0315290, IMG submission 203627) | Sediment microbial communities from Yellowstone Lake, YNP, Wyoming, USA - YL17G12_0 | ecosystem: Environmental > Aquatic > Freshwater > Lake > Sediment | place: USA: Wyoming | collected...
AGAAGCCGGGTGAGGACCCGGCTGCTTTCGCTGCGAACGTTTCGGCCCGCTCGTTACGCGGCCGCGACCTTCTTCTTGCGTGGCGCGCGCGGCTTCGTCCCGGCCGGCGCCTCGCCCGCGGCTTCCGCCGCCGGGACCGCAGCCTTTTTCCTGGCCGCCTTCTTCGGCTTCTTCGCGTCCGCATCCGCCTTCGCCTCGACCGGCGCAGCGGCCTGGTCCACGAGGGCCATCAGCGCCATGTCGGCGTTGTCGCCGGCACGATTCGCCATGTGCAGGATGCGGGTGTAGCCGCCCGGGCGCGCCTTGAAGCGCGGGCCGAGATCGTCGAACAGCTTGGTCACGACCTCGGCGTCGCGCAGCCTGGAAAACGCGCGGCGGCGGTTAGCCATGCTGTCGGTCTTGCCGAGCGTGATGAGCGGCTCGACGTAACGGCGCAGCTCCTTGGCCTTCGGCACCGTGGTGCGGATCGTCTCGTGCCGCAGCAGCGACGCCGCCATGTTGCGCAGCATCGCCCAGCGGTGGGGGGTGTTGCGGCTCAGCTGCCGCCCGGTCAGTCCGTGTCTCATGGTTCCCTACTCAGACGATGTCGCGCTCTTCATCGCGCTTCAAGCCCACCGGCGGCCAGTTCTCGAGGCGCATGCCGAGCGTGAGCCCGTGGCTTTCGAGCACTTCCTTGATCTCGGTGAGCGACTTCTTGCCGAGGTTCGGCGTGCGCAGCAGCTCGACTTCCGTCTTCTGCACGAGATCGCCGATGTAGTGGATGTTCTCGGCCTTGAGGCAGTTGGCACTGCGCACCGTCAGCTCGAGCTCGTCCACCGGACGCAGCAGCAGCGGGTCGAAGTGGTGGTCCGCCGGGCGGGCCTTCTCCTCGTCCTGACCCTGCAGGTCGACGAACACGGACAGCTGGTCCTTCAGGATCGAGCCGGCGCGGCGGATCGCCTCTTCCGGATCGATCGTGCCGTTCGTCTCGATGTCGATGATCAGCTTGTCGAGGTCGGTGCGCTGTTCGACGCGCGCGGCTTCGACGTTATAGGTGACCTTGTGGATCGGGCTGAACGACGCGTCGAGCAGCAGGCGGCCGATCGGGCGGCTCGCCTCCTCGAACGCAAGGCGCTGGCCAGCCGGGCGATAGCCGCGGCCGCGCTCGACCTTGAGCGTCATGTTGAGCTCGCCGGCCTTGGTCAGGTTGGCGATGATGAGGTCGGGATTCAGGATCTCGACGTCGTGATCGCCCTGGATGTCGCCGGCGCGCACCGGGCCCGGGCCCTTCTTCGACAGGCGCAGCTCCGACACTTCGCGGGCATTCAAGCGGATCGCGACCTGCTTCAGATTCAACAGGATCTCGACCACGTCTTCCTGGACGCCCTCGATGCTGGTGTACTCGTGGAGTACACCGTCGATCTCGGCCTCGGTGATGGCACTGCCCGGCATCGACGAGAGCAGGACGCGACGGAGCGCGTTGCCGAGCGTGTGGCCGAAGCCCCGCTCGAACGGCTCGATGACGACACGGGCGTGGCGCGGCGACGTCGGTGTCACCTTGACCACGCGCGGACGGAGAAACTCCGCGACGGCTGACTGCATGGAAGTCACCTTGCCCCTTGGGCGTGGGCCCGGTTGCCCGGGCCGGATTGCTTACTTGGAATACAACTCGACGACGAGGCTCTCGTTGATGTCCGGGAGAATGTCGCCGCGCTCGGGCAGTGACTTCAGGACACCGGAGAACTTCTTTTCATCGACTTCGACCCAGTCGGGGAAACCGACCTGGCCGCGGATCTGGAGGGCCTGCGCGATGCGGGCCTGCTTCTGCGCCTTCTCGCGCAGCGCAACGACGTCGCCGCCCTTGCACTGGTACGAGGGGATGTTGACGCGCTCGCCATTGACCGTGATGGCGTGGTGGCTCACCAGCTGGCGCGCTTCGCTGCGCGTCACGGCGAAACCCATGCGGTAGACCACGTTGTCGAGACGGCCTTCGAGCAGCTGCAGCAGCGTTTCGCCGGTGGCGCCCGGACGGCCCGCCGCCTGCTGGTAGTAGCCGCGGAACTGGCGCTCGAGCACGCCGTACATGCGGCGCAGCTTCTGCTTCTCGCGCAGCTGCAGGCCGTAGCCCGACACGCGCGAGCGGCGCTCGCCCTTGATGCCGCCCGGCGGCACTTCGAGCTTGCACTTCGACTCGAGCGACTTGACGCCGCTCTTCAGGAAGAGGTCGGTGCCCTCGCGTCGCGAGAGCTTGCACTTCGGTCCAAGATACCTGGCCATGTCTTGCTTCCTCGGGAGCGCGGCGTCAGACGCGGCGCTTCTTGGGCGGACGGCACCCGTTGTGCGGGATCGGCGTCACGTCCTCGATGCTGGTGACCTTGAGGCCGGCGGCGTTCAGCGCGCGCACGGCCGATTCGCGGCCCGGACCGGGTCCGCACACCTTCACGTCGACGGTCCTGAGGCCGTACTCCTGCGCGGCGACGCCGGCTTTCTCGGCGGCGACCTGCGCCGCGAACGGCGTGCTCTTGCGCGAGCCGCGGAAGCCGCAGCCACCCGACGTTGCCCAGGACAGCGTGTTGCCCTGGCGATCGGTGATCGTGACGATCGTGTTGTTGAACGACGCGTGCACGTGGGCCACGCCGTCGGACACGACACGCTTCACCTTCTTGCGGGTCTTGGTGCCGCCAGCGGCGGCGCCGGACTGCTTCTTGTCGTCAGCCATGCGAGTACAACCTGTTCAGTCAGTGCAGGAAGGCTTATGCCTTGCCCGGAGGTGCGTTCAGCTTGACCGCGGCCTTGCGCGGGCCCTTGCGCGTGCGCGCGTTGGTCCGCGTGCGCTGGCCGCGCATCGGCAGGCCCTTGCGATGGCGCAGGCCCCGGTACGAGCCCAGGTCCATCAAGCGCTTGATGTTCATGGACACTTCGCGGCGCAGGTCGCCTTCGACCGGCAGCTTGGCAATCTGCGAGCGCAGCGCCGCCACCTCGGTCTCGGTCAGATCCTTGACCTTGGTGTCGGGCTTGACGCCTGCGGCTTCGCAGGCAGCCTTCGCCTGCGACCGGCCGACGCCAAAAATGGACGTCAAGCCGATCACGACGTGCTTGTTCATCGGAATGTTTATACCGGCAATACGGGCCATTTTTGGCTCACTCCGGGGCGCGAAAAGCGCGGAATAATATCAGAAAAACCAGTGTTGCTCAATGCCAGCGACCGGGCGTCAGCCCTGTCTCTGCTTGTGGCGCTTGTCGCTGCAGATGACGTAAACCACGCCACGCCGCCGCACCACCTTGCAGTTCTTGCAGATCCGCTTCACCGAGGGACGAACTTTCATGACTCTCTCTCCGTAACGGTCCGGGGCGCCTCAGCGCGCCTGGCCCGGCCGGCCGTAGCCGCGCAGGTTGGCCTTTTTCATCAGCCCTTCGTACTGGTGCGACATCAGGTGCGCCTGCAGCTGGGCTATGAAGTCCATGATCACCACCACGATGATCATGAGCGAGGTACCGCCGAAGTAGAACGGCACCCGGAACTGGGAAATCAGGATCTCGGGGATCAGGCAGACCAGGGTGACGTACAGGGCGCCCCACACGGTCAGCCGGGTCAGCACCTTGTCGATGTACTCGGCCGTGTGCTGGCCCGGGCGGATTCCCGGGATGAACGCGCCGGATTTCTTGAGATTCTCGGCGGTCTCGCGCGAATTGAACACGAGTGCCGTGTAGAAGAAACAGAAGAAGATGATCAACGTCGAGTACAGCACGATGTGCACCGGCTGGCCGATGCCGAGGCTCGCCGCGACGTTCTGCAGCCAGCTGAAATTCTCCGACGTGCCGAACCAGCTGGCGATCGTCGCCGGGAAGAGCAGCAGGCTCGAGGCGAAGATCGGCGGGATCACGCCGGACATGTTGAGCTTGAACGGCAGGTGGGTCGACGTGCCCGCGAACATCCGCCGGCCCTGCTGGCGCTTGGCGTAATTGACGGGGATGCGCCGCTGGGCGCGCTCCACGAACACCACGAAAGCGGTCACCGCGACCACCATCATCACGAGGATCAGCGCGAGCGCCGGGTTGATTTCGCCGTTGCGGACCAGCTCGAGCGTACCGCCGATCGCCGCCGGCAGACCCGCGACGATGCCCGAGAGGATGATCATCGAGATGCCGTTGCCGAGGCCGCGCTCCGTGATCTGCTCACCGAGCCACATCAGGAACATCGTGCCAGCCATCATGGTGATGGTCGCGAGGAAGATGAACTGCGCACCCGGATTGATGACCACGCCCTGGTTCTGGAACGCCACCGCTGCGCCCGCGCCCTGGAAGGCCGCGAGGCCCACGGTGCCCCAGCGCGTGTACTGCGTGAGCTTGCGGCGGCCGGCCTCGCCTTCCTTGCGCAGCGCCTGCAGGCTCGGCACGACCACGCCCATCATCTGCACGATGATCGACGCCGAGATGTAGGGCATCACGCCCATCGCGAAAATCGACAGGCGCTGCAGCGCGCCGCCCGAGAACATGTTGAACATGCTGAGGATGGTGCCCTGCTGGTCCTGGAAGAACCGCGCGAGCGCCACCGGGTCGATCCCGGGCACCGGGATGAACGTGCCGATGCGGTAAACCACCAGCGCGCCGATGAGGAACAGGAACCTGCTCCTCAGCTCGGTGAGCCGGCTGGCTTCGCCGAATGCGGCAAGCGAACCTGGTGTAAGGGAATTGGCCACGGGTGGTGTTCCTTGGGGGTCCGGTGCGGCCTCAGGCCGCCTCGACCTTGCCGCCGGCAGCTTCGATCGCGGCCCTGGCGCCCTTGGTCACGCCGACGCCCTTGACGCTCACCGCGGACTTGATCGAGCCGGAGAGCACGATCTTGGCGCGCAGCGCATCTGCCGGAACGAGATTGGCCTTCTTGAGCGACGCGAGGTCGATGGAGCCGCCCGCGACCTTCGCGAGCTCGCTCACGCGCACCTCAGCCACCCGCCGCGCCAGCGCCGAACGGAAGCCGAACTTGGGCAGGCGGCGCTGCAGCGGCATCTGGCCGCCTTCGAAGCCGACCTTGTGATAGCCGCCCTTGCGGGCGCGCTGGCCCTTCACGCCGCGGCCGCAGGTCTTGCCCTGGCCGGCGGACGCGCCGCGCCCGACGCGCAACCGGATCTGCTTGCTGCCCGGGGCCGGGCTGATGGTGTTCAGCTTCATGATGTCCTCACGCTTCTTCGACGCGCAGCAGATGCCGCGAGGCATTGATCATGCCGCGGATCTCCTTCGTGTCGACGACGACCACCGTCTGGTGCATGCGGCGCAGGCCGAGGCCGCGCACGGTCGCACGATGGCGGTGCAACTGCCCGAACGGGCTTCTCACCAGCGTCACTTTGACGCTGTTCGGGACGCTCTTCGCGGGGGTGCTTTTTGCCATGTCGGTCAACCCGTGATCTCGGCGACGCTCTTGCCGCGCTTGGCTGCGATGCGCTCCGGCGACGGCATGTTCGTCAGTGCGTCCATCGTGGCGCGCACGACGTTGATCGGGTTGCGCGAACCGTAGCTCTTGGCGAGCACGTTGCGCACGCCCGCACACTCGAACACGGCGCGCATGCTGCCGCCGGCGATGACGCCGGTGCCGTCCGCGGCCGGCTGCATGTACACCTTGGAGGTGCCGTGCTTGCCCGTGACCGCGAAGTGCAGCGTCGAATTGCGCAGGCTGACGTTGACCAGGTTCTTACGGGCCTGCTGCATCGCCTTCTGGATCGCGACCGGCACTTCACGCGCCTTGCCGTAACCGAAGCCGACCCGGCCGTTGCCGTCGCCCACCACGGTGAGCGCGGTGAAGCCGAACTGCTTGCCGCCCTTGACGACCTTCGCCACGCGGTTGACGGTCACCAGTTTCTCGATGAACTCGTCTGCCGCCGCGACTTTTTCGATTCTCGCCATTGCTGCTCCTGGGATCTGGGCTCAGAGCTCGAGGCCGTGCTCGCGCGCGGCATCGGCAAGGGCCTTGATGCGCCCGTGATACTTGAAACCGGAGCGGTCGAACGCGACGCGCGTGACGCCCTTCGCCTTCGCCCGCTCGGCGATCGCCTTGCCGACGGCCTTGGCCGCCTCGACGTTGCCGGTGCCCTGCAGGCCCTCGGCGACGTCCTTCTGCAGCGTGGACGCGGCGGCGACGACGTTCGACTGCGGGTCGAACACCTGCGCGTAGATGTGCTGCGCAGTGCGGTGCACCGAGAGGCGCATCACCTTCAGCTCCTGCATCTTGGCGCGGCCGCGGCGGGCGCGCCTCAAACGACTGACTTTCTTATGCATACGGCACCCTTACTTCTTCTTCGTTTCCTTGAGCTCGATACGCTCACCGGAATAACGAACGCCCTTGCCCTTGTAGGGCTCCGGGGACCGATACGCGCGGATCTCGGCGGCCACCTGGCCGACCTGCTGCTTGTCCGCGCCCTTGACGAGCACTTCCGTCTGCGTCGGCGTCTCGACGGTGATGCCTTCCGGCACGTCGTAGATGACCGGGTGCGAGAAGCCGAGCGTCAGGTTGAGGCTCTTGCCCTGCGCAGCCGCACGGTAGCCGACGCCGACCAGTTCGAGCTTCTTCTCGTAGCCCTTCGACACGCCCTGCACCACGTTCGCGAGGTGCGAGCGCAGCGTCCCGGCGTGCATCAGCGACTCGCGGTTGCTCTCGGCAACCACGACGCGCACGACCTGACCTTCCTGCGCCAGGGAGAGCCCTTTGCGCAGCGGCAGCCTGAGGGTGCCCTTGGCGCCCTTCACGGTGACGCTGCTGCCCTCGACAGTGGCGGTGACGCCCTGCGGCAGAGCGACCGGATTTCTCGCGACTCGTGACATGCTCTTGATCCTCGGTCCGGGGCGCTTACGACACGATGCAGAGGACTTCGCCGCCGTGGCCGGCAGCGCGCGCCTCGCGATCGGTCATCAGGCCCTGGGAGGTGGAAATGATGGCCACGCCCATGCCGCCCAGGACCTTCGGCAGTTCGTCCTTCGCCCGGTACACGCGCAGGCCGGGGCGGCTGACGCGCTCGAGGCGCTCGATGACCGGCCTGCCCTGGTAGTACTTCAGGCGCACGGTGACCGTGGGCTTCGCCGCCTGCTCGGCGATCGCGAAGTCCTCGATGTAACCCTCTTCCTTGAGCACCTTCGCCAGCGCCAGCTTGATGCGCGAAGCGGGGGCGGCGACCTCGGCCTTGCCCGCGAGCTGGCCGTTGCGAATGCGGGTCAGGAAGTCGGCGATGGGATCCGTCATGCTCATGCTGTTGCTCCAGTACCCGGCTTACCAGCTGGCCTTGCCGAGGCCCGGGATGTCGCCGCGCATCGTCGCCTCGCGCAGCTTGTGGCGCCCGAGACCGAACTTGCGGTAGACGCCGCGGGATCTGCCGGTGATTGCGCAACGATTGCGCTTGCGCGAAGCCGCGGAGTCGCGCGGCAGCGACTGCAGCTTGCGCTGGGCCTCTTCGCGCTCCGCATCCGTCGACTTCGGATTGCGGAGGGTCTCCTTGAGCTTGGCCCGCCTCGCAGCGTACTGCGTCACGAGCTTCGTGCGGCGCTTCTCGCGCTCGATCATGCTGGTCTTCGCCATTTGCCGGTCCTTACTTGCGGAACGGGAAGTTGAAGGATTCGAGCAGCGCTCGGCCTTCCCGGTCGTCGCGTGCCGTGGTGGTGATCGTGATGTCCATGCCGCGGATCGCGTCGATCTGGTCGTAGGCGATCTCGGGGAAAATGATCTGTTCCTTGACGCCGAGGGTGTAGTTGCCCTGGCCGTCGAACGCGCGGGCCGAAACGCCGCGGAAGTCGCGGATGCGCGGCATCGCCACGTTGATCAGGCGGTCGAGGAATTCGTACATGCGGGCGCCGCGCAGCGTCACCTTGGCGCCGACGGGCACGCCCTGGCGCAGCTTGAACGCCGCGATCGCCTTGCGCGACTTCGTGACGATCGGCTTCTGGCCGGTGAGCGCCGTCAGGTCGCTCACTGCGCCGTCCATCGCCTTCTTGTCCGCCACGGCCTCGCCCACACCCATGTTCACCGTGATCTTGGTGATCTTCGGAACCTGCATGGGGTTCGGCACGCCGAGGCTCGTCATGAGCTCGGGCACGACCTTTTCGCGGTAAAACTGCTGCAGCCTTGCCATCTCAGCCGACCTCGTCTCTATGGGGCCCGTCGAACGGCCCGTTCACGCGTCCACGACTTCGTCGTCGGACTTGAAAAATCGCACGCGCCGGCCGTCGGCCAGGGCGCGGATACCCACCCGATCGCCCTTCTTCGCGACCGGGTTCCAGAGCAGCACGTTCGAGAGGTGCAGGGGCGCCTCCTTCTCGACGATGCCGCCCTGCAGGCCCTTCTGCGGGTTCGGGCGCGTGTGGCGCTTGACCATGTTCACGTTCTCGACGAGCACCTTGTCCCCGGCGAGCACCCTGATCACGGTGCCGCGACGACCCTTGTCGCGACCGGTGATGACGACGACTTCGTCGCCCTTGCGGATCTTGTTCATGCCCTGTTCCTCGATCTTTCCCGCAGCCAGGCTCAAAGCACTTCTGGCGCGAGCGAGATGATCTTCATGAACTGCGTGGTGCGCAGCTCCCTCGTGACCGGCCCAAAGATGCGTGTGCCGATCGGCTCGAGCTTGTTCGTGAGCAGCACCGCGGCATTGCTGTCGAAGCGGATCAGCGAACCGTCCGGGCGGCGCACGCCGAAGGCGGTGCGCACGACGACCGCGTCGTAGACCTCGCCCTTCTTGACCTTGCCGCGCGGGATGGCGTCCTTGACGCTCACCTTGATCACGTCGCCGACCGTGGCATAACGGCGCTTGGAGCCCCCGAGCACCTTGATGCACATGAGTCGGCGCGCGCCGCTGTTGTCGGCGGCCTGCAGCATGGTAAGCATCTGGATCATTTCGGTACTCCTGGTGCTGCCGTCAAACCTGGTCGGCGCGCTTGACGATGCGCACCAGACGCCACGCCTTGCGGGCCGAAAGCCGGCGGCACTGGGCGATGTCCACGAGGTCGCCTTCGCGGCACTCGCTCATCTCGTCGTGCGCCATCAGCTTCGAGGTGCGGCGCACGTACTTGCCGTAGCGGTCGTGCTTCACCAGCCGCTCGACAGCGACCGTGATGGTCTTCTGCATCTTGTTGCTGACGACCGTGCCGGTCACGGTGCGCTCGGCACCGCCGGCAGCCGCCACCGCGGCCTGCTCGCTCATGGCTTGGCTCATGACTTGGCTCCACTGTTGACCGTGGCGCGGACCTGTTCGCCGAGCACGGTCTTGATGCGCGCGATATTGCGGCGCACCTTGCCGAACTGGTCAGCCTTGGCGGTCTGACCGGAAGCCTGCGCCATGCGCAGGTTGAACTGCTCGCGGTGCAGCTTGAGGAGTTCCTCGCGCAGTGCCGTCGAGCTCTTGGCCCTGAGTTCTTTCGCCTTCATCAGCGCACCTGTCGCTTGACGAACATCGTGTCGACCGAGAGCTTGCTCGCTGCCAGGCGGAACGCCTCGCGCGCGATCTCCTCGGTGACGCCTTCCATCTCGAAGAGCACCTTGCCGGGCTGCACGCGCGCGACGTAGTACTCGACGTTGCCCTTGCCGGAGCCCATGCGGACTTCGAGGGGCTTCTTGGTGATCGGCACGTCCGGGAACACCCGGATCCACACCTGACCGCCGCGCTTCACGTAGCGGGTCATGGCGCGGCGCGCCGCTTCGATCTCGCGAGCGGTCATGCGCGCACGGCTGGTGGCCTTCAGGCCGAAGTCGCCGAACGACACGCTGCTGCCGCGCTGGGCCAGGCCCGAATTACGGCCCTTGAACTGCTTGCGATACTTGGTGCGCTTGGGTTGCATCATGGCGATGTCTCTCCGTCTGTCGCTCGGCGGCGGTTAAGCCGTCTGCTCCGCGGCAGCGGCGGCCTCGGCCTCGACCGGGGCCACGTCCGGCCGGTCGAATACCTCGCCCTTGAAAATCCAGACCTTCACTCCGATCACGCCGTACGTCGTATGCGCCTCGGCCGTGCCGTAGTCGATGTCCGCGCGGAACGTGTGCAGCGGGATGCGGCCTTCGCGCGTCCACTCCGTGCGCGCGATCTCCGAGCCGTTCAGGCGGCCCGACAGGCGCACCTTCACGCCGAGGGCACCGCTGCGCATCGTGTTCATCACGGCGCGCTTCATCGCGCGGCGGAACATGACGCGGCGCTCGACCTGCTGCGCGATGCCTTCGGCGACCAGCTGGGCGTCGACTTCGGGCTTGCGGATCTCGGCGATGTTGAGGCGGACGTCGTTGACGCCCATGCCCATCAGCTTCGCGACCTCGAGGCGCAGGCGCTCGATATCCTCGCCCTTCTTGCCGATCACCACGCCCGGCCGGGCCGTGTGGATCGTGATGTTGGCCTTGCGGGCGGCGCGCTCGATGTTGATGCGGCTGACCGAGGCTTCCGCAAGCTTCTTCTTCAGGAACTCGCGCACCTGCCAGTCCTGGTAGACGTAGGCGGGGAAGTTGCGCTTGTTCGCGTACCACGTCGACGTCCAGTCACGGGTGATGCCGAGACGGATACCGACGGGATTGACCTTCTGACCCATGGAACGCTGCTCCCTCAGTCCTTGCGGCCGTCGCCGACGAGGATCGTGATGTGGCTGTTGCGCTTGACGATGCGGTTGCCGCGGCCCTTGGCGCGGGCATGGAAGCGCTTCAGAGTCGGCGCCTCGTTGACCTCGATGCGGTCGACCTTGAGGGTGTCGATGTCCGCATTGTGGTTGTTCTCGGCGTTGGCGATGGCCGACTCGAGCACCTTGCAGACGATGACCGCGCCCTTCTTGGGCGTGAAGCGCAGGGTGGCCAGCGCCTGACCGACCGGCTTGCCGCGCACCATGTCCGCCACGAGGCGGCACTTCTGCGGCGAGATCCGCGCGTACTTGAGCTTTGCTGCGACCTGCATGGCTTACTCCGCGGACGCCTTTCTGTCGCCCGAGTGACCCCGGAACGTGCGGGTGGGCGCGAACTCGCC
>Ga0315290_10003711_pt1 | contig 10949 bp, 10 predicted proteins | sample YL17G12_0_MG_FD_203627 | JGI IMG/M metagenome (GOLD analysis project Ga0315290, IMG submission 203627) | Sediment microbial communities from Yellowstone Lake, YNP, Wyoming, USA - YL17G12_0 | ecosystem: Environmental > Aquatic > Freshwater > Lake > Sediment | place: USA: Wyoming | collected...
GCCGTCCGTCACGCGCACGCGACGCGGCGCATGGCCCCGCTCTTCGAACACATCGAGGTGATGCCGGAAGCCGAAGGCGATGCCCTCGAGCACCGCCCGGAAGAGATGTCCTCTGCCCTGTGTGAGCCGCAGACCCACGAAGGCCCCAGTCGCTTCCGGATCATTGATCGGGGTCTTCTCTCCGAGGAAATACGGGAGCAGGATAACGCCGCCCGATCCCGGCTCGACCCTCTCGGCTTCTGCGTCCAGCGCCGCGAGCGGAGCACCAGCCGCGATCTCACGCTGGAACCACTTGATGAGGCTGCCGCTCGTGGCCATGCAGCCGCTCATCACGTAACGATCCGGGATCAGGTGGTAGTCGAGGTAGAGTCGCGCGTCCACAAGCGGCTCATCGACGGCCAGCATGATGTCACCGGCTCCTCCGAGCTTGACCAGAAGGTCGCCGTCATCGAGGATGCCGGCCGCGAACGTCGACCCGATGTGGTCGGCGGTGCCGGCGACCACTGGAACCCCGGCTGGGATGCCCGTCTGGAGAGCGGCGTTCTCGGTGACGTACCCGACCACGTCTTGCGGGCGCCTGATCGGTGGCAACAGGTCCGCGCTCGCCCCACAGGCCTCCAGGACATCGCTCGCCCAGGTCCCCGAGGTCAGGTCGAAGAGGCCCGTCTCGAGAGCCCAATTGGACTCCACGAACCGCTCTCCGGTCAGGCACATGCTGATGTAGTCGTACGAGCCGGCGACCGTGCGGGTCCTCTTCCACGTCTCCGGCTCGTGCTCGGCCAGCCAAAGAAACCGGGGGGCCGTCGACTGCTGCGTGATAGCCGACCCTGTACGTTCCAGGATGGGCTCGCCCGCGAAGCGTGCCTTGAGATCCTCGACCTCCTGCACCGTCCGCGCGTCGTTCTGCTGGATCGACCGCCGCAGTGGCCGGAGGTGCTCGTCGAGGAGGATCGTGCAGGGCACCATGCCGCTGACCCCCACGCCGGCGATCTCGACGCCCGCCGTCAGCTCACGAGTGGTCGCGCACACGTTGGCCCACCACTCCGCGGTATCTTCCTCCGCCCAGCCGGGATGGGCGGAGTGCAGCTGCGTTGGGCGCTCTGCCTCGGCAACGACGCCCCTATCGGTGTCCAGTAGAAGGGCCTTGGTCCCGGTGGTCCCGACATCGATGCCGAGGAGGAGGCTCATGACGCCATGGTTCCGACCGGACGCCTGCCCGCTGCGCCCATGAAACGTTCTACTCGGGCGGCGTCGACGGGGTTCCAGGTGTAGCCGTCCTTCTTCAGATCGGTGCCCACAATGATGCCGTCTGCCACTTCGAGGTAGGAGGCGACGTTCGAGGCTTTCGCGCCCGTGTTCGCGAGGACTGGCACACGCTCGCCGAGCGCCGCCTTTGTCCGCGCCAGCATCTCGAGGTCTGGCTCCGACCCCTGCACTGGGCCGGAAATGAGGATCGCGTCGGCCAGGCTGGAGACGACCGCGGAACTTGCGACGTCCGTGACGCTACGCGTTCCCACGGAGCTGGAGTATTCGGGGGTGATGTTCATGAACATGGCTACGTCATCTGCTCCGATGCGCCGCCGCTCACGCAAGAGGGTCGCCACGTCGGTGCTCCACAGGCCCATGTCCGACTCGTAGGCGCCGACCATGACCCCACGAATGAAGGACGCGCCGGTCGCCATCGCGACGTTGAGCGCCGCGCGTGAATCCCAGAGGAAGTCGACGCCGAAGGGCCGATCCCTGGGTGCCAGCTCAGTCACGACCCGAGTCATGGCGGCCACCCCGTCATAGCCGGCGTTGAAGGAGTAGGGACGGTCGCCTTCATTGCAGAACAGTACCGAATCGAACCCGGCGTCGAGGAGGATGTCGAGGTCGACGCGCAGTTGTTCGATGATCGCCTCGATGCCTCCGGCAGCGTCATACTGCGGCGTCCCGGGCAGGGGCAGCAGATGCGCCATCGCGATCAGCGGTTGCCGGTCCTTGAAAAGGTCAGTCACCCGGGCCATCAAGTCACCACCACCTCTACATTCTGAGTTTCATAGGCGTCTAGCACCTCTGGGTCCGCCGTCCCGTCCGTCACGAGGACATCCACGCGGTCAAGAGGGCAGATGCGGGCGAATGTGACCTTGCCCAGCTTGGCGCTGTCTGCCACGACGATGCAGCGCCGCACGCTCGCTAGCGCGGCGCGCTTCACACGTGCGTCTTCTTGGTTGAACTCGGTGCAGCCGGCGTCCAGGTCGAAGCCGCCGACGCCCATGACGAAGGTGTCGAAGCGCAGCCCCGAGAACGCGTCTTCAGCAAGATCGCCGACGAGCGACATCTCGCTGATCGTCACGGTGCCGCCTGTGACCATCAGGCGGATCCCGCGTTCCTTGGCCAGGAGGTTGGCGATCGGCAGGCTGGGTGTGAGCACCGTGAGGTTACGTCGGCTGTGAAGGGCGCGGGCCACGTGCAGGGTCGTCGTTCCCACGTCGAGGATCACCGTCTCGCGCTCGCCCAGCAGCGCGGCGGCGGCCTTGCCGATCCTCTCCTTGGATCCGGCATTGCGCTGCGCACGCACCGTGTAGGGCGCGGCGTACCCTCGCGAATCGGAAGTGATGGCGCCGCCGTGCACGCGCCGAAGCGCGCCTTCTTGTTCGAGCACTTCGAGGTCGCGGCGAATCGTCATCGACGAGACGCCTGTGCGCTCGCACAACTCTGAGACGGCGACCTCACCGCGCTCCTGAAGGAGCTCCAAAGCGATCTCTCGACGCGTTTGCACGTCCATTATGTGCGAATGTACGTCTCACGTTGTCAGAAAGCAAGCTAAATGCTACTGTGCATGTGTGAACAATCATACTTCAGCGTGCGACTCGCCTGCCTCAGGTACTCGCAGTACGGTTCCCCGGGAGTCCGCATGACAGTCGGCAGCGTGCTGGTCGACTTCGACGGTACTGCCTGCCCGGTCGACGTCGCCGGTGAGCTCTGCAGGCACTTCGCGGCCGGCGACTGGGAGGCCCACGACGAAGCGGTCCGCAGGCAAGAGGGAACGCCGAGATCCGCCATCGACCGACAGGCGCTCATGCTGTCCGCGAGCCGCGAAGAGATGCTGCGCTTCGTCTTGGGCAGCTTCTCGGTCGCCCCCAGTTTCGTCACCCTGGTCCGTTGGGCGGAATCGCTGCACCTGCCCGTGGCCGTCGTGAGTGATGGCTTCGGCTTCTACATAGAGCCCATGCTTGCGGCCGTCGGTCTAGATCGCGTGCGCGTCCTCACCAATCGCTTGGTAGGCTCTTCCCCCCCCATTACGCCTCGCGCACCCACAGGCCCACTCCGACTGCCGGGGCTGCGGGACCTGCAAGATGCACGCAATCATCGACTACCGCACTCGTCTTGGGCCGGTCGCTTTCGTCGGCGGGGGCCAGTCAGACCGCTTCGCAGCTCACTATGCCGACGTCGTCTTCGCCAAGGAACGACTCGTTGACATATGTCAGGATGCTGGTATCGACTTCGTTCCATGGACGACGTTCGGTGACGTCCAGCAGGCCCTCACGGAGGCGAGTTTCGAGCCGAGCTCTGATACGCCGCGGACGTGCCCCGGGTGGATCACCAGCGCGGTTCCCGGCATCCCGGCGGCCAAGGCGGAGTAGATGAACAGGAATGCAGTGTTGACAGCGCTCCAGACGGCGGTGCTGGATGGCGACCAGCACGAGACCGGCCGGCTGGTCCAAGTCGCGCTCGCCGATGGGTCACCCCCGGAGAAGATCCTCTCCGAAGGCCTCATCCCCGGCATGCAGCGACTTGGCGAGCTGTTCAAGGACGGGCACGCGTTCCTGCCGGAGATCCTCATCAGCGTCCGCGCCATGTCCCGCGGTCTCGACGAACTGCGTCCTCATCTCAGCGGCGCCGCTACGCCCGACAATGGTACCGTCGTACTCGGCACGGTAGAGGGCGACATGCACGACATCGGCAAGCGGCTTGTCGGTATGCTCCTTGAGGGCAACGGCTTCGCGGTCGTCGATCTGGGCGTCGATGTGAGCGCTGAGGCCTTCACCGAGGCGGCTCGCGAACACTCCGCGGACGTTGTCGCGTTGTCGGCGCTCCTCACCACCACCACACCGCAGTTCCGCACTGTCGTCGAGGCGCTCTCCGTCGCCGGTCTGGGCGAGACGGTGAAGGTAATGGTCGGCGGTGCTCCCGTCACGCAGGCCCTGGCCGCCGACGTGGGCGCCGACGGCTTCGCCCCCGACTGCGTAACGGCTGTCGATGAAGCCGCCCGGCTGGTCGCCGTCAGGAGGGGGACATGATCCCCTTCACGCGCCAACGCTTTCGCGAGATCTGCCACGGCGAGCGCCTCGGCGACTTCGGCATCCTCGGCAACCCCATCCACATCTTCTGGCCGGAGACGTTGCCCGCCTGGGTCGGACAGGGCGCCCCGAAGAGCTTCGCCGACGTGTCCGAGCAGGACTACGGCACGCCGAGTCCCGTGGACGATTTCTTCGCGTTCGACGCCTCACGACCGCTTGCCGAGGTCCACAGTGGCATGGACGCAGGCACGGAGATGTATGAGTACGTCCCCGGGGTCTCGGCACACAACCACTCCTTTCTCGCCGCGCCACCCTATGAACCCAGAGTCATCGCAGAGGATGAGAGGAGCCTGACCGTCGTCGACAGCGCCGGCATCACCGAGCGGCTGCTGAAGAACAAGGCCTATAACATGCCCACGTGGCTGGAGCATCCCGTGCGCGATCGGCGCACCTGGGAGGCGTTCAAGAAACGCCTCGACCCCGACACCCCGACGCGCTACCCGGCGGACTGGAGCGGATATGTGGAGCGCATCAACGCGCTCGATTGCCCGGTGTCGATGGAGGTCGGCGGGTTCTTCGGCTATATCAACATGTGGGTGGGGACCGAACCCCTCATGTACCTCTTCTACGACGACCCACTGCTGGTCGAGGACATGATGGACACGATCCTCCATCTCGAGACACGGATGATCGAACGCGTGGCTGCCGACATCCACCTCGACTGGGTTTGGTACTGGGAGGACATGGCCTACAGGAGCGGGCCGATGATCGGGCCGGACATGGTGCGGCAGTACATGCTCCCGCGCTATCGCAAGCTGAACGAGGTAGTCCACAAGGCCGGCGTCGACGTCATCTACCTGGACTGCGACGGCAACATCGAGCAACTGGCTCCTCTCTGGCTTGAGGTCGGGATCAACTTGTGGTGGCCGCTCGAATGCGCATCGGGCATGGACCCCGTGGCGCTGCGCAAGAAGTACGGCAGCGAAGTCATCCTCGCCGGCGGCCTCGACAAGCGTGAGCTCATGCGTGACAAGGCCTCGGTCGAGCGCGAGGTCATGAGCAAAGTCCCGTACCTGGTGGAGACCGGGCCGTACTTCCCCAGCCCCGATCATCTCGTGCCGATCGACATGCCGTTCGACAACTTCTGTCATTACATCAACCTGCTTCGTCAGATCCGCGGCGACCAGCCGCTCGACTTCTCGGTCTGAATGCGACCGATGCAGCCATCAGGAGGTGTGAATGTGGATATGCATGAAGGCAGGACCGTAATCGTCACGGGCGCGTCCAGCGGCATCGGTCAGGCTATCGCCGTCGCCTTTGCCGAGGAAGGCGCACACGTCGTGGCTGTGGGCCGCAACGTCGAACGACTCGAGGAGACGAGAAGCCAGGCGCCGCCGGACGCAGTCGAGCCATTTGTGCTCGACGTGCGCGACCCCGAAGCCGTTGCGCGCAGCGTGCGGAGGATCGCGCAGGAGCACGGACGCATCCACGTCCTCGTCAACTGCGCGGGCATCGCCCCGCAAACCGGGGTGCTTGAGATCACGCCCGAGCAGTGGCACGACGTCATCAGCACCAATCTCTCTGGTCCGTTCTTCATGAGCCAGGCCGTCGCACGCGAGATGGTCCAGGCCGGCGGCGGCGTGATCATCAACATCTCTTCGGCGAACTCGTTCGTCGTCGAGTCACCCTATGCCGACTACAACGCTTCCAAGGCCGGCCTCAACCAGCTGACAACGAGCATGGCATTCGAACTCGGCCATCTCGGCGTGCGATGCGTGGCGGTGGCGCCGGGCATGACCATGACGCCGATGATGGATTTCACGCACGACCAGGCGACCTACGGTCACTACATGGGCATGATCCCCATGCGCCGGCCAGCCACGCCTCGCGAACAGGCCAACGTGGTGCTGTTCTTGGCCTCCGACGGGGCGTCCTACGTGAACGGCGTCACGCTGCGCGTCGACGGAGGGATCATGCACGGTTTCTGGGCGGACCCCAGGCTGGCGCCGCCCATCCCGTCCTTCGAGGAGGGCTCGGATTGACCACGGGCCCGGGCGATGAGGCGGGCTCGGTGATGACCGGCTTTCCGCCGCCCTTGGGGCAGCGGGTCTCCCCCGACGCGGTCTACTCGAGCCCGCCTGTCACCCGCTGGTTCATGCAGCACGTGCGCGAGGTGGAGCGCACGGCCGACGTCCCCTCGGGACGCCTGCCGGTCACGCGCCTTCCGCGCGCTACGAAGCCCCTCGGCGACGTGGTCCTGAAGGATGCCGACGGATTCCGTCTGACCTTCGACGAGCTGCTCGAGCGCACGTCCACGGACGGGATGCTTGTGGTGCAACGCGGCCACGTGGTCGCGGAGCACTGCCGCGGGACCCTCACGCCCACGACCCCTCACCTCTACCACTCCATCACGAAGTCGCTCGCCGCCTGCGTCGCGGCCAACCTCACCGAAGGGGGTTTGCTGGACCCCTCTGCGCCGGTGACCGCCTACGTGCCGGAGCTCGCGAGCAGCGCCTACGCCGGCGCCCTGGTCAGGCACCTCCTCGACATGACCGTGGCGATCCGCTACACCGAGGACCACGAGGACGACGATACGGAGGACGGGCGCCTGGATCGACTGTGCGGCGTCAAACCCAGTCGCGCCCCGGACGAGCCAGGCTCCGCCTACGATTTCGCGACCACGACCGTCAAAGATGGCGACCATGGTGAGCGCTTCCACTACGTGTCGCTCAACACCATGGTACTGGGATGGGTCATGGAGAGGGCTACCGGCGTCTCCGCACCGCGCCTCTTGTCGGAGGAACTGTGGTCGCGTCTCGGAGCGGAGGACGACGCCTACGTCGCGCTCGACGGCGTCGGAAGCGCGCAGCTCGACGGCGGGTTCTGCTCGAGCCTGCGTGACCTCGCGCGCTTCGGAAGGATGCTCGTGGAGGGCGGCTCGATCGAGGGACGGCAGGTGGTGCCAACCTGGTTCGTCGAACAGGTCCGCGAGGGAGGCGACGCGGCGGCGTTCTCCGCTTCGCCTGATTCGGCGGTGCTCTCGTCCGGTGGATCGTACCGGGACTGCTTCTGGGTCTGCAGACGCGCGGACCACACCACCTTCATGGGGCTGGGCATGTACGGACAGATGCTCTACGTTAATCAAGAAGCCGGCCTCGTCGTGGCCAAGTTCTCCAGTCAACTGCGACCCGCCGAAGAGACGCTCTGGGCCCACACGTTTCACGCGCTCGAGAGCCTGGCCGAGGTGCTCGCCTGACGTTGACTCCCTATGCCGATGCCTTCTGGGTCGACGATGCTACAGCGAAGGAGACAGGGAACGAGATGAAACGATTCGGTCATGCAGGACTGCCGCGAGCCGACGGCCTCGGCATGGCGCCACTGAGCGAAGGCGACCTCCAGGATGTCCATCTCGCGTCACTCGAAGTTCTGGAGCGCACGGGCATGTGGGTCGAGGCCGACGACGCTATCGACGTCTTCGCCGACGGCGGCTGCCGAGTCGACCGCGACACGCGCATGGTGCGGCTCCCGCCGGATGTCGTGGAGGACGCCATCCGCTCCGCGCCACCCCTAGTCCGCTGGTGCGGCCGAGACCCCGTCAACGACGTCGTCCTCGGCGGCGACCGCAGCGCGTTCATGAACTTTGGCGAAGCCATCATGGTCAATGATCTGCAGACCCGCGAGAACCGCCCGAGCTCCACCGCCGACGTGGGGGACATCTGCACGATCGTCGACTGGGCCGACGAGATCGACGTCTATGAGGCTGCGATAACGCCGCGCGACTGTTCAGTCCACGTTGCCACCGTTCATCACCTGGCAGCCGCACTGCCGCGCATGACCAAACCGATGATGTTCGGGCCACTCTCGGAGCTCGAGCTCGAGGCCTGCATCGACCTGGCGGCGAGCGTTGTCGGGGGCCGGGATGAGCTGCGCGAGCGTCCGATCGTGGGCTTCGGCGTCTGCACGGTCAGCCCCCTGCAACTACCTCGGCAGGCCACTGAGATCTCCCTGGGCACTGCCCGCGCAGGCCTTCCGCACAGTGTTCTCGCCATGTGCATGGCCGGTGGCTCGTCGCCCCAGACCCTGGCCGGAACGCTGGTACTGCACAACGCCGAAGTCTTGGCCGGCATCAGCTTGGTCCAGCTCGCGGTGAAAGGTGCGCCGGTAATCTACTCGTCGTCCACGACGGCCATGGACCTGCGACTCGGGGCGGCCTCGGTAGGGATGCCGGAGACCGGGTTGCTGAATGCCTGCGTCGCGCAGCTCGCCAGACGGTACGGGATTCCGTCGTGGGTCGCCGGCTTGTAGGCAGACTCCAAGCTCAGTGACGCGCAGGCCGCACACGAGAAGACCCTCACCGGACTTGCGTCAGCGCTGGCAGGTGCCAGCCTGATCTACGGCGCGGGGATGATCGAATCAGGTGTCACCATGGACCTCGGCCAGCTCGTCATCGACAACCAGCTTATTGCCATGATCCGCAAGTTCGTCGCCGGCGTGCAGGTCAATGATGAGACCCTCGCCACGGACACGATCCATGCCGTCGGTGCGGGGGGCGAGTATCTGTCTCACGAGCACACCCTGCGCCACATGGCCGAGGCCAGCCAGCCCAAGCTGTTCGATCGACGCGTGCGTGAGGAGTGGCTAGAGCTGGGTGGCAGCGATCTCACTGCGCGAGCCCGTGCTGAAGCGACCCGTGTGCTGGAGCAGCATCAGATCGAGCCGCTACAGGACGACATCTCGGCGGAGATCCGCCGGATCGTGCAGAAGGCCGATCGCGAGGCCGGCTGAGGGGTTCACGCGGATGACGGGCTGTGCCAGCCGACAAAGGGCGGGGCAGTCCGCGAGAATCGGCAAGTACGCGACCGGGCGAGGGGCCTGCAACGTCTCGAAGCCCCATGATCGCCCCAGGAAGGAACATCATGAGGGAGCTGGGCGTAGGGATCATCGGTGCTGGCCTCATCGGCGAGCAACACGCTCTCGCCTTCACGCGCGTTCAGGCCGCCAAGGTGTTGGCCGTCGCGGACATCGACCCTGCGGCCGCAGAACGGCTCGCGGGGAACTACGCGATCCGCGACTCTTACGGCGATTTCCGACGCCTGCTCGAGCGCGATGACATCGACATGGTCTGCATCGGGACCCCCAACTACACACACCGCGAGATCGCAGTCGCCGCGGCCGAAGCCGGCAAGCACATCATCTGCGAGAAGCCCTTGGCGCGCACGATGGCCGAGGGCGATGAGATGCTTGCCGCCGCCGACCGCGCCAAGATAAAGCTCATGTACGCGGAACTCATCTGCTTCGCACCGAGATACGTACGCGCCAAGGAGTTGATGGATGAGGGCGCCTTCGGCCGCGTGTTCCAGATCAAGCACGGCGAGACCCACTACGGACCACACTCGGAATGGTTCTGGGACGGCGATCTCGCCGGCGGTGGCGTCATGATGGACATGGGCTGTCACAGCGTGGAGATCATCCGCTGGCTCTACGACAAGCCGCCCATCGAATCCGTTACCGCCGAGCTCGGCACGTTCGTGCACAGCGACCGCACCGATGTCGACGATCATGCCTTGGTGGTGATCCACTTCCAGGGGAACCGCATCGGCGTGGTCGAGGGCAGCTGGGCCAAGCCCGGAGGCATGGACGACCGCCTCGATATCCAGGGCAGCGCCGGCACGTGCCACGGCGACATGATGCAGCAGTCGTCTCTGTTCACGTACAGCGACGTCGGCTACGGCTACTCGGTCGAAAAGGGCACGACCACCGGGTACAGCTACACGATCGCTGAGGAGTACTACAACTACGGCATGCCGCAGGAGATGCAGCACTTCACTGACTGCGTTCTCAACGATCGCGAGCCGATGGAGACGGGCCGCGACGCGCGTGTCTCCCTTGAGGTCATCTACGCGGCCTACCGCTCGGCCGCGACCGGCGCGAGAGTCGACTTCCCGTTGCAGCTGAAGGCGAAGCAGGCAGCCGAGGTGCCATACCTCGTCTGGAAACAGCGACGGACCGTATCGCAGGAGTAGAGTCGCCCGCTACCGCCCTGAAAGACGCTGTCAGGTGCGCCCGTGGCCGGTGCCGTTCCTACTCATCTTTCCGCGCGTGATCCAGGAGGATACCTAACTCGGGCGACGTGAGCAGAGGAAGAGTGACGTTCCACCGGACGAGAGACTCCGCCCAGTAGTCGTAGTCCGGGTCTGGTTTGGGTTCGTAGACCTGATCCGCTGCGGCGAAGAGCAACGTCCACGTGAATTGCGCAGCGATGCCGAACAGGCGCGTTCGAGCGACCTGGACGGGTCGCCGAACCTGAAAGTACGTTGCGCAGAGCACCTCGACCTGATCCGGAGTGTATCGCCCCTCGACCGCGACATCCCCGAGCTCAAAACAGGGATCGTTCATTCCACTATAATCGTAGTCGATTATGCGGATCGTGCCGTTCTGATCGATGAAGTTCGGTGCGTACGCGTCGTTGTTGCACGGAACGAAGCGGAGCGCCTGAGCTTCAAGAGCTCTTCGAATACGGTCCACCGTTGACAAGTGATCGACGCAACCATGCGGGACCCGGATACCCTCGTTGCGAAGGATGTCGAGGCAGCCATCGAGAAGGTCGAAGACCGTCTTCTCGTTCGCAAAGGGCGAGGCGAGAGTGTGGAGCTGTCGAAGGCCACT